>ENA-UOOR01004817-UOOR01004817.1-fermentation-metagenome-genome-assembly--contig:-NODE-4817-length-10395-cov-2.683752_pt1 | contig 10395 bp, 9 predicted proteins | sample MGYA00245780_ERZ724029 | MGnify/ENA primary metagenome ERZ724029 (study PRJEB28704, sample SAMN03018315) | fermentation metagenome | biome: anthropogenic terrestrial biome; feature: soil; material... | reverse complement strand
ATCTGTATAATGCCTTATAAATTTATCTGCATTATCTGTTTTAGAATTGGGAAAACCTGCTTCATCGTGGGTAGAGCCGGAGAGCCTTAAAATATATTCGCTGCCATAGTGAGCCAATGGAGCTATACCATCTTTATCCGCTTTAAAAGGTTTGTAATCCTTCGGACTACCACCAGGCTGTTTTCTAAATATTATATCCTCAGGCATTATTTCGTTAATGACAATCCTTTCATGTAAATGACCGATGATTTCGTCAGCTAAAAAAATTACAGGGGTGCGGTACTTTTCCGATAAGTTAAATGCTTTAATCATAAGATAATAACAATCCTCTACAGATGAAGGAGAAACAACTATTATCCCATGATCCCCATGGGTTCCCCACCGGCTCTGCATGAAATCCCCCTGGGCCGGTTTTGTAGCAAGTCCTGTGCTTGGTCCGGAGCGCTGGACATTTACTATTACACAGGGAATCTCTGCCATTATGGCAACTCCCAGATTCTCCTGCATTAATGAAAAACCCGGTCCGCTTGTAGCAGTAAAGGACTTCTTCCCTGAAGCTGATGCACCGATTATTGCAGCTATGCTTCCGATTTCATCTTCCATTTGTATATACAGTCCGCCTAACTGCGGAAGCCTCTTGGATGATATTTCGGCAATCTCGGATGAGGGAGTAATCGGATAACCGGCGTAAAACCTTGCTCCGGCAGCAAGTGCACCTTCTGTTATTGCTTCATTTCCCTGCATGTATCTTACATTACTTTTACTCTCCATCCTTGTCCACCTCCACCTTGATTGCAAAATCCGGGCATCTATATTCACACAGCTTGCAGCCGGTACACTTATTAATCCGGGCAGGCAATGGCGTTTCATCCATTTCCTTATCAAATAGTTTTACGGGACAAAATTCAATACATATACCACATCTTTTACAGCGATCCGCGTTTACTGTTATTTTATTCATGGATGCATTTCCCTCCAATGGAATATAATTTTAGCTGCTCCTCACCTCTTAATACTCTCAGCACTCCTTGAACAAGCGCTCCCATTTCATTCTCTCCCGGGTACACCTTAACAGGTGCAATAAATTCTACCCTTTCTTTGATCCATGAAATAAATTCAGTATCATAGGCTATCCCACCTGTCAGGATTATTGCATCTACGTCTCCCTTCAAGACTGTCGATGCCGCTCCGATTTCTTTTGAAATCTGATATGCCATGGTCTCATATATTAACTTGGCATGGGTATCCCCTTCCTTTATTCTCCTTTGTACTTCTCTGCCGTCATTGGTACCTAAATATGCCACCAACCCCCCATTACCTGTTATCTTTTTTCTAATCTGATTTGCTCCTTTGTATATTCTCCGGAGAAACACATATCTACCAAAGAACCTATGGGAACCCCACCGGATCTTTCAGGAGAGAAAGGGCCGTCTCCGTCCAAGGCATTATTGACGTCTACCACTTTGCCTTTTTTGTGCGCTCCTACCGATATACCGCCTCCTAAATGGGCAACAACAAAATTGCAGTCAACATATGTCTTTCCCAATTCTTTTGCTGCCATCCTGGCTGCCGCTTTCTGATTAAGAGGATGATCCTTGGATTTCCTCACTATTTCCGGCATTCCGGAAATTCTTGCATATTCTTCAAATTCATCAACAACTACAGGATCCACGACATATGAATGAATACCCAGTTCAGTCGCTATTGAATATGCTATTATGCCTCCAAGATTTGATGCATGCTGTCCCATTACACCAATTCTTAGGTCTTCTATCATTGCTTCATTTATCTCATAAGTGCCCCCTTGAACAGGCCTCATGTTACCGCCCCTGCCAACAATTACATCTATATCGGATAAATCTGTTCTGGATTCTTTTACTGCATCTAATATGACTTTTTTCCGGAACGCATATTGGTCGCTTATCTTATCATATTTTTTTATTTCATCGGCTGAATGTGTCAGATTCTTTGTAAATACGTTAGTTTCATCCTCAAAGAGAGCAATCTTGGTTGATGTGGAACCCGGGTTAATTGCTAAAACCTTCAATGCCTTTTTCATATGTACCCCTCCAAAATTATGATATTTTATCTGCTACCAATACCGCAACAGCTATTGAATTCAGTTTTGATACGCTGGAGCTTGCCCTTGAAGTAAGTACAATCGGAGCCCCTGCTCCCATAATTATCCCTGCCTTTTCAGTATATGCAAAGTATTCCATAGCCTTATTAAGAACATTTCCTACTTCCAAGTTTGGAGTAATCAGCACATCTGCTTTCCCCGCCACAGGATGGCTTATTCCTTTATGCTTTGCTGCCTCTTCAGATACTGCATTATCTAATGCAAAGGGACCGCCAACAATACAGCCGGTAATTATTCCTTCTTCATTCATTTTAACCAACTCAGCAGCATGAACAGTTGAAACAATTTTTTCGTTTACTTTTTCAACAGGACAGATAATTGCTACTTTTGGATTCGGATTTCCTAAGGCATGGGCAACTTTAACTGCGTTTTCTATTATTCCGACTTTATCTTCAAGAGAAGGGGAAATGTTCAGCGCAGAGTCACTGATTATAAAAAACCTGTCATACCTGTCTACCTTTAATACCCCCACATGGCTGAGAAGCCCCTCCAGGGGCAAGCCTGCTTCTTTATTCAATACTGCTTTTAAAATAACGGATGTATCCACAAAGCCCTTCATAATTGTTGAAGCACGGCCTGTCCTAACCAATTGAACCGCCCTGGTGCAAGCTTCCGCCTTATCCTTCACATCCAAAATTATGTATTCATCCGGAGAGATACAGTTTTCTTCCAATATTGTTTCAATAATCTCTTTGTCTCCTATAAGTATGGCATTGATAATGCCCTCCAGTCTTGCATATTCAACCGCCTTTAGAACATCATCATCTTCTGCGGCTGCTACTGCAATGGTCTTAGGTCCTGATTCCTTTGCATGCTTAAGTATTGTTTCAAAATCTTTTATCATATCCATGTCCTTTCCCCTATATGAGTAAATACGCATATGTCCCATTGATCATGTATTACTACAATTCAATTATACATGAACAAACCAAAGCAGAAAACCTGTTAATATATTTAACAGGTTTTCTGCCTTATATTGACAATTAAATTAATATCTGCGTAAACTACTTGCTTGTCTCCAGCTGTCTTATTTCAGCCAGTATCTTTTTATATTCCATATCCAACTGTTCTACGTCATCACCTTTCCCGGGCATGGACAGCCTGCTTATAACCTCGGAAAGCCTGGTATCAAGAAGCAGCTTTTTCTTATTTATGTCAGTATCCCCGGAATCAATATATTCACCGTAACTTCCTTCAAAGGTATTCAGTCTGAAGTCCTCAATGAATATAATCCTGTCAGCGGTGCTGCTGATTAGCTTCCTGTCATGAGATGCAAAAAATATAGTGCCCTCAAATAGCTTCATAGCATTTTCCACCGCTTCCATAGAGCTTATATCAAGATAGTTGGTGGGCTCGTCAAGAACAATGACATTTGCATCGGAGCAAAATATTTTTGCGAAGCAGGTTCTTACCCTCTCCCCTCCGCTAAGATTTCCCGCCTTTTTATATACATCGTCTTTTTTGAAGAGCAGTCTTGCAAGTATAGTCCTCACAAAGTACTCCGGATATATACTATCTTTTGTAACATTTTCAAGTATTGTTTCATCATCCTCGAGAATGTCCGTTCCTTGGCGGAAATATCCAAGTTTCGTACCATTGGCAAGTTTAATAGACATATCTCCCCCCATTATCATATTAAGGAGAGTAGATTTACCCGTACCATTTCCTCCTAATAGAGCAGTCTTGGATCCGTTAGGAATTTCAAACTCCGCTTCCCTGAACAGTTCCTTGGAGCCAAAGGCTTTTGTTATACCCTTTCCCGATATCAGTACTCTGCTTACAAGCTTCTCCGCATCCTGCATATCTATTTTGACATGCAGCTGCTCCTTCGGCTTTTCCTTTGCCTCAAGCTTGCTTATCCTTGTTTCCATTGCTTTGATTGCTTTGTCTATGTTCCCTTTTGCCTTTTGGTTTCCCATCTTATGAAGTCGTGCCTCTGAATTCCCCATTCGGCCAGGTGCTTTTTTCATGGAAGCTGTTCTGCTTTTCTTCTCTTTAATAGCATCTTCCAAGGCCTTTTTATTCTCTGTGTACTGATGGTATTCAAATTGAGTCCTTTCAAACTCCGCATCCTTCTGCTGCTTGTATTGGGAGTAACCGCCGCTGTATCGCTTCAACTTTCCTCCCTCTATCTCAACTATACTGCTGCAAAGCTTATCCAAAAGCTCTCTGTCATGAGATACAATCAATATCAATCCCTTATAACCTGCCAGCCTTTTTTCCAGAAGCTCTATTCCTTGTATATCCAGATTTGAGGTAGGCTCATCAGCAAGCAGTATACTGCTGTTTTCCGAAAGACTGCTGGCAATCTTAAATCTTGTCTTTTCTCCTCCGCTTGCCGTATCAATACTATTGAAGCCCAGATTAAATTCCTTTGCCATTCTATTATTTACCTCTGAGGCTGCCTCCAAGTCAAGCTGCGTTATATATGAGATTTCTCCGTACAGATTAACACTGCCTTCCTCAGGTATATTCCTTCCTGCAATTATGTCAAGGAACGTTGTCTTGCCGGAACCATTTGCTCCTACTATACCGATTATCTCTCCATAGTATGCCTTAAAGTCCTTTGCATCCAGAATGAGCCTTTCACCGTAATATTTCTTTATATTCTTAATATCTAACAAAAGCATAAAAATACCCCTCCTGCTTTTCCGGAGAGGATACATAGCTGTAAAAAGCACGCCCGAGACGATAATCATCTGTGGCAGCAAACATTATGTTAAAAATAATAAATGTAGGACTATGTATCCCAACCGGAACCGAATGAATAGCAGAATAAACCTTGGTACAAGGATAAATCTGCTAAATGTTTAGTTGTTCCTGATTAGAATAGTATCCTCATGTATTTAATACCTTGCCTTTCTTTGTTTCGTACTTATTATAGTAAAGTGACCTGTGGAAGTCAAGCTGTAGTTTGCATCAGCCGCCGCTTATACAGGAAAATTGTTATTCATGGTATGGAAGGAAAATATTCCGTTATGTCGAATTTACTGAAATAAGACAAAAACACGAGGGGAGCAAGTTATGGAGCTTACTGTACAAAGAGCAAGAAACATAATAAATGCACTAAAAAACGGCGTTGTCCCTGACTGCGACCTGGAGCTCCTCTGCGTAGGAAGAAACAGGGAGATTAAAGAGTTCCAAAGGTGCTTCCAAGTGATTTCCGAAGGCAGCGGCACTGTGAAGTTTCTGAACGGAGAATACGGCTCCGGAAAGTCCTTTTTTATGAATGTGATCAAGCAAGCTGCTGTCAAAAATGATTTTATCGTGTCAAAGATACAGGTGGACAGAGGCTTCAGATTCAATAATCTTGAACACTTATACTATCATGTTATGCATAATCTTACTCTTAATATTACAGGAAGCTCTGTCTCAAGCTTTGAGAGCATATTTGATCTCTGGATCTCAAGGCTTCAGGAGTCGGCTAACAAGGACAGTGCTGCTGCGGAAATAAGTAAGGTCATATCACTGCTTAACAGGTATAATTTGTCCTTTGCCAGGGCTTTCCTGGCGTATATAAGAGCCAGGATAGAGAAGGACAGAGCATTATCTGACGCAATTGCCTCCTGGCTTATGGGAGAAAAGAACATCCCCGCAAATCTTAAAGCGAAGTTTGATATAATAGGTAACGTAGATAGGCTTAATTCCATGGACTTTTTAAAGGCCTTTGTTGAGCTGATTAAGCTTCTTGGTTACAGCGGACTGGTAATCCTCATAGATGAGCTTGAGTTGATTATGAGTGACAGGGTAGATATCCGAAGAGTATCTTATGAAAACCTCAGAAACATTATTGATACATGCTGCTCGGGAGAGTTGGGAAGCTGCATGTTCGTTTTTGCCGCTACCAATGACTTCTTTGAGAATCCCGAAAAAGGTATAAAAACCTACGAGGCTTTAACCCAAAGGCTGGGAGATGCCATAGATAAATCCAATTCCGTTATGTATGATGCAAGACAGCCCGTAATAAGGCTTCAGAAGCTCAGTACCGAAGAATTTCAGGAGCTTACCGACAGAATCATCGAAATATATAAAATCCTTTATAACTTTGAGCCAATGACCAGTAATGAGTCTATAAGAAGCTGGACCTTTATATCCTGCAGAAAATTCGGAGCAAAACTATCCGAACTGAGTATCAGAGAATACCTGACAAAGCTCATAGAAGTCCTTGACATTATGGAACAACACCCGGAAAACAAGCTTTTTACCTCTGAGCTGAAAGCAGTAAAAAAGGGCGATACAGAAGTGTATATAAATCGGAACCAGAGATAAAGGCCGGATTAAAAAATCCGGCCTTCGCTTTCTCTAATGGGCTTCCGCTCCCAAATATGCTTTCTTTACATCAGGATTTGCAAGCAGTTCCGCTCCTGTTCCACTCATTGTTATTATTCCCGTCTCCATAACATATCCTGTATCTGCGATATGAAGCGCTGCATTTGCGTTTTGTTCAATAAGGAGAATTGTAACTCCCTGCTTGTTTACTTCCTTAATAATGTTAAATATCTCCTTAACTATAAGCGGCGCAAGTCCCAATGAGGGCTCATCCATCATCATAAGCTTCGGTCTCGACATCAGTGCCCTTCCGACTGCAAGCATCTGCTGCTCGCCTCCTGACAATGTGCCAGCCGTCTGCCAGCTTCTCTCCTTAAGAATGGGGAACAAGCCATACACCATCTCTATATCTTCTTTTATTTCCTTTTCGTCGTTTCTTGCAAAAGCACCGATTCTAAGGTTTTCAAGCACTGAAAGGTTTGGAAAGATTCTTCTTCCTTCAGGTACAAGGGTTATCCCGTGCCTTACCATTTCCTGGGTCTTCACACTGAGCAGGTTTTTCCCCATGTAGGTTATTGTTCCCTGTTTAGGTTTGACAAGCCCCATGACTGATCTGAGCGTAGTACTCTTACCGGCGCCGTTTGCGCCTATAAGCGTTACTATCTTCCCCTCTTCAACCTCGAGACTGATTCCCTTCAAGGCTTCAATACCGCCGTATGCAACAACTAAATTTTCTATTTTAAGCATCTTCATCCACCCCCAGATATGCTTCTATTACCCTTTGATTATTCTGGATCTCATAGGGGTTTCCTTTAGCAATTGTAATTCCGTAGTCCAGAACATAAATCCTGTTTGATATCCCCATTACAACCTGCATATGATGCTCTATCAGGAATACGGTCAAATCAAATTCGTCTCTGATCCTTTTTATAAAGATGGTTAAATCATCACTTTCCTTAGGATTCATTCCTGCGGCAGGTTCATCCAGAAGCAGTATGCCGGGATCTGTCGCAAGAGCTCTTGCAATTTCCAGCCTTCTCTGTTGTCCATATGGAAGAGAGCTGGATTTTTCATACCTGCTATCTGCCAGGCCCACCTTTTCCAGCAGGTTCATTGACTTTTCCACCATCTGCTTCTCTTCTCTCTTATATCTGGGAAGCTTGAATATCGACTCAAAAACATTGGAACCGATACGCAAATGGTTGGCTATGAGAACATTGTCAAGCACACTTAAATCTTTAAAAAGCCTGATGTTCTGGAAAGTCCTTGCGATACCTAACTTCGTTATTTGGTCAGGTCTGAGACCTGTGATGTCCTTTTCATTATACACGTCTTTACCATCAACAGTGCTCTTTTGGTTCAACAGTACTTTTCCCCCGGTTGGAGTATAAACGCCGGTAATCATATTAAAAGCTGTTGTCTTACCCGCACCGTTAGGTCCGATAAGCGCCACTATCTCCCCTTTGTTAAGCTCAAGATTAAAATCCTTGACAGCAGTCAATCCTCCGAATTGCATTGTAATATTATCTGTCCTCATTACATTCATCATTTGGCACCTCCTTTTGAAAGAGGTCTCTTTTTGAAAAATCCGAAAAACTTATCCCAGCTGAATTCCCTCGTTCCCATAAGTCCTGTCCTGAAGAACAGAACTACAAGCATCAGGAGTATTGAAAATACAACCATCCTCAGTCCCGGCAAAGCCGGTATATTTGGAATAATAGGTTCATCCAGGAATCTCAGGAATTCTTGCGCTATTGTTATTATAAAGGCCGATATAATTGTACCGGTAACACTTCCCAATCCCCCCAGGACTATTATAAGAAGTATGTTATAAGTCATGAAGAATCTGAACATCAGTGGGTCGATTGTTCCCATAAGATTACCCAGCAATCCTCCACCTATGCCTGCGAAGAAAGCTCCTATAGCAAAAGAAAGCACCTTATGCTTGAACAAGCTGATTCCCATACTCTCTGCGGCAATTTCATCCTCTCTTATTGCCTTGAAGGCCCTTCCGTAGCTGCTGTTAATTAATGAAACCATTATAAAAATGGTTACCACCGCTGTCCCAAAGCTCCACCAAAGGTTTGTAGTTGCAGGAATGCCCTTAAGTCCCAAAGCACCATTGGTAACGGTTTGTGTATTTGTGAATACTACTCTTATAATTTCTGAGAAACCCAGAGTAGCTATAGCAAGATAATCACCCTTAAGTCTCAGCACCGGTGCTCCTATAAGAAAAGCCACAATAGCAGCTAGTACACCTGCTAACAAAAGCGATGGCAGGAAAGGCCATACGATTTTATCCAAGGGTGAAATCAGAGGTGCCAGGAAGAAATTCATCTGCTTGGTGGCAATGGGCAATGTCAGCATTGCCGTAGTATATGCACCTACAGCCATGAATCCTGCATGCCCTAAAGAGAACAATCCGGTAAAACCGTTTATAAGATTCATGCTTAGGCCCAATACCGTGTAAATTGCACATAGGTTCAGTATTCTCAAAAGATACGAATCCAAATGTTTATTGGCGAAATAAACAAATACGAACAGTAACAATAAGGCGGTACCTGTATAAATTGTATTTCTCTTCATATCTACACCTTCTCCGATATTTTTTCCCCCATTATGCCGGTAGGCCTAAATAGGAGTATTAATATTAGCAAAATAAAGGAGAATGCATCTCTGTAACCGGATAGCTCCGGAAGAAATGCTACCAGAAGGATTTCTCCTATTCCAAGTATAAAACCGCCGATTACCGCCCCTGTAACGCTTCCAATACCGCCGATTACTGCTGCTATAAAACACTTTATTCCCGGCATTACACCCATTAAAGGCAATATGCTGGGGAACTTGAGACCCCACATTATACCTCCTACAGCCGCCAATAAGGATCCCACTCCGAAGGTAAATGATATTGTTCTGTTTACATTAACGCCCATTATCTTTGCTGTCTCAAAATCTTTTGATACGGCTCTCATAGCCATGCCGCTTTTTGTCTTGTTGATCAGATACATTAAAACAATCAGTAGAGCTATCGTAACTGCCGGAATCATAAATGTCAGCTTCTGAATATGTATATTCCCAATCTGCACCATATCTGTAAAAATGGGAACTTGCGGAAATGTCTTCGGCCTACCGCCAAATATTACTATAGCCAGATTCTCCAAAAGATAAGAAGCACCTATTGCTGAAATAAGTATAGATATTCTCGGCGCTTCTCTTATCGGTCTATAAGCCAGTGCCTCAACAGTCATACCCAGGATTCCCGTAAGAGCTATTGCCACTATGAATGACACGTACCACGGCATCCCAAAGGTCACAACTCCAAAGAAAGCAAAGTATACTGCCATCATGAATATATCACCGTGAGCAAAGTTAATCAGCCTTAATATTCCGTATACCATCGTGTATCCTATGGCAATCAAAGCATAAAGGCTTCCCAGTGATATACCATTTGCCAGATGCTGTAAGAACAATTCCAGTGTCATATATACACCACCTAAGTAAAATTTCATCAGGAGACTCCCTATAGTGCCGGAAATCATGCTTTCCTGAGCATTAAAGCGTCTTCTAAAATATAAAATAATTCCCTCAAAACGCACTTCCTCCCTTTAAGGGAGGAAATGCATTTTGCTATACTCTTTATTTTTTGTAATATGGGGAAGGTTTATCCAACCGTATACTATTCTTTAGGGTTCAACTACATCCATGAATGTAAATTTACCGTCTTTAATAGTTTTTATAACTGCGCTCTTTATAGCGTTTCTGTTTTCATCAAAGCTTACAACACCTGCTGCACCCTGGAAGTCCTTTGTTTCAAGCAGTGCCTTGTGGATTGATGCGGAGTCGGCTGCTCCAGCCTGCTCAATAGCCTTTACCAGGATAAGATATGCATCATATCCAAGAGCTGTTACTGCTGCAGGTTCTTTTCCGGGATATTTTGCCTTGTAAGCATCCAGGAATTTTGTTGATTCGGAAGTGATAGGCTTTTC
>ENA-UOOR01004816-UOOR01004816.1-fermentation-metagenome-genome-assembly--contig:-NODE-4816-length-10399-cov-3.183101_pt1 | contig 10399 bp, 6 predicted proteins | sample MGYA00245780_ERZ724029 | MGnify/ENA primary metagenome ERZ724029 (study PRJEB28704, sample SAMN03018315) | fermentation metagenome | biome: anthropogenic terrestrial biome; feature: soil; material... | reverse complement strand
AAATTGCTATGGATATGACAGGAATGTATGTGCTGAACAACTGTCAGAAGCAGGGCTTTGGTTCGGTGGCTATTTTAAATCTCTATTCCGGATTGCAGCGGGATAGCTACTTGAACAGTAACGATAACGACAGCACAATTTTAAAGACCTGTAAGGAAGCTCACACCGTCATTTTAGCCTATGGCACCGGATGTCAGACCAAGCAGGTACAGGGCAGAATCCGGCAGGTACTTCAATTGCTGGAGCCATTAGCCGACAAGCTCTGCCAGATTGCAGACGGACACGGTGCCGGGTACCATCCTCTGGGACGAACGGTTCGGCATCAATGGGAACTGGTACCCTTTTCCCTTCCCAAATTGGATTAGAGCATCTATGCTCCCATCTGGAATTGTACAAGGAAGAATTCCATGAACAGGACACAGGAAAGTTCAGAAGCCTCGACCTATAATAAAGTTGAGGGGGGATGGGCATGACTGGTAAATTGCAGCCGGAGCAGTTAAGCGGCTTTTATCGGGAAGTTGCCCTTGACCTCGGCGTGGAGATGGCAGTTCTGCTCCACAAGCATTACAAAGGCTTGCAGGTGGTGTTCCCCACCTGCTTAATGGACAGGCAATACATTAAGGAGCAGATTGTTCTGGAGTATAACGGTTCTAACACAAAGGCTCTGGCGAAGAAGTACGGGTATACGGAAAGGTGGGTTAGGAAGATGGTAAGCGGTAATCCAACGCCAGCTTCGCCGAACCTCAAAAAATAGTCCTTATTGGTGTAGGAGGAGTTGTTTTGTTTCTACTCTTTATTATCAGTCTGCCATTGGCTATTCTGCTGTTTAAGCTTTATAATGAGATATTTACCGTATATTATCGGGGATTTCAAGGGGTGATTGCCAGCTTTTCGGCCTGCTGGACCGCCTCTGTTATGATCATTATCATACCCTTTCTGATTCTGCAGCAGTTTGCCATACCTATTCTTATTATTGTGGTGATTATCCTCCTTGTGACCTATGGAAAAAAGAAGGATAAGGGTACCAATGCCGCCGCAAAAAACAAGGAAAAAGGTTCAGGGGGTAATCCAGCTCAAGGGGTATCATCGCCTTATCAAGACCTTTCCGACCGCCAGCTTATTTTGCAGTTCAATCAATCCAGTCAGGAGCGGCGGTCTGATTTCGTACCGGAGCTCATGCGCCGAGGGTATTTGAGAAAAGACGCAAGCGGCAAAGTCGTCCAAACCGGCAAGCAGCCTACATAACTTAATCAACCCATGCTGAGCCGGCTCTATGGAACCATTCTCTTATGGTGGTTCTATAGGGCCGGATTTTTTATTATAAAGGAGCATTGCACATGTATGTTTATTTGATTGGATTTTTTGGTACTCTGGTACTCCTCTACTGTTTGGAGTGCCGACTTGCAACCGTACACTGACAGGGGGAGCATCCATGAACGAAAAGCTACTGGAACTATTCAGCGCCGGTGTTATGCTGGCAGTAACGGTCTATCAGGCGGCCAAGGGAAAGCCCAAGCCCTATCAACCGCCCAAGAAGCCACCATCGTATCAATCATAGATATCCACTGTGGGACGGGATTTACGGGACTTTTCCTGAAACCATTGGTTTGCCCTTGGGTTTCCTGTCCCGTTCTACAGCAAAGTATATCCCGGAGGCCCGGTGATACTGATTTAACTTTATGTATAAAGTGTAAAGTTTTTATTTCTAGTTTGTGTCTAAAAAGAGGGTACCTATCCCCTCAAAATCATAGCCAAAAAGGCGTGTTTCAGCCCTTAAAACGCGCAAGCTAGCTGTAAGATGCGATTTGAGACCCAACTTGGAAGAAACGCTTTTAAGGCTCTATTTTCCACCTTTAAACGTATCCCTTCCAGATCTTTCCAAACCCCAAATTATGCTTTATAATGGTCTCCCAACACTTCTTAGGAGGTTTATTATAAATGCAAACTCTATCTCAAGACGATTATAACGCCATTTCCTTACTACCCACCGCACCCTATTGGGTGGATGAGGAAAAGCAAAATGTTTACCGATACTGGAAGTCCAATCAAAGGTGGGTCTATGAACGGGTATGCCGATACATAGTAGTCAGCAAGATCATCGTCACACCGGACCATAAGCAGGAAACCATCGAGCTGACGTTCCGAACAGCCTATGGCAGCAGGAAGTCAGTGGAGGTACAGCGGGGTGATCTGACCCAGAAACGGTATGATCAGTTAGCCGACAAGGGAATCGACATTACCGATTCCAATTACAAGCATGTCCTTGCCTATCTGCAGTTGTCGGAACCATTGGCACCGGTGGGGCGGTTTCACTATAAGCTGGGCTGGCATCTAGAGGAAGACGGCTCCCTTGCATACCGGCATCATGAGGTAATCGGTCACAACGTGCCTCCCTGCAGTTACAAAGGCCCCTTTCGCTTGGAGCCTGCCGGTACGCTGGAAGCTTGGACTGCTATGATTCGGGAGCAGGTGCAGGGGCGCACCGCCATGGAGCTTGTCCTTGTCGCCGGGTTTTCCGCCATGGTGGTTCCCCGGCTGCGTGCCGTCAGCGGATACGATGCCCTCTGGCTTCATCTGGTGGGCAACTCCAGTATCGGCAAGACTACGGCGGAAAGGCTGGCAATCTCTGCGTTTGCAAACCCTCTCACCGGTGGTCTGGTCAAACAATGGACCGCCACAACCAATGCTCTGCTGGCATCCTTTGACGGGAACTTTGGTCTGCCTATGGCAGTGGATGAAAGCTCGGCAGCAACCATTCCAGATTTTTCACCCTTCATCTATATGTTCAGCCAAGGGCATGGAAGGGAGCGGGCCAAAGCCAATGGAGCCCTTCGGGAAGCGGCAAAATGGAGCTTTACCCTCTTGAGCTCGGGGGAAGCCCGGCTCCCCCGCAACAACAACGCCGGGCTGGATGTCAGGCTGTTGGAAATAGCCAATCACGCCTTTACCGATTCTGCCGAAAATGCAGAGGCCATTCAGCGCGTGATTTACAGCCACTATGGCTACCCCGCCATTGCGTTGGCAAACTACCTGCTTGACTTATCAAATGAGCAACTGGAGGCCGTCTTTGACGATTGGAAGCAGGATCTTCTGACGGAAATGGAGCATGACCAGTTTTCCAGAAGAACGGTGGGGGGTATTGCCTTACTGGTGCAAACGGCCTGTTATGTGAATCAGGCTCTGGGGCTCGGTTTGGACGTGGACAAGATTGCTCAGTTGCTGATCACCCTTGATTCCCAGCAGGAGCGGGACATTGGCGAGCAAGCACTGGAAGCTCTGATTGAGTATACCGTTTCCCATGGGACACGGTTTTCCGATGGCAAGCCCGGTCAGTTTAACTACACGGGAAATATCATTGGAACCAACAAAGTGGCTGCCGGGTATCAGGAGATTACAGTCTTAAAGGGCGAACTTCCCCGCATTCTGGGGGAGGCGGGCTTTTCCGATGTATACACCGTTTTGGCCCGTTGGAAGGATCAAGGCCTATTGGATTATGAGAAAGATCGGTATACCCGCAAGCGGATGATTGGCCTTTCCAAAGTGCCGGTCTATGTCATCAAATCAAAGTCAGTGGCGTAACTGCCAAACTTTGTTAGGGTTAACCAAGATCACTGCACTTCGGAGAGGCTTGTAGCCCTTTTCCCGAAGTTTTTACGAGCTTTTTTGGATAAAATTCAAATTTTATCGTTAAGGAACCAATGACTTACGGAATAAAATGCTCTAAGGCATTGGTCCCTCATAAAAGCTAAAAAATCCAGTCAATAATTGTCAGTTTTGCACAAATCCCATTGTTTGACGTTTTCTCCCATTCCAGATATACTAAAACTCCAACGGCTTAGTAAGCTGTTTATATAATTTTTAGCGAGGTGCTCTGTCATGAAAACGCAAGAAAGCAAGAACCCCAGCGCCCCGCCAAAAGACAATAACTTGAATTCAACTTTGCAACAACTAGCTACGCTGGATAGCCTTCCCGAAATACTCACCGCAGATATGATTTCACGATATTTGCAGGTGAACTATGGAAAGGCTCTCCAACTAATTAAATTTGGCGGCATTCCCCATCTCAAGCTTGGAAACACCTATCGCGTGCCCAAGGTTAAGTTTCAGCAATGGATCAATGAATCCAGCCACTCCAGCAATGTACCCCAATAAATAAACTGTGGGGGCTGGCATTCACTGCCAGCCCCACCCTATGGTAAAAGAAAGGATGATATTTTTGACGGGTCATATTCGTAAACGAGGCACTCAGTCAGGTAGCTCTTGGCAGATTGTCTTGGATCATGGTATAGATTCCTGTGGCAAGCGCAAGCGCAGCTACATCACGGTTAAGGGCAACAAAAAAGAAGCTCAGGCCATACTCAATGAAAAGCTAGCCGAATACAATAAAGGAACCTACATCTCCCCTTCGAGCAAAACGGTTAAGGATTGTATTGAGGAATGGGTTGCGGTATATGTAGAGCCTAGTCTGGCTCCTAACACCGTTCGGGGCTATAAGGTAAACTTTAATAATCACACCATTCCCTATATCGGCCATATCCCCGTGCAGCAACTCACTCCTGTGCAGGTGCAGGGTCTGTACTCCCAATTGGAGAAAAAGGGATTGTCGGCCCGAAGTATCCGGTATGTACATACTACCTTGCGGGAAGCTTTGCAGTATGCATATCAGGCCCAGTACATTGCCAAAAATGTTGCCGACTTGGTATCCCCTCCCAAACAGGGAAAGCATAAAACCTCCGTCTACACCGAAAAGATGGTCATTGAGATGTTGCGGTGTGCAGAGGACACCGAGATGGAGATTCCCCTTGTCATTGCAGTAGAGCTTGGGCTTAGGCGTGGAGAGCTTCTGGCCCTAAAATGGAGCGATATCGATTGGGAGAAAAGGACCATAGAAATTCAGCGCAATTTGGTGTGCATCGACAAGGAATATATCTTTGGGGACACCAAGACAAAATCTGGTCAGCGCTCACTGCTCCTGTCGGAACCGTTACTAAAAAGACTCGACAAGCACCGGAGAGACCAAAACAAGATTCGACTTCTTCTGGGAAGCGGCTATCAAAACCAAGACCTGATCTATTGCAAAAAGGATGGTTCCCCCTATCATGCAGGCACCCTCTCACACAAATTCAAAACCTTTCTGGAAAAGAACAAGCTGTCGAGGATTCGGTTTCACGATCTAAGACATACCAATGCCACGTTGCTGCTCCAATATGGCGTCCCCGCCAAGATTGCCTCTCAACGACTGGGACACGCCAATATCGCCATCACGCTGGACACCTACTCCCATGTTTCAACAGAGATGCAGGAGGATGCGGTAAGCAAGCTAGCCAGTGGGGTGCTTGGACGATTGGATGAGCATGTGAGATAGAGAAGCCCAAAAGAGGACTCAGGAATCTTGATGCACTGACCAAGTACACGTGAATAACAACTAGAACAAACCTTGATACCAAACATAATCTCTACAGGCAGGTACTGTATGGATTATGTTTTTTAGTTTCAGGGTCGTTTGCAGAATGGATGAAGGGAAAGCCCCAGCGACTAAAATCACCGGGGCTTTCCTGTTGTATCAAACTGGGGGTTGTTTTTTGAAAATTTTATCGGTAGGGCTAGGGGGAGAACAAAAGTGTTCTGTCAGCATTGTTTGCAGGCTGTAAGTAAAGATAAGGGTGGTAGCCTTGGTGTCTTTTTTATAGGTTAAAGGCAAGGCTTGTGAAATTAAAATAAATATGATTATGGATATGGTTGGTGTTGATATAAGTACATACAATTATCTGAAAATGATCCCCGGCAAACCGCCTATTGGGTTCCATTCCTAATTTGTTTGCCTGTTCCGGGGTAGCGTTGTCAGCGGGCGCAAAGAACTAGCGTATCTGATAGGCGATAATATTCTACCATTATTCTTTTCGCCCTGTAATCTGCTCATAAATCTGTTTTTTCATAAGGAACTGGTCGGCGCACTCGGAGAGGGCGCACTCATAGCATGACATCAGCCTACCATTATCTGTTTAGGCTGGGTTTTTCCCATAGTCTTAAATTACTGATAGACCGAGCGACACTTCTCTGCTTTAGCGGCATGTAGGGGGGAGTCTGGTGATAGCTATGGTTTCACCTTCTTTTTTAGAAAAAAAGAACTACCTGATAAACAGATAGTTCTCTATAAATCTATATTCTACTTATTATATCTCTCAAGGTATCAATATTCACAACCCCAGCCACCTCGGACTTGTTTTCCTTGGAAACCATAAAGTAACGAAAATCATTTCTTCCTGCACTGTTTTCCCATTTTTGGCCAAGCTCTATTTTCTTCATTGAATCAGAAGACTGTAGGAAAGGTTCTCCTTTGGACTCTATTAGTATTATTTTCCCGCTTTGTGTCCGTATCATAAAGTCGGGATAGTGGTTTATAAATCCGTTAATACAAAAATCATTTTTCTCAATTATCCTATGCCACCACACTACATTTTCCAGTGCCGAAACCTTTGTAATCACTTCGTGTTCTAAATCATTCATATCGTCACGTTCCGCTTCATATAAACTCCCTGCAATATTAGAACTGTGTTGCATAGGGGTTATATAACTTGGGAGCTGATATTTCCTTTCACATTGTATGAGTTCTTTGCTATACCACAGGTTGAAAGTCTCTTCCTGATATTCCTCCATTAAGGAAAGGATTTTCCTCTTTATCTTTGCTGCATAGCTTGTGGGAGATGAGATAAGGGCAGATAGTTGGTCATTGGTAAAATGCTCGATGACACGCTGAATGTATTTTCGTAAATCTTCGTCGTCTATAGCATTTATCTTAATATTGTGAACAAGTACATCTACCATTGCTTTCCGTTTTTCTTCCGGAGGTTTGGTTTCCAAAATATCACGGTAGTATCGTTCATCTGCCGCCGCAATAGCACGGTATTTTGGTCTAGTTTTACTCTTGGGGTCAGAGTCAAAGTCGATGTCTACCTCGGCGACCTCTCCTGTACCAAAGATGTTACTGCCAATATTAGCGTCTTGGGTGTTTAATATAAAGCCTTTAGTAAGGTGTTCTTTTTCTAGTTTTTCTAATCCATCAGGATAAAAAAGGCTGGGCTTATCGTCTATCTTAATATAAAACTGTGGAAGGTAAAGATTTTTGATTTCTTTAAAAAAAGCGGGCTGAACATTGAACTGATTGATATTTCCTTTCAAATCAAAAGGAATATCCGCATTGTATTTATCTTCTTCTTCCATTTGCAGGGTGTAGTTTTCACCTTCCTGCTTTGCGTGCTCTAACATTTGATCCACAGCATTTGTAGCGCTATCTCTTGTTAAATGCAGCCGCATTTTTTCTTCCACTAAATTGATTCCTGTTAGATAATCGTCTTCCGGCTGTCCGGTAGTGCCAGATTCCAAAGCCTCCTGCACGCCCTCCAATTCCAAAATTGGTTCAGGCAAGTCTGCCTCTGCGTTGTCTACTCGGACATCTTCCGCATTAAAGCCCGACTTATTTAATCCCTCTACTACACTATTAAGGGTGCTTCTAAAATCATTAGAGCTGGTGATTACATAGGAAAGATTCAGATAATCCAACCCTGCTTTTTTGGTATAGGGCTGGCGTAAAATTCTACCCACTATCTGTTCCACATCCACCTTAGAGGTCTTGTTGGCGAGGGTTGCTAGAATATAAGCAAAGGGACAGTCCCAACCTTCTTTGAGAGCATTGACAGTAATAATGTACCGTATCTCACAGTCCCTGCTTAACAGATCGATATTCTTTATCTGGTTGATATCCGCTGTCTTAATGGCAATCTGATTTTCCGGTATCCCCAATTCCACCAGTGAATCTTTAATTTTATCAAAGGTTTCGCTATCTTCCTTGTTTTTAGGCTGTGCCTGAAAGAGCACAATGGGACGAATGTATCTTCCTGTAGTTTCTTCATCCTTAATTGCCGCTTGCTCCAGTTTATCCCGCATAGCAATAGACTCTATCAGTACATCCTGCTTTTGAGGTCGGTTATAAACAATGACAGGGAGTTTTATCATATTTGCTTTTTTTAGTTCTTTTGCGTCTACATAGCAGATAACATTGCTGTTCTTTTTAGGGGTAGCGGTCAGGTCAAGAATAAAGGAAGGATTTAGGTTTTTCAGCATTTCCACGCTAAGGTCGGAGATAGCATTGTGGCTTTCATCTACAATAATAACTGGATTGAGCTGGTTGATAACCTGCATTAAAGCCGTTTCGTCTACATTTTCAATTAAAGTATCGGGGCTTTGGTAATGAGGAACAAAAGAGTCAAGATTGGAGTTTTCCTGATACATTTTACGGTCGTCCTTTTTCCGAGCACGCAGTGAATCATAGCTAAGGACGGCAATGGAAAGTTGTTCCAATACAGAAGTAGGATTAAAACTCTGTGCCATGAGCAGTTCATCTTTAGAATACACCTCAACCGCTCCTGAAAAATCTCGATTGATTGCCTGACGGTAAGGGTGGCGTGGGTCTTTTAGATTACGGATAGTCTGTTCCAAAATGGTATTGGAGGGAACAAGCCACACTACCATTTTCTTTGCTAGCCGAATATTTTCATAAATTGGCTTAAGGGCGGAACATGCGAGGTAAGTTTTGCCGCCGCCGGTAGGGACTTTGAAACAGATATGGGGCGTACCTTCAATATTATTCTGATAGGCGGGAACACTGCCGAATCCTACGGTTACGTTTCTATTGCTCCAATATCCCTTAAAGGCTTCGGTAAGGTCTTCCGTTTTATTTAGATAGTCTAAATAACTATTTAGGTCTGCAATTACCTTTTTTTGATATGTTTTTAATTCCATAATTATTCCCTCCTTTATAATCTCGTAATATCCCGTGGGATTTTTTTAAAAGTAATACTATGCTTCAACAATTCACTGTCACTAATGGTACAAATATCCGCATAGATAAGATAGTTTTCAGCGGATTGTGTAATGGTCGATAGAAAGCTATTATCCAGTGTGGTAACTCTATTTTTTTCGTAATAGAAGTAGTAGTCCGTCATATGATAGCTACCTAGCAGGTAGGGGTGTGCGCTATCTGGGAAAGTCGGCATAACCTGTCTAGTTTCGGTAAAGAAGATATATTCCCGCAAAATTTCCAGTGGGACATCTTCATTGATATATTTATTATCTATTAGAAGCGGCTGCCCTAACTCATAGTAAGTAAAGTTGCCACCAGTTCCTTCCGTATTCCCATATCCGTCGATGACACGGCGAACACGCTCGGCGGTAATAGTTTCCGCATAGTCTTCCATTTCGATAAGGATAAATTTGCGGTTACCCCCATCCTCCTTATTAAGATTGAGCACGGCATGGGCCGTGGTACCGGAGCCTGCAAAGGAGTCAAGAATTATAGCATTTGTTTTTTTAGAAAAAAGCTGTAATATACGTTCTATAAATTTAGTTGGTTTAGGTGTCTTGAAAACTTTGGAAGAATGTTTCTCACTGAAAATTTTTAACAATTCATATTTAGCATTACGGTTGTGTCCTGTTACATCAATATCCCACCAGATGTTTGAAGGAACTATTCCTTTTTGGTCTTTCAAGTATGTTTTTTTAATTATGCGTGTTTCATCCTCTGCAAAAACAACTTCGCCACTGTCAATCATTTTTAGCATTCTTTCTTCACTCCAGCGCCAACCATTTACAGGAGATTCAATTTCTTTTCCACTGGGTGTTGCAATGCTATAGCGGAGATTTGGTCTAGGGTTTGGGGAAGAAACATTACCCGAAAACCATGCACCATTTGGGTCATTATCTGGATTTTTATAGTGCATATTATTTTCTATTGTTCGAGCAAATCTTTCTGGTTCCCAATTTGGTTTTTTTGAATATATCAATGTATGGTTATAGTCAGAGGAAAATTGCTTTGCGTCGTTATTAGACGCATCCGCAGAGCGCCATACCAAATTAGCAACAAAATTCCCGGCACCAAAAATCTCATCGCATAGTAACTTTAGATTGGCTTGCTCATTGTCATCAATACTAATAAAGATAGCGCCTGTATCAGAAAGTAGGCGTTGCAATAACTTTAGGCGTGGGTACATCATGCAAAGCCATTTATCATGGCGAGAAAGATCTTCACCCTCTTTCCCCACCACTTCACCTAGCCATTTTTTAATTTTCGGATCGTTCACATTATCGTTGTAAACCCAGCTTTCGTTCCCAGTATTATAAGGTGGGTCAATATAAATACAGTCAATCCTCCCTTCATATTGGGGCAACAGAGATTTTAGAGCTTCTAAGTTATCCCCATGGATAATTTTATTCTCACTTTGCTTATTGTCTGTATTTCCTCCACTTTGGTAGGTATATTTATAATCCAGCACCTTATAGGGTACATCAAGATGGTGATTAATTACTTTCTCTTTCCCAATCCAATGCAGTGTTGGCACGATAT
>ENA-UOOR01004815-UOOR01004815.1-fermentation-metagenome-genome-assembly--contig:-NODE-4815-length-10402-cov-66.066589_pt1 | contig 10402 bp, 12 predicted proteins | sample MGYA00245780_ERZ724029 | MGnify/ENA primary metagenome ERZ724029 (study PRJEB28704, sample SAMN03018315) | fermentation metagenome | biome: anthropogenic terrestrial biome; feature: soil... | reverse complement strand
TGGCACGAAGGAAACCAGCTTCTCATTCCATGTTTGAAAAACGGGGGGATGTGAAGGTCAATTCAAGATTGACACCATCAGAGAACTCTCTCATGAGATCGTGGGTCTCAACCCCTCCCGGTTAGGGAGGTCAATTCAAGGGTGACTATTTCGTCTACCGCTTCTGAAAAATACAACGTCTCAACCCCTCCCGGTTAGGGAGGTCAATTCAAGACTATAAGGAGAACCCATGGACTACATCAATTTGCTGTCTCAACCCCTCCCGGTTAGGGAGGTCAATTCAAGATGTTTGGGAAGAATTTCCAGAGTGGGTGGCGTCTGTCTCAACCCCTCCCGGTTAGGGAGGTCAATTCAAGGGGGACTCACTGAGGAAAATGTTTGGGAAGAATTGTCTCAACCCCTCCCGGTTAGGGAGGTCAATTCAAGGATTTACCAAGCAATGCAGGGCAAAAAGGGCATACAGTCTCAACCCCTCCCGGTTAGGGAGGTCAATTCAAGCCGCATGCGTGGCGGGTCGTCAACAAGTAATTTACAAATGTCTCAACCCCTCCCGGTTAGGGAGGTCAATTCAAGGGTACTTTTCACTGGACTAGAGTCTCTCCGTACTATGTCTCAACCCCTCCCGGTTAGGGAGGTCAATTCAAGACTGCCATGTACTACAGCGTTGCTATAGTCTTTGAAGACGTCTCAACCCCTCCCGGTTAGGGAGGTCAATTCAAGTGAGGCTTTGATCGAAATGTCCAAGTTGAAGGCATGTCTCAACCCCTCCCGGTTAGGGAGGTCAATTCAAGGGATATTGAAATTGAAAACGAAAAAGAAAAGTTCCGTCTCAACCCCTCCCGGTTAGGGAGGTCAATTCAAGGAGCTAGCACAGGCTCTTACTGCCGCTGCGGCGGCTTAGTCTCAACCCCTCCCGGTTAGGGAGGTCAATTCAAGAGCCTGCAATCCGGGCCGCATCAGTAAAGGCTTCAAAGCCTCAAATCCGTGAACCTCAACCACACTATGCCTGAAATGAAGGTCAAAAAGGTAGGTTCACGGATTTTAGCTTTATGCACTGTTATACAGCAAGATACAGCATTCAATGCCGTATCGCTCAAGCAGGCAAGCACATAAGGCTACATTTTGCACTTCATTCACAGTCTTCAAAGATCTCTTACTGACGAGGTTCAACTTATCTGATCCCGAATAATATGGCAAGCTATTTTTTGGCAATGTATCCAAACCAATAGATTAGCGCTTGCGAGCTCAATCAGTAAAGCTTTCCGCTTTGTTGTGGCTCTTTGATTGCCGCCACAAAACGGCGCTACAGGCGAGCGCCGCTACATAAAACCCCTTCCCCGCAGGGAAGGTCATTCAATCATTTTCGGATCAACGATAGCTTGTGTCTCTACGCCGGGCGCTGATATGCGCATCTCTTTTTGTAGCTCAGACTGTGCTTCATCAATCGGTGGCATAATATTCGATCTCCTTGTTTATGGCAAGAGATTTTTTTGCGCAGGCAGCGCAGACCTTGATGATATGGATGATGCCCTGTTTATTCAGGATTTGCTCCAGGTTTTTGGTCATGCTTTTGATTTCGTGCTTTTTGAGGTTTACCGCAAAGACCGATTCCTGGATTCTCACCCCTTTGTTCAGCAATATCTTGCAGAGTTTCCGCCGCACTTTATCATCGGAAACATCGAAGGCGATGATGTAATGCATATCAGGAGATCCTGGTGGCCATAAAGTCTATGCCCAATCTCAGGCTTTGCAGCAGCTTTCCGGCCGAGCGATCCATCATTAAAGCCCAGTTCAGCACTTCCTCACCCAGCTTAATCTCGTTGCGCATGGTAAACTCGAAGCGATGGATATATTTGAGCATCGCGTCTGAACTCAGCCTTTCATAGCTGGAGTATTCACTGCGGATAAAATCCTCCGCCGTGATTTGTTTATTGTGGATCATGCTGAGCACGATGCGATCCACCAAAAACCTGAAGGGTTCGATCAGATCAGAAGCCAGCGCCATGTGCATTCCCCGGGCTTCGTGGAAGATCCCTTCCCATGGATTTATCTGCATCGCCAGCAGACATTCCGCCAGACGATAATACAGAATGCTGTATCCCAAAGAGAGCAGACAGTTTACCGGGCCTTCGGGAGGATGATATGCCCTTCGGGGAAAGGACATCGGTTCCACCAGTTTGCGGAAGTGACTCCAGTAGATCACAGAGGCGGCACCTTCCTTGCCGCGCAGGCTATCGGGATCACGAATCTGGGGGAGGGATAGCTCAAGCTCCTTCAGTCGCTGCTCATCTATCCGGTGTTGCCGCAGCACCATGCGTTGGTTATGGATTTTGGCTGCTACTATCGAACGCGCGAAGCTGATGCCATAGGAGTCCCAATCTCGCACCACCGGGTTATACAATTCTCGCACAGAACGCAGCTTGCGGCTCTGGGCAAATCCCCCCAAAGCCTTACCGGTGATGGAAAGAAAGGATACCGGCTTGCCCCGAATCAGAGCTTGCTGGATCAAGCCGGCGGATACCCTGGGCTTGCCTATGATCACAATCCGCGAGATCTCTTTCAGGGAATACAGCTTGCTGCCTTCATCGTTATGGATTTGGATGCTGTTGTTATCCAGCCGGGCATAGCTATCTTTGAAGGTGAGGTAAAGGGGTTTTCCTTTCACGATGTCTTCCTGGAACGCCGGCACCCCACATCCATAATAGTCTTCCTGGGGCCTTTGGGCTTTGATTTTGTTCATCGCCGTTCTGTCTATGCTATAGCCGCAATAAGTGATTCTGGCATTGGCATCGAAGCTGATGCTCTTTTGTTCACTGAGGTTCAGCTTCATTTGCCCCAGGAGTTCTGAGATGAAGCCCACATTCAGGTTTTCCTTATGCTCCGCATCTGCCAGCGCGCAAAAATCATCCGCATAGCGGATCAGATGCCATTTATGTTGCATCATAGCCCGGTCAAAGGGAATCAGATAGAGGTTTGAAAGCATCGGTGAAAGGGGATTGCCCTGAGGGATGCCCAGGCTGCCATGCAGCAGATTCGTGCTGATCAGTTGCACTATCCGGTCACGATAGAAGAGGCCTTCCAGCAGCAGTTGCAAAGCCTGATGCGGAATGCTGTCAAAGAAAGCGGAGATATCCGCCTTGATACCGGCGGCAAAACCTCTTTTGAAGGAGGCAAAAACCGCTCGGGCGGCCTGATGATAGTCCCGGCCCCGGCGGTAAGAATAGCAGGCGGGCGAAAGCAGGCTGTCCACCGCCGCTTCCATCTGCCGCAAAATTGCCAGCAGCATATGCCGCTCACTCATGTTTGCCACTTTGATGATCCGATAGTTGCCACTATGGGTTTTCTTTCTGAAGATCAGGCTATCCCCGGGGGGAAGAGCGCCTTGCAGCATTTGTTTTTGCGCGTTCTGCAAATATGCCTTGCCGGCACTGCTCAGGTCTTCTTTGGCAATAGTGTCCGGGCCCGGAGAGGAGGCCTTCAATTCTTCCAGGGCGGCCCGAAGATTGGGAATCGAGGTGGCGCGGCTGAACAGAGTGCTCTGCTCTCCCTGCGGCAGAGTGTTGCGAAAACCATGGGATTCCCGGATGCAGTAATACCCGAAACCAAAGGAGCGGTTTTTGCCCAAACCGGTGTATTGACCCCAGATCAGAGCTTTAAGCAGATCATCCCTACGCGGATTTGTGACGCGCATGCCACCCACGATCCCGCCAAGACTCTTTGTATAGTGAAGGTCCAGCCAGATGAAGCCCTTCTCAATCAGCTCCGGATAGTCCGCAGCTACAGCAGGAAGCTCCATTTCCCGGCAGAAGGCGGGAAAGAAAACCCCGGTACTCAGACTCAGGGGATCCATAAAACGGTTGTTGCCTTCCTTTTCAGCCCCGGGTTTCATTCTCAGAGGGCTGTGAAATATCAGATCCAGGGTTTCACAATTCCTCAGCAATTGCAGTTCCTGCTCCAGATACTCGCAACCCGGCTCAAGATTGCCCTTGTGCAAAGCCTGATAATCCATCAGATCAATGCTCTCCCCGGGCACAAAATGTTGATGAGATGAGGCCTGCCGGGCTCTGCTCTGTCCGCTCAGCTCATCTTCCAGCATGGCTGTGGCAAGGCTCACCGATTCGCTGCCGCAGGCCAGATCCAAGTGCACAATGTCTCCGGCTTGATAATCAGTTACTCCATTTTGCCGGGGAATGGGGTAAAGGCGAATATCTGCCAGCGACATCGCTGTATATGGCCGAATCCAATCCCGCAGCATCGCGCTCCAATACACCCCGGTATGAAACTGCAAGTCCGTGATCGGCCGGAGAACCTTGAAAGTAAGACGAAAAAAGAACATAGCACCGCCTGATAAGTGGTCTTTTGGATACACTTATGCGCAAGAATATCCTTGGGGACAGACTGCAGGGTGCTCCGCTTTTTGTCAATCATTAATGGATGCTTGCCCCTTAGTTGTCGTGGTGATCCGGTGATTGGGCGGGTATTCAACTGGTCTGCCGATCATCTGTGAAAAGAGTCACTGAAATCTGCAAATTGGGTCACCGAAAACTGCAAATTCCAAAATAGATACAAATCCAAGACTCTAAATACTACCTAACGAAACACGTACTGGTATATTGCATATATCATTACGGGAATTGTTATCTTGATTTGAAGCTGATTATAGTGACAACCACTTGGACAAAACATTGCCCGATTTGCAGGTTTTGGTGATCAAAACAATGAAATTTACTAAAACTATGTCCAAGTGGTTTTCTGCAAATGCTTTTCGGATATCCTATTCTCTCTTAGACTTACCTATTTTGTCCAAGTGATCGCTATTTGCAGATTTCAGTGACTCTTTATACATATCTCCGCACCACATAAGGCTTTATCCCCATTTGTCCAAGTGAGGACGATTTGAAGCTTTGGGTGACGGTTTATAGCGGATATGAGCTTTACCAACTAGCTCTCCGCATTCTTTTGGCATAGAATTATTCTACTTGACACTCATCATAACATTAATAATATTGAACACAGTATATTAAAGGAGTCTTCAATGATCAGAAAGATTGTATTGGGCTTATTCCTTTTTGGCATCTGTCAACTTGTTGCCACGGACAAATACGATACTGCTTTGGGGATACATCTGGGTAGCAGCACCGGAAGTGGATACAGCTTACGTAAATGGTATAATAACTGGGGAATACAGGGTACGTTGGCAGCCTATACTTCGGATAATGGCAAGCCGCATTTTTCCCACTATACATCTTTCCCAAAAACATATGGAAAAAGAACGGTCATCATGGGCTTGAGCTATTTAAATTCGCTATTGATGACTGAGAAAACGAATTTTTATTTGATCGCCGGAGGGTCCTATTGGATACGCAGAGAACGGATATTCGAAGATGAAAACGCTTCAAAATGGGAAGATAGGGATCGCTGGAACATTGGCGTAGGGCCGGGATTCGAGTTTCACTTTTCCGATCACTTTCACTTTAGTATCGAATTTCCTATGACAGTGAATTACAAAGATGATACTACAGATACTTCCATGTTCTCTCCCGCGGGGGGTATCTATTACTATTTCAAATAAACTGAGCTGATAGCCCTATATTAAAAGGCCCCAGTATTTCCGGGGCCTTTTCTTTATTCACCAATTATTTTCACCAATACCCGCTTTCGGCGCATACCATCGTATTCACCATAAAAGATCTGTTCCCAAGGACCCAAATCCAGCTTGCCATCTGTAATGGCAACTACTGTTTCGCGCCCCATGAGCTGTCTTTTCAAATGGGCATCGGCATTATCTTCGTAGCCGTTGTGTTGATACTGATCGTAGGGTTTTTCCGGCGCCAGCTTTTCCAGCCATCGCTCAAAATCCCCATGCAAACCACTCTCATCATCGTTTACGAATACGCTAGCAGTAATGTGCATCGCGTTTACCAGGACAAGCCCTTCCTTAACCCCCGATTCTCTTAAGGATGCTTGTATCTGAGGCGTAATATTAATGTATTCACGCCTCTTTGTGGTATTGAACCACAATTCCTTTCTGAAGCTTTTCATATGCTACATGATGGGCTGCGTCTCCAGAAAAGACGCCAGCTCCGTGGGAGTATCAAAGATCATATCCGCACCGGCTTCTTCCAGTACTTTTCTGCCCGCAAAGCCCCATGCTGCACCAATAGCGATCATTCCGGCATTCTTCGCTGTTTCCATATCTACCGGCATGTCTCCAACTATAGCTATCAAACCCGGCTCGATTTTTAATCGTTGTGCCAATTCAATGGCTAATGTAGGATCCGGTTTGGTCGGTTTTCCGGGTTGTTCGCCACTATAAATCCCAAAAGGATTCTTGGTGTGGCGAATCATGGCTCCACGGAAAAAATGTCGAATCATCTTTTTGGTGAAGTAGTGAGCTTTGTTCGAGAGTATTGCCAGCTTGATCTTGCGAGCAACCGCCAGCTGGATCATGTAAAGAACACCGGGATATGTTTTGGTATTCATGTACCATTCAATATCATAAAAATCCCAAAACTTCGCGGATAGGATTTTCACATCCTTGGCTGTCCGTTTATTTTCCGGTAGTGCTCTACGAACAAGTTCAGTTTGTCCATGGCCCACAAAGCCCTTGAAGGCTTCTAGCTCATGTACTGGGTAACCCATGTCTGCAAGACCTTTGTTGATGGCACCTGCTATGTCTTTCAGGGTATCCAGCAAAGTGCCATCAAGATCGAAGATAACGGCTTTAATCAGGGGGTAGTCGATCATGTCTTTTTATACTTCCTTTGTGTTTTTTTCTATCTTTATGGGATTCGAGACTTCGCCAGCATACACAGAAATATGGGGGAAGCGGATCTCTATACCATCTTTGTCAAAACGCTCTTTCACAGCGAGCATCAGCTCTGTCTTCATGCTTATCACATTGGCTGTTTCCGTCCAGACGCCAAAATTGATGTTTACGCTGGAATCGCCAAAATCTTCTAATGACAGCAAGGGAGCTGGATCCTTCAGAGCGCCGGGTATGTTGCCCGCAATCTCTTTAAGTATCTCCATCACTTTACGCACGTCTTCTTTGTATGCTACGCCTACTACGAATTGAGCACGACGTATAGGATAACGAGTGATGTTGGTAACATCGTTCTTAATCATTGTCTCGTTGGGAATTCGTATATAACGCCCGTCGAAAGTTTTCAGCTTCACAGATAGCAAATCTATGGAATCTATTGTTCCCAGATTTCCGTTTACTTCCACAATATCGCCTATCATAAAGGGCTTTTCGGAGATTAGGAATATCCCGCTGATGATGTTTGATACAGATGTCTGTGAAGCAAAACCAATAGCTACTCCAAATATTCCCGCTGCTCCCAACAGTGCTGAGATTTTGAAGCCAAATTCATTTAGTACCATCACAACAAGGATGAGATACAAAAGGTACTTTACAGTCCGGCTAATAAGCACTTCAGACTGAAGAGACAGCTTGTCCTTGATTAGTTTGCTCACAAATTTCAGAATTATCTTTACAATTGGGAGACCAATTATTATTATCAAAAGAACGCGCACTGCTAAGCTAATACGCTCCGGCGTAACAAAATCTGTAATAAGATTCATTGATGTTAGTTCAAACATTATTTCATAACCTCTTTTCTTAATAACACCATGGGTGCACATTTAGTTTTTCCCGCCAATCTGTCCATCGCTTTTTATGGAAAAGGCGGCTTTTCTCCATACGATCTGTTCATTTTTTTCCACAATTCCATAATTTTGTTGAGCATTCGCAACAAAATCATGCGCCTAAGCCTTCGTATCTGAACCTCATACAAAAAGATTGCAAACATAAAATCCAAGGGCCAAGGCAGTTAATTTGTAGAAGTTAATTAATACCCCTGATATTTAGATAAGATAACTTGTTATATTACTATACGCAAATATGAATATGATATAGTTTGATATTTTACTCTTTATGCTTCGAGAACATAGACAAGATAAGGATCTAGCCAAAATCCACTCCCTATTATTCAAGGAGTGCCGAAGTAGATATTAAGGCGATATCATGCTGTGCGCACGCGATGATGAAGCGATGATAACCCGATCGGCACCCGTTAAAGCACAGAGGGAGTTCTTTACGATGCATAAGGTTAAACCCGGCAAAAATGAATCATTCACTTCAAACAGGATTCATGATTTGTAATGAAATGGCAATACTATTTGTAGAGCAGAAAGGCCATATATCACCATAAATAGAAAAGGCCACCCCGAAGAGTGGCGCTAATACTTTTTTATAAAAAGATTTACTTAATTGAATTGTACCTGTGGGGCGCGTTGAGCTTCAGCGTCGGCAGTAAAGAATTGGAAGGATTGGGCGTTGATCATCCCAGCGATGATATTGTTTGGGAACACTACGATCATTTGATTGAAGATCTTTGCTGCGTCGTTGTAGCGCATTCTTTCGGTGCGTATCCGGTTTTCAATGCCTTCCAGCTGAGCTTGCAGCTGCAAGAAATTCTGGTTTGCTTTGATGTCTGGATATTTTTCCACTACCACCATCAAGCGGCTGAGAGCGCTGGATAATCCGGCTTGATTAGCTTGAAACTGCTGAAATGCAGCGGGATCAGATAGAGCTTCCGGGGGAAGGTTTATCTGTCCACCCATCTGTGATCTGGCTTCAGTTACTTGCGTTAAAGTCTCGCGTTCAAAATCTGCTGCTCCTTGAACAGTTGCGACCAGATTGGGAACGAGGTCATAACGGGATTGATATACGTTTTCAACCTGTGCCCAGGCTGTTTCTACGCTTACTTTCTCTTTTTGGATTTTATTGTATTTACCGATAAACCAGCTTGCCGCGAACACGATTATCAGTATTATCACCAGCAGAACGATAAGTCCTTTCTTCATAGTCAGGTTTCTCCCTTGTTTTCGATTTGTGTTCAATCTCTTCAAGAGCCACAAATTGTCCAGAACAAAATCATGGCTGTCCTTTATAGATGATCTTTGGGGCTTGGATTTTGAAGCACTTGCCCCCTACATTCAGTTCCACAACATCTTCCGTGCCACCGTTCTGCGTTTGGATATCCGGGTTTGCCATTATCTCTATTGTCCCCTTTCTTACTTGCAAAGATAAGTGGTCAAGAGCCAAGGTATCTGCTGTAATTATAAGGTCATTATCCAATTCAGTAAACATACCTTTGATGCTTTGTCTTACTACCAAAGAATCGGCGGTTTCGCGTTTCTCGAGCCTGGATTTGGAACCGGGAAAGCCAAAACCGACGGATTGGTTCCGGATGTATGTGGAATCCGAAAAGCTGAGCTGCACATTAGCCTCAAGAAGGTAGTAATCCGCAAAAGCTACCTCACTGTTTTGGAGGCGCAGAGTCTGTTTCCTGTTGTAAGGAGTGGCGAGCATTACAGCGAAGACAATCATCACACCTACAAGGACCAATAGGACTTTATGACCCTTTTTCATTGAAGCACGGTTTTTTCCGGCCTCATAAAAAGGATGTATATCCAGATTCATCACTCGCCACAGGATATGAGAACATAGATAGATAAGCGCTCCAGAAAAGATCACATCACTGGCGAAATGCCCTCCTTGCATCACCCGCACCCAACCGATGAGACTACCATATAGTAAAGCAAATATGTTGACAGCTATGAGATAGCGACGTTTCCATAGGCCGCACAACAGTGCCGGCGCGAAAAAATAGAATCCCATAGTGGCATGGCCACAGGGAAAAGATTTTCCCGGAGAAGACAAATCTATTTCCAAAGGAGCTTCATAGGCATAGCGACCACCAAATTGTTCCACATCCCGGGGCCGGGGCCGTCCCCAATTCTCTTTCAAAGCACTGTTTACGATAATGCCGGGACCAATGATCATAGCTAGCACCAAAAAAAGGTATAGCTTGCGGTTTCTGCTATGCATAGAATTTACTGTGAAAGAGCGGAAAAGTAGGACCAATGAACCGATACTCAACAGTAGAGCGGGAATATTTCCATAATGGTATATGAATTGAACCCAGCCAATTTCGTTCATATACCATCCGTTTCTATAATAGAAACTCTGTATAACCAAATCCCATTCAAACCATGTGAAAACCAGGGCGGAAACAGCCATTACCAGTATTGGTGTCAGGATGTTTCCAGATAATAAAAGACGCCCCCACAGGGGCGCCTTATTTATCCGGGAATTATTCATTATTCCTTAGTTTTGGGCTCTTCGGTGGGTGTATCCACTGTTTCTTCCACAGGGGTTTCCACTGTTTCTTCCACAGCGGTTTCCACTGTTTCTTCCACAGGGGCTTCCACTGTTTCTTCCACAGGGGCTTCCACTGTTTCTTCCACAGGGGTTTCCACTGTTTCTTCCACAGGGGCTTCCACTGTTTCTTCCACAGGGGCTTCCACTGTTTCTTCCACAGGGGCTTCCACT
>ENA-UOOR01004813-UOOR01004813.1-fermentation-metagenome-genome-assembly--contig:-NODE-4813-length-10404-cov-20.850034_pt1 | contig 10404 bp, 7 predicted proteins | sample MGYA00245780_ERZ724029 | MGnify/ENA primary metagenome ERZ724029 (study PRJEB28704, sample SAMN03018315) | fermentation metagenome | biome: anthropogenic terrestrial biome; feature: soil; material... | reverse complement strand
CCGAGCTACAGGGCGTGGGCCGCGGCGCGCCTCTTGGCGCCGGCGGCCCGCACGCTCCACCAGCCGCCCTGCAACCCGATTTCGGGCCCCGCCGTGAGTATTATGTAAACCGCCTGAGTCATTGTGCACAGGGTTCGCGGAAAGGCTGGGTAGAAAGACACAGCCCGCGCGATCCTGAGGAAGGGTGAAGGGAGGATGGGTCGTGAAGGGATGCGTTGTGGAGCAGTGGTGACGTGGTGACGCTGTGACGCGATGACGTTGTGACTTGGTGGGATCGTGGGGTGATGGGATCGTGGGATGATGGGATCGCGAGGCAGAGGAATCGAACGTTCACTAATGTGAGCTCAACAGCGCATAAGCAAGCTTTCCGGAAGACATTCATGTCTGGAACTTACTTCTTGGCAGGAAGCTGAGCCAGGAATGTGGAGAGATACAGGTATTCAACGGGGAGGTGCTGACACGGACAACTTGCGCCAGCTCAAAGGTCGCGGCGCCTTGCTGATGCGTAAGCGCAAGGCGCTCGAACGATGCATCCTTAGCGCCGCGGAACATACCGATGGCTGTCTACTGGAGAAGTACAGGAAGTGCGGCAAGCCCCGGTGCAAATGCGCCCAGGGGGAGCTCCACGGATCAGCTCTCTACATCTCCCGAAGGGCAGAGGGAAAGACCCGGTACTAGTACGTGCCGAAGGACAAGGTTGACTTGCCAGAGGTGCTGGTTGCGAGGCACACGAGACTGTACGGGGCAAGGGCGCAGATCCAGAAGATGAACCGGGAGCTCAACGGAGTCCTCGACCGAGTCGTTGAGTCCAAGCGCGTGGAGTTTCCCAAGAAAGGCGAGAAGGGAGATAATGAGACCCATGGCGAATCAGCAGGTTCTTAGGCTTGACGTCTCCGGGGTGGAGGAAACCATGAGACTGAGCGAAGAAGTGGTGTTCGTTGAGTCGAAGTTCGGGGGCGACGATCACCTGTTCAACTGGCTAGGCGAAAAGGAGTTTGTGCGTATCTGGCAGTCGATCCAGCGACATCGCCTATTTCACTACCTTGGACGTATCGGAGCGTCCGACCCAAGTCGTGGAATACTATGACCAACAATGGAACATCGAGAACATGTGGAACAGGGAGCTGAGCCAAAACTGGAACGTACGTAGGCCCATTGGGAGGAAGTTCAGAGCGATATTCGCGCAGATATGCATGGCCGCGATGTGTTTGAACGCGGTCAGAATCTACGAGGAGCACAAGCCGAAGGACGCGGAGAGACTCAGCCGTGAGATGCGAAAGCAGGGGCGAAAGAGCTACTTGCTTGGCCACGGAGCGGTGGTAATCGTACCTGGCAGGCTGATCTACGCAACAATGAGCTACAGGCGGTATGCCGATCTGTCGAGTCTGAAGGTAGCCAGACGTGCAGGCGAGCTCGTAGCGCAAGGAATGTCGATCGAACAAGCCCTAAAGACAATATCGAACGAGATGGAGACGCAAATCCCTCTTTCAGCTGCATCGGATAGACTTCGCAACACGCTTCCCGAACCCAGGGATGCGAGAGCCCTTGGCATATGCCCCCCTGTCGCCGACACCCTCGACTTACACCCTTCCGCGATGCGAACTCCCCTCTCGCACAGCCAACTCAAGCTTCGCACTCAGCTCTCATGGCCTCATCCTACTGATTCCCCGGCACGTTCGATTCCTCAGCGCGAGGGCGCGAGGGGCGAGCGCGCGAGGGGGGTGTTTGACACCCACCCATGCTTGTGCTATATTTTAACCGCTGTGGGCGACCTTGTGCGTTGCCTCAAGCCGCTCGGGGAAGGCTTGCAAACGGAGCGCGGAGATTGCACCGCGTTTCCTGCCTTTTCGGCCCCGGCGAGCCCAGAGTGCGAGGGGGTTAAGCGATTGTACGCAATCATCGAAACCGGCGGTAAACAATACCGTGTATCGCCGGGCCAGGTCGTCCGCGTTGAGAAGCTCAACACTGCTCTTGGAGGAACTGTCGAGTTTGACAGGGTGCTGATGGTAGCAGGCGAGGACGGCGTCCACGTGGGCAAGCCAGTAGTGGACGGCGCTAAGGTCACCGGCGCAGTCGTAGCGCATGACAAGGCCAAGAAGATTTACGTCTTCAAGTACAAGGCCAAGAAGCGGATACGCAAAAAGACCGGTCACAGGCAGCCGTTTACGTCTGTCAGGATCGATTTGATCATGACAGCGTAGGGATGCGCGTGCCATGACCACTGTCACAGTCTGGCGCTGGGGCGGCCACATGGTAAGGTTCACTGTGCGAGGTCACTCTGGTTGGGCGGAATACGGGCAAGACATCGTGTGTTCGGCGTTGTCCGCCCTTACTACCGCCGGGGCTAACGGGCTTGCGCAGCAAGCTGGCGTATCCAGAGCCGTAAGGCAGCGCTACGGCGAACTCGATTGCATGATACTAGGGTCTCCGTCTGATTCGGAGTGGGACCGGGCTGATGCGATTCTCGAGACGATGCTCGCCGGGATCCGCTCGATTGAGCGGGAATACCCGGGCACTATATTGGTTATAGAGAAAAACAGGCCTGAACGAGGTCGTGATTTGCAGGCCGGGAGGTGTAGCGGATGATCAGGATGAACCTTCAGCTGTTTGCGCACAAGAAGGGAATGGGAAGTTCCAGGAACGGGCGTGATTCCCAGGCGCAGAGGCTAGGAATAAAGAAGTACGGCGGACAGCGTGTGACTGCCGGAAGCATCATCGTAAGGCAGCATGGCACCAAAGTGCATGCCGGAGCCAACGTGGGAATGGGCAGGGACTATACCCTCTTCGCAACCGCCGATGGATGCGTTCAGTTTGATCGAATCGGCAAGGCCGGAAAGCGGGTCTCAATCGTGTCGGATCCGGAAGCGGCAGTAGTCGGCGTGGAGGCTGCTTCAACTGCCGAAACGATGTAGTGAGAAGCGGGATATGTAGGGGCCTGCATCAGCTTGGCTTGATGTGGGTTCCTTCGTTTTCTGCGCCAATCCTACTAAAGGGGTGGGACTGATGCGAAGGGCTTCAGGATGGATCAAAGCGCTTATCATTGTGCTAATCGCTGTGGCGCTTGGATGGAATACGCTTGCGGCCATCATAACGGAGCATCTGTGGTACGCCGATCTGGGTTACGCAGGTGCGTTCTGGAAACGCGCTGAGGCGCGTGTGGTGGTGTGCGCCGCCGCATTCGCCGTCACATTCGTCTTCGTGGCGATCAACCTTTTGGCAACGAAAGCCGCCTCCAAGCTTGTGTCGACCCGGTCGGCATTGGCAGTTGCCCTGGTTGCGGGGATTGCAGCGGCGGCGGCGTCCTACGGCTCGTGGATGGAGTTCCAGCAGTTCATACACGCTACGTCTTTCGGCAAAGCAGATCCGCTGTTTGGCCGGGATGTCAGCTTCTACGTGTTCAAATTGCCGATCATACGCGAGCTCTATGCGGGTTCTAGGTGGGTGATAGGGCTCACGGCGATATCTGTGATGCTGATCTACCTGGTTTCGGGAGCGCTTATCAAGTTCGGACGCGAGGAACCCGAGCTCTGGGAGTCCAGCGGCACGGGTTCGGGGCGGAGGAAGCGCGGCCGGCTTGTGGTGGAACCTATCGATCCCCGGGCCAAGCTGCATGTATGCGCACTGTTCGGGATAGGCCTGTGCGTGATTGCGCTGGGGTTTGCGCTGTCCATGTGGGGGCTCGTGTACTCCAGCAAAGGCGTGGTTGCCGGCGCTGGTTATGCAGATGTGCATGGCACGCTCCCTGGCCTTCGTCTGCTGATCTGGCTGGTGCTCGCGGCCGCGGCGTTTATTGTGGGCGCGGGCCTCAGGGCGGCCAGTACACGCACTTGGGTCGCAGTGTCCATTACCTTGGCCGTGCTCCTTGCGGTGTCGTTTTTCGCAATCGATGTGTACCCCGGCATCGTGCAGAAGCTGTACGTTACGCCCAACGAGCTTGCGGCGGAGCGAGAGTACATAGAACGCAACATCGATTTCACCAGGAGCGCTTTTGGGCTGGATCGGGTGGAGGAACAGGAGTATGAGGTGACTGAGGCCATCACCCGTGCCAAGTTGACTGGGGCTGAGGACACCCTGGCCAACGTGAGGCTATGGGACTGGGAACCTCTCCTGGCCACCTTCGAACAGCTGCAGGAGATGCGGCTCTACTACCGCTTTGCCGACATTGACATCGACAGATACACCATCGGCGGCAAGACGACGCAGGTCATGATGTCCGTCAGGGAGATCGACGTGGATCGCCTGCCCCGACAGGCCCAGACTTGGGTGAACACTCGGCTCAAGTACACACATGGCTACGGTGCGTGCGCGAGCCCCGTCAACGAGCTGACCCCGGACGGGCTTCCTGCGTTCCTGGTGGGCGATATTCCGCCGCGGTCGCCAGCCGACATGCGGCTCGATCGTCCTCAGATATACTTCGGAGAGCTCACCCGCGACTGGGTGATCGTGAACACCAAGACCGAGGAGTTCGATTACCCGGTGGGCGACTCCAACGAGTATTCGAGATACGATGCAGACACCGGCATACGCATGGGGTATCTTCTCCGCAGGCTGCTCTTTGCGACCAGGTTCAATGATTCCAAGATTGTCTTCTCGCGCGATGTCACGCCCGACAGCCGAATGCTGTTCGCCCGCGACATACGCGAACGTGTGCGCAGAATCGCGCCATTCCTGCAGTACGATGGGGATCCATACGCGTTCATTGCCGACGGCAGGCTGATGTGGCTGGTCGATGGGATGACCACATCGACTGCATACCCGTATGCCGAACGGTTCGGCGATCACCTCAACTACATCAGGAACTCGGTCAAGGCGACTGTGGATGCGTACAGTGGGGAGGTCAGCTTCTACATCATCGATCCGGAAGATCCGTTGGCTGCGACGTACGCTCGAGTGTTCCCGGGACTCTTCAAGCCGGCAAGCGAAATGCCAGAGTCGATCGCGAACCACTTGCGCTATCCTGAAGACCTGTTCAAGATACAGACCAGGATGTATGCCATGTACCACATGACTGACCCTGAGGTGTTCTACAATAGGGAAGACCTGTGGGGCCTGCCTCGGGAGATATACAAAGGCCAGCAGCAAGAGGTGAGCCCATACTACGTCAACATGCAACTTCCGGGCGAGCAGGGGGTCAGCTTCGTCCTGTTCACGCCGTTCACCCCTTCGCGCAAGGACAACATGGTTGCCTGGCTGGCTGTGAGTTCCGATGTGGACGAGTACGGGCGCATGGTCGCATTCAACTTCGGCAAGCAGCACGTGGTGTTCGGGCCGATGCAGATTGAGGCACAGATCGACCAGGACACTGAGATATCCAAGATGCTATCACTGTGGAATCAGAGCGGGTCTACTGTGATACGCGGCAACCTCCTTGTCTACCCGATAGACGGGAGCATACTCTACGTGGAACCGCTGTTTCTGGCGGCGCAGGCCAGCCAGCTGCCGCAGCTGAAGCGCGTGATTGTATCTGACGGCACGAAGGTGGAGATCGGATCCGACTTGCCGGACGCGCTGGCAGCGCTGACCGGATGGCGAAAGAGCTCGGGCACGTCCACGCTCACCGAGGCAGACGTCGACCAACCCGGCTATGGCGGAGAGGGCGCTGTCGATCAAGACGGTCTGTCGGCAGGGGCGGCGCTTGATCTCTACCGAAGGGCGCAGGAGCGGTTGCGCGCGGGCGACCTGGCGGGCTATGAGCAACTCCAGAGGCAGCTGGAACAGGTGCTCAAGTCGATGGCCGACGGGGAGTAGCTTATGGGAGAGAGTCGGAAGCTCGCCGTCTCATGGAGAGATGGCGCCTGTTCCATCCGGGGGTTCGACAGCTTCGATTTGCATACGACTTGCCAGTGCGGCCAGGCTTTCCGGTGGGTCCGGGCGGGAAACGCGGGGCAGCTGGAGGAGGGCGTGGTGCAGGGGAGGTTTCTTCGCCTGGAGCAGAGAGACGCCGAACTTGTTGTGCACCCGCCCGCCGATGACGAGACTATCGCGGTCGTCGTAGACTACTTTCGGCTGCGGCAATCGCACACGGCGGTAGAGGCTAGTATCGCCGGCATCGACCCCACCATGGCTGCCGCGGTGGATAGCGCTCGCGGGCTGCGGTTGGTCGCGCAGGAGCCGTGGGAATGCCTGATATCCTACATTGTCTCGGCCAACAATAGCGTCGCCCAGATATCCAGAGTGGTGGAGAACCTCTCCCGCGCGTGGGGCAAGCCCATAGGCAGTTCGTCCCGGTATTCGTTCCCTGCCCCGGGCGATCTCGAGCGCGCGTCCCAGGCTGATGTGTTGACGTGCAAGGCCGGTTTCAGATCTCGGTCCATATGCGAAGCCGCGCGCAGAGTTGCCCGAGGCGAGCTGGATTTGAACGCTGTGACCGCCATGGACTACCGCGCCGCAAAGCAAGAGCTGATTCGGCTGCGGGGAGTCGGCGAGAAGGTCGCCGATTGCGTGTTGCTCTTCTCCATGGGCAAGTTCGAAGCATTCCCGGTGGATGTGTGGATTGAGCGGGCCGTGCGGCACCTGTATTTCGGAGGCGAAAAAACGTCTCAACGGGATATTCGAGAGTGGGCCGAGGACAAGTTCGGCGATCTGGCCGGGTACGCTCAGGAATACCTGTTTGCCTACGCGCGCCTAGCCATTCCCGACAGGCTCAGAAGTGGATAGGGTCGAGGAAAACTCCACTTGCGCGCAGCGGAGGCGTACGCTATAATGAGAAAGCGCTAGGGGCGAATAGCTCAGCCGGGAGAGCACCTGCTTTACACGCAGGGGGTCACAGGTTCGAGCCCTGTTTCGCCCACCACTTTGACAAGGTTTATGATGTGCGGGGGCGTAGTGTAGCGGTTAACATGCCTGCCTGTCACGCAGGAGATCGCGGGTTCGATTCCCGTCGCTCCCGCCATTATTTTTCGCGTCTTGCACGCCGAGGTAGCTCAGTCGGTAGAGCAGGGGACTGAAAATCCCCGTGTCGGCAGTTCGATTCTGCCCCTCGGCACCACTTGCGAACCGTTTTGCGGAAGTGGCTCAGTGGTAGAGCATCGCCTTGCCAAGGCGAGGGTCGCGGGTTCGAATCCCGTCTTCCGCTCCATGTTTTGGTCCACATGATGGACGTGTGGATATCGGCGACATAGCCAAGTGGTAAGGCAGCGGTCTGCAAAACCGCGATTCCCCGGTTCAAATCCGGGTGTCGCCTCCATGTTTCGAAGGCTTCGGGGTGCTAGCTCAGTTGGTTAGAGCGCAACGTTGACATCGTTGAGGCCAGTGGTTCGACTCCACTGCATCCCACCATGAATTGAGTGGAAGCGCCGGTTCAAACCGGCGCTTTTCCCTGTACCGGGCCGTGCCGGCCCGGTACGGCAATCATGGGGCCGAAACGCACATACGAGAATTATGCCCCTGGTCAGGTATCGTATACGTCCCTTCAGCAGAACATATACTATTGGCTGAAGGGGGCAAGAACCCATGGACTCCGTTCAGATCGGCTCCTACCTTGCCGCCGACTCGCTGAGACGGCGGCTCTTTTGCGAGCTGGACCACATGCGCGCTCAGGGCCTGGAGATATCGATTCGCTACAGGGTTGTGGGCGAGCTGACAGTGATAGAATGCACCGCCAGATCCTCCCGGAACGCGCCAACGAGCGAGCAGGAGCTGAGGCGTCTGTTCAGGCGCAAGTTGGCCAGCTTGACTGCGAGCATGATCTTCGACGAGCTGGAAGCGGCGCTGGTTCTCGACGCTGTGCGAACCCGCCACCCTGAACTGGGCGACGAGGAGGCCGCGGCGGTGTCGACCTATGCTGTGGCTCTGCTCAATGAGGGCGTGGGCGGCGTGCTGGAGCCGTCTGCGCGCCTGAAGGAAGTCGCGGCAGATGTGGAGGCGTATCTGGGCGACTCCAATGTGCTGGTTGTCGAGGGGTTCATCAGATTTCGCATGAAGGAGTACATGGAGGAACTCAAGCAGTCTGCCGAGGAAGCGTTGATCCGGTTCATGGCAGAGCGAGAGCATCGGGAGTTCGTGCGGCTTCTGAAATACTTCGTTGACATTCAGGAGCAGCGCCAGGAGATTGTGCACGTCGTGCAGACCAGGGAAGGCCGGTTTGAACTGCGCGGCCCTGAAGGCCAGCGTGTGCCGGGCGACTACGCCGACACGCTTGCATCGGACTCGCCCAGCGAGAACGTAGACGTAGCTGATCTTCTGATAAGCGCGCTCATCACGGTGGCTCCTCGCAGAGTGGTGCTGCACTTTGAGCCGGACTGCGCTACCGCCGAGACCATCGACACCGTGTTCGAAGGCCGGGTGGAAAGGTGCCGCGGCGTGGGCTGCACGGTGAAGGAGTGCAGAATGCAGCGCCCGCGAGTGACCGGGGAGGATCCGATGACGCCAGCCAAGAGGCAATAGAGGACAGCGAGGTTGCGCATCCACCAAGACTGCCCGGCCCAACGGAGAGCACCGCAGGGCCGGGCAGTGTCGCATGATCGTTCGATAGTCCGGCGCGCGCCGCGCGTCTAGCGGGGGTGAGCCATCTCGTCCACGGCGGCCGGCAGGATGCGCCAGTTATTGTCCACGGATTCAGGCCCAAACTGGCCTACTGATCTCAGGTAGTCTACCATTATCTCGCGAACTTCCGTGGTAGACTCCGACAGTAACTCGGCGTTGCGGAACATGGTGTATCCACCGCCGCCGCCTGCGCGGTAGTTGTTGAGGGCTACCACGAATTCCTGATCAGGGCGGACGTCTTCGCCCTTGAACTTGAGTTCGACGATGCGCTGGCCAATCGGCTTGGATATGTCTATCGCGTATTCAACACCCTGGTATATGTCGTAGTTGTAGCCGCGCATCGAGGTGTTCACCAGGTCGGCCAGGCTGGTCTGGTCGGTGTATGTATGGAAGTAGTTGGCGCTGGCTTCGATCGCTTCGCGCAGCTGCTGCCCGTTGATCTTGATGGTGTACAGAGTATTGGGATACACGTACAGACCGTACACGTCCTGCACGGTAATGGGCCCCTTGCTGATCTTCGAGGTGTCGGTGAACAGGGCGGCGATGGAGATGTCGGCGCCGGTGGCCCACAGCTGTGCCTTGTTGATCATCTCCACCAGACCGTTGTCGTAGAATCTGGCCTGGAATCCGCCGGGCATATCCCCGGTGGCCTGGGCGACGGGGCGTTTGAAGAAGTCGACAGTCTGGTCGTGATAGTACTTCGCAGCCTCAATGACTTCAGAAGAGGGCTGCACCCCCGCCATGGGCACGACCATCGAGGACTTCGCTGCAACCTGCCAGCGCCCTTCTGCGCCGCGCTCCAGCTCAATGTCGATGCGCGACACGTAGTCGCCCCACTGGCCGGGCTGGGTGATGATCACATCGGTGAGAAGTATATCGCCCATCTTGGACACCATTGGGACCGCGATGTGGTCGTGCCCCGCTACGATCACGTCCACACCGGGCACGTTGTTGGCCAGCCTCAGAGCCCAGTTTTCTTCGAGTTGCCCGGTGTCTACCCAGTTATCCGGGCTCCCCCAGGCCTCGAGCTTGCCGCTGTCTTTGGGCTTGCGCTCCCAGCCGGTGTGCCCGACGATGAGCACAACGTCCGCCCCGAGCGCGCGCATCTCGGGTACATGCCTTAGGGCAGTCTCTACAGGATTCGTGAAGACCAACCCTTCTATGTTCTCCGGTTTTTCCCATGTAGGTACTTTGGGGGTGGTGATGCCCAGTACGCCCACTTTGAAGTCGCCGAAGTCTTTGATCGTGTAGGGCTGGATGAATGACGAACCATTCTCGCGAACGATGTTGGCCGACACCACGGGGAACCGCGCCTCGTCTATGGCCTTGCCCAGCGTCTTGAGGCCATAGTTGAATTCGTGGTTGCCCAGGGTCATCGAGTCGTACCCGATGAGGCTCATTACCTTTATCATGGGATTGGGGGCGTCTGCATCGAACGTGTAGTGGTAGGGCAAGACCGAGTTGCCGCCCTCCAGCACATCCCCGTTGTCCACTAGAAGCACGTGAGGATTCTCGGACCGGACCTGCTCAACGTAGGTGTGGACCTGCGCCAGGCCGCCTTCGTCGGCCTTATTGGTGAAGTAGTCGATAGGGTAGATGTGACCGTGCAGGTCGCTGGTGGCAAGCACAACGAGGTGGGTGCGGTTCGGCTCGCCCAGAGCTGCTCCGGCGACCCCCAATGCGAGTAGGAGCGCCGCGATGGTTGCGACCAGACGCAACCTGACGTTTCGATTGGCAAGCGAGCGGTTCCTCAAAGCGGTATGCCTCCTTGCGCGGAACGTGGCGCTCAGCCCGGAGTGTCGGGTTTGCAGTATGCGACCACGTGTTCCCGCGTCCATAATGGATCCGATAGTGGTGAATTCCATACCAATGGGCCCAATCCTTCCTTCTGATGACCAAGCCTTGCCGTAGGCCCGAGCC
>ENA-UOOR01004811-UOOR01004811.1-fermentation-metagenome-genome-assembly--contig:-NODE-4811-length-10406-cov-2.184137_pt1 | contig 10406 bp, 10 predicted proteins | sample MGYA00245780_ERZ724029 | MGnify/ENA primary metagenome ERZ724029 (study PRJEB28704, sample SAMN03018315) | fermentation metagenome | biome: anthropogenic terrestrial biome; feature: soil; material... | reverse complement strand
TCAGCCGGGGGGTGTTGGTATAGATCACCATGCCGTCTTTTGGCGGTGTGGAACAGGCGGCTTCAATGCTTCCCCGGTCGGTTTCCACTACGCACATCCGACAGGCGCCGTAAACCGAAAGCTCGGAATAGTAGCAGAACGTGGGCAGATCGATGCCGGCCTTGCGGACCAATGCCAGTAAATTTGCTTCGCCCTCAATCTGGACTGGTATATTGTCGATCATTACGATTCCCTTGTTCATCAGACTAGTCCTCCTTTACGGCCTTAAAGACACAGCCCTCGGCGCAGGCTCCGCATTTAATGCACTTGCTTTCGTCAATGGTATACGGCTGCTTCAGCGTGCCGGAGATAGCGCCCACGGGGCAGATCCTGGCGCACTTGGAACAGCCTTTGCAAAGCTCCTTATCGATATAGATCCGCTTCAGCTTCTGACAGACCTTGGCGGGACACTTTTTATTGAAAATATGAGCCTCGTATTCATTACGGAAATATTTGATGGTGGACAGCACCGGGCTGGGAGCGGTTTTGCCCAGGCCGCAGAGAGCCGCCGAGGAAATAGTATCGGAAAGCTCCAGCAAAAGATCAATATCCCCCGGCTCTCCTTTGCCGGCCACGATCCGCTCCATGATTTCCAGCATCCGGCGGGTGCCCTCCCGGCAGGGGATACATTTGCCGCAGGACTCGTTTTGCGTGAAGTTCATAAAGAACCTGGCCACTTCCACCATGCAGGTATGCTCATCCATGACCACCAGGCCGCCGGAGCCGATCATGGCCCCCACCTTCTTTAGCTGGTCAAAATCCAGCGGCAGATCCAGATGCTCCTGGGTCAGACAGCCGCCGGAAGGGCCGCCGATCTGCACCGCCTTAAAACCCGCGCCGCCCCGCATGCCGCCGCCGATGTCAAAAATCACTTCCCGTAAGGTGGTGCCCATGGGAACTTCGATCAGTCCGGTGTTTTCAATATTTCCGGTCAGGGCAAAGGCCTTGGTCCCGGGACTGTTTTCCGGTCCGATGCTCTTATACCAGGCCGCGCCTTTATTGATGATCTGCGGTACGTTGGCAAAGGTCTCAACGTTATTCAACACGGTAGGCTTGTCATAGAGGCCATGCTCCACGGTGCGGGGAGGCTTGACTCTGGGAAAGCCCCGTTTCCCCTCGACGGAAGCGGTCAGCGCGCTGCCTTCACCGCAGACGAAAGCGCCGGCGCCGCGGACGATATGGAAATGAAAGGAGAAGCCCGTGCCCAGGATATCCCGGCCCAAAATCCCGCATTCCATAGCCTGATCAATGGCGTTCTGCAGCCGGCTCACCGCCAGGGGATATTCGGCCCGGACATAAATATAGCCTTCGGAGGCGCCTCAAGCCAGCCCGGCGATCAGCATGCCCTCCAGCATCCGGTGGGGGTCGCCTTCCATTATGCTTCTGTCCATAAAGGCGCCGGGGTCTCCCTCATCGCCGTTACAGACCACATATTTCTGCTCCGCTTTCTGACGTTTGACCTGAGACCATTTCCGGCCGGTGGGAAAGCCGCCGCCCCCACGGCCCCGGAGGTTGGATTCGCTGATTTCCTGGATGATTTCGTCGGGGGACAGATCAAAAAGAGCCTTTTCAAAAGCGGAGTAACCGCCGATGCCAAAATATTCTTTAATGGAAAGGGCGTCGATATGGCCGCAATGCTCCAGCACCAGCCGGGTCTGCTTCCGGTAAAAAGGGATCTCCTCCTGGCGGGGATAGATTTTCCCCTGCTTTTGGAAGGCCAGCCTTTCCACCAGCTTGTCTTTCACGATGGTTTCTTCGACTATCTCCTGACAGTCGGCCACCTTTACCTTTGTATAAAGCCAGCCCTGGGGTTCGATGCGGACCAAAGGCCCCATCTCGCAAAAACCATGACAGCCGATTTTTCATTGGTCAGACCCCCGAAAATACTTGTTTTTTCATTCCGATCAGTTCTTCATGGGGCTCGGCCTGAAGTTCCACGGAGCATTTCAGCCCCTTTTCCTCCATCAGGCGTTTCAGTTCGTCAAAAACCTCCAGTGAGCCGCTGGAAACGCAGCCGGTGCCGCCGCATACCAAAATGCTCTTTTTCTCCGCGGCGATGGCTTTGGCGTAGACCTGACGGATGTTGATCAAATCCTGGCGATTCTTCAGCATATTACAGCTCCCCCTTCAGTTCTTTCACTAATGCCGAGGCCTTATCCGGTGTCATCGCAGGATACACCTTATCGTTTACCGTCAGCACGGGAGCCAGCCCGCAGGCGCCAAGGCAGGATACGGTTTCTATGGTAAATCCAAGATCATCGGTGGTTTTCTTGGCCGCGGAGAGCCCCAATTCGCCGCGGAGCCTTTCCAGAATCGGCACCGACTTTCTTACGTGACAGGCGGTGCCGTCGCAGATCCGGATCACGTATTTTCCCTTGGGGACCAAAGAAAAGTTTTCATAAAAAGTCGCAATACTGAACACCTTCGCCCGACTCATCCCCAGCTTTTCGGCATAATATTCAAATGCCTCTCTCGGCAGATAATGATACTCTTCCTGGGTGTCCTGCAAAATGGCGATGATCTTTCCCGGGTCTCCATTATGCTTCTCTAAAATCGCATCCAGCTTTTTTTGATCGCAAACTTGGCTCATGGTAAAACTCCTTCCCAAAGAATCAATTCCATATGTGACTATACCCTATGCAGTGATTTGTGTCAATATTCACAAGCGAAAAAACATAGCTTTTGTTAAGAATTCTCTTTTCTGAGGAAGGGCTTGGCGATTAGTGTAAAATTTCGGTATCTGAGCCGGAGCACCCTTTCGATTCATGATATAATGAGCGCAGCGAATTACATCATCATTCTCCTTCCGCAGCGGGCCGCGCGATAGTCAGGATGAAAAGAGCCGGCCGCGTTCCAATCAGAATTCATGATATAATGGTCAGAGAGATTTAATTCTTTTCCGAATTGATAAAACTAGTGAACTAAATCACAAGTGAAATAAGGATATCGCCATTCATTTACGAAAGGGGTCTGGATGATGAATACACGGTCTTCGGACGAGGTCCAAAAACTTCAGGAACTGATCGATCAAAGCAAGCGGATCGTCTTTTTTGGCGGCGCCGGCGTTTCCACGGAAAGCGGAATCCCCGATTTTCGCAGCACCGACGGCTTATATAACCAAAAGTATGATTATCCGCCGGAAGTGATCTTAAGCCATACCTTCTATGAAAATCATCCCGAAGAGTTTTTTCGTTTCTATCGGGACAAAATGATTTACCCCGACGCCCGGCCTAACGCCGCCCATCTTAAACTGGCCCGGCTGGAGGCCGCCGGCAGGCTGACCGCGGTGATCACTCAGAATATCGACGGTCTTCACCAAAAGGCCGGCTCAAAAAAGGTGCTGGAACTGCATGGCTCCGTGCTGCGCAACTATTGCGGCCGCTGCGGCAAAGCCTATGACGAGCTTTTCATCCTCCACAGCACCGGCGTACCCCTCTGCACCTGCGGCGGCCGGATCAAACCAGACGTGGTCCTGTACGAGGAAAGCCTGGACAGCAGCACCCTGCAGGAGTCCATGAGCCAAATATCCGCGGCGGACCTTTTGATTATCGGCGGAACCTCTCTGGCCGTTTACCCGGCGGCGGGCCTCATCGATTACTTCAACGGCAAGGATCTGGTGCTGATCAATAAATCCGCCACCCCTCAGGACGGGCGGGCGTCTTTGCTGATCAAAGACAGCATCGGCCAGACCCTGGATCAAATCCGGGTGTAAAAAATATTCCTTTAAAAACAAAGGAATTTTCCGGTAAACACAGATCATCGTTAAAATTGAAAATCCATAGAACGAGCTGTCGCAGATCAGGCTTTTCCCTAACCAATTTGCGGCAGCCCCTTTTTTCCTTTTCAGGTTTTTTCCAGTCTGCTCAGCCTAAGCTTACGACTTTGGAATACTCCCCTAAGCAGGTAACGATATCATACATATTACTGACCTGGCCCACTTGCAGCTGCTCCTTGAGCCCGTAAAAGTCCAGGCAGGTGCCGCAGGCCAGCACCCGGCAGCCATTTTCCTGCAGAGCCTTTAAATGCTCGATCACCTGCTGATCCTGAGTGGGCAGCTTTACGCCGCTATTAACAAAAATTACTGCGGCAGGCTTTTTCTCCGCCTGACTTAAAGTATAAAAATACATGCGGATCAGATTGCCCCCCAGCTGGCGGTCGCCGTCGCCCAGAATAACCGTACCGCAAAACAGCGCCCAACCACGCAGCTTCCGTTCCGGCTCCGGATTCCTGCCCGGCCGGGGCACCGCCAACCGCGGGACCACCGCTTCCTTTGGCAAAAGTCAAAAGATAAGGATTTTCCTTGTCCGCCGTGATGCTATAACCGCTGGAGCCGGCCAGCCGGGTTAAGTTTCCTACCGCAGTATCGTTATCCACTTCAACTTTAAAGTCATCCTGGCCATCCTCAATAGCTTTCTTGGCCAGGATCACCGGCTTTGGACATGCCAGCCCTTTCGCGTCAATCAGCTTGCTCACCGCCGCGCCTCCCGTATCAGAATTCATCCTGCTGCGGCACCGGGCCTGGCCCGCCGCCGCCGGACAGAGTATTTGCTTGTCTTTATCATACTACCTCCGGACCGCAAATCCTATCCCTGAAAAGAGAATAACGCATTGGAAAAACAAATCTATCTTTCTCTGTTTATTTGTTTTTTCTATCAATAGGCCCGGGGCCTCCAACCCGGGAGGCCAGGGTCCCAATTTGTCCCCCCTCTCCAGCCTTATATCCGCCGCCCCGGCTCCTATCTGTACAGCCGCAGCGGCGAGCCGCCGCCGCAGGGCCGGGGAGTCAGAAGCTTCAGCATTCCCTCTCCCGTCAGCTGCCATTCTTCCTCTCCCAGATCTTCCTGGACCGCTTTAATCAGGAGAAGGCTCAGCCGGTACAGCCCCTTCTCTCCCGCAAGGGGAAGAACCTTTTGGTGATGACGGCCGGCGGCGGACACCGCCCGGGCTTCTCTGAGAAAGGTGTCGGCAGCGGAGATCACCCGGGGGCTGGCGCAGGTATAAAATTCCGCTTTTTCCTCCCGCAGAAAATCGGTTAACGCCAGCTCCCGGCTATAACTCCTGCCGCCTTGCCTCACTTCCTCCAATGTGGTGAACAGGCTTTCCAGAAGGCTTTGGTAAAGCTCCCGCTTTTCTTCGTACCCGGCCAGGAGCAAGGCCTGTTTCCTCTCCTGGGCGCTATAGCGCTGAAAACAGGGCACCGCCAGCGCCGTAAAAATCAGCGCCGTAATAAATACCGCTCTCTGACCGGCTTCCATGACGATCAGCCCTTTTACCGTCAGGCCGGCCAGGGCTGCCGCCAGGTAAATCACCGTCTGCCATTTTTCAGGTTTTCTCTTCATCCGGAAGTTAAACATAAATAAAACACCTCCTTGTATGATTCAATCATAGCAAAAGAGGTGTTCCTTTGTTTGCACTGTTATTTATCATTTTGCCGGATACGGGCGGCTAGCCCCATCATTTCCGGGCATTTCCCCGTCATTTCTCCGGTTCATTTCTCCGGGCATTTCCCCGTTATTCCCCCGGTTCGTAATTTTCCAGAATCGCCCGCAGCTGCCGGGCCAGGTCCTGCCTGACCTCTGCCGGGCCCAGAATCTCCGCCCGGGGACCGAACTGCCAGAGCCAGGAATAAAATACCGGGCTCACGGCTACCTTGATATTGGCGATAAACCGGTCTTCCCCATCCCTGGTTACGGAAACATCTTTGCCGAAGCGGTCCACCACCACGCCCATGAGCTCCCGGGCAAAGCGAACCTTTACCCAGCTGTCCGGCCCGGCAAACATGCCGAAGGTCTTCTGACAATATTCCACCGGGTCAATCCGTTTGTCCAGAAGCTGCCGGCTTTCCTCCTCCACGCGGATATCGGTCATCTTATCCACCCGGAAATGGGCCAGCTTGCCGTAGCGGCTGTGCCAGGCCACCAGATAATAGTTTTCGTTTTCCCAGCAAAGGATGTAAGGGCTGACCTGATAGCGGGTACCCTGGCGGCGGAAGACCTGATTCTTATCCAGGTCGTAGTCGTAATATTTGAAAGAAACCTGACTGTTCCGGGCGATGGCCCGGTGAATGGCGTCCACGTTATAGTAAATGCTTTCGTTAAAGGTTTTTACCCTGCCGCCCACAAAAACCTGCCGCCTCAGCTCGCCGGCATAGTGCCGGCTGGTGAGGTTCTCGATTTTCCTGATCAGCTGCTGAGATTTCTTCTGAGTGATAAACCGCGCCGAGGAAACGGTATCCGCCAAAAGCTTCAGCTCCGCCAGCTCAAAATCCCGGCCCGCCAGATAGTAAACATACTGCTTACGCTTTTCCCCCACGATATCCAGGCCGAAATCCCGCAGGAGACGGATGTCGCAATAAACCGACCGCCGCTCGCTGAGGATATCCTGAGCCCGCAGCTTTTCCTGCAGCTGGCTCATGGCCAGGGGATGCTCCTCGTCGGTTTCCTCCAGAAAAATTTTCATCAGGTATAAAAGCTTCAGCTTATTTTTACTGTTGCCGCTCACAGGGATCCCTTCTTCCTTCAGCAATATCCCGAAATTCACCCAGCTCTTTGATCCAATAGGTAACGGGCGGCCGGCCTTCTTCCGGCAGTCCCCCGGGAGCATACCAGCAGGTGTCGATGCCGGCGGCGGCCCCGCCGGCCATATCCGAGGTCAGGGAATCTCCCAGGATGATGGTCCGGGAAAGCTTATCCGCCGTATCCAGGCCCAAAGCCCGGAACACATAGTCGAAATAGGCTTTCTGGGGCTTGGCGGCGCCCACCGCCTCAGAAACAAACAAGTTTTTAATGTAGGGCCGGATCAGGGAAGCCTCAAGCCGGCTTTGCTGGACCCGGGAGATCCCGTTGGTGGCGATATAGAGGCCGCAGGAGCCGGCAAGCTCCCGGCAAAGTTCCAGGGCGCCGGGCAAAAGGAAATGGCCCCGGCCCAGATTAGTCAGATAATCTTCGGCAAAAGAGTCCACATCAATGCTGTCCAGCCGGCTTCGCAGCGACTGGTCACAGTCCCCTTCAGCCTTCATCCAGTCAAAGATGTGAAAAAAGCGCAGAGTCTTCAGGCGTTCTTTTTCCACCAGTCCTTTTTCCAGGTCGCGCCAAAGTGCCTCATTGATCTCGATATACCGTGCCAGCAGCTCCCGGCGGGCCGGCAGCCCGTAGGCTGAAAAGGTCTGATTAAACGCCTCTTTTTCCGCCCGGTGGAAATCAAACAAGGTGCCGTCGGCATCCAGTAAAATCGTATCGTATCGCATCTCCGCCTCCTTTTCCGCGGCCGGGCAATTCTCTTCGAAAAAATTCCGGATATCTTACATTAATTGGCAGATGGCGTTGGAGAAGGCCACGGGATCCTCGATGGTCATCCCTTCGATCAGCAGGGCCTGATTATACAAAAGCTCAGCGTAAAGTTTGACCTTTTCCTTGTCCTCGGCATACAGCCTGGTCATCGTCTGAAAGACCGGATGATTGCTGTTGATCTCCAGTACCCGGTCTGCCTTCACTTTCTGATCCGCCGGCATTGAATTCAGCACTTTCTCCATCTCCAGGGAAAGGGGTCCGTCGCTGGTCAGGCAGACGGGATGGGATTTCAGCCTTCCCGTAAGCCGCACATCCTTTACCTTTCCTTCCAGGGCTTCCTTTACATAGGCCAGCATGTCCTTGTTGGTTTCGGACTGCGTCTTCACCGCTTCTTTTTCTTCCGCGGATTCTAAGTCCACTTCCTTATCGGAAACGGATTTGTATTCTTTGCCCTGGTAATCCCGCATGATCTTGACGGCGAATTCATCCACGTCGTCCATCATGCAGAGAACGTCGTAGCCTTTGTCCAGGGCCAGCTCCGTCTGAGGCAGCTTACGGGCCCGGTCGGCGGTTTTCGCGCAGACATAATAGATTTCCTTCTGATCGGCCGGCATGGCCGCCGCGTATTCCGCCAGAGTAACCAGCTTGTCCTCTTTCAGGGAATAGTACATCAGCAGATCCTGCAGCTTCTCCTTATCCCCGCCGAAGGTATTATAGATGCCGAATTTAATCTGCAGGCCGAAATCCTTGAAAAACTTTTCATATTTTTCCCGGTCGTCCTTTTGCAGCTTCAGCAGTTCCGACTTGATCTTCTTTTCCAGGCTCTTGGCGATGGCTTTCAGCTGCCGGTCCTGCTGCAGCATTTCCCGGGAGATATTTAAGGAAAGGTCCGGAGAGTCCACCAGGCCTTTGACAAAGCTGAAGCAGTCCGGCAAAAGATCGGCGCATTTGTCCATGATCAGCACTCCGCTGGAATAAAGCTGCAGTCCCTTTTCATACTCTTTGCTGTAGTAGTTGTAAGGCGCGTGGGCGGGAAAATACAGAATGGCGTTGTAGCTGATCATCCCCTCGGCCTGGGTGTGGATAAAGGCTAAAGGCTTTTCATAGTCGGAGAATTTCTCCATATAGAAATTCTCGTAATCTTCTTCCTTCACCTCGTCTTTGTTCCGCCGCCATAAGGGCACCATACTATTTAAAGTATCCAGCTCATTATATGACTCGTACTGGGGAATATGGTCCTCTTCCCTGCCCGGTTCCTTGTCCTGATCCTCCCCGGGCGCTTCCTCCTTCAGCCGGCTTTTCGTCACTTCCATCATGATCGGGTAACGGATATAGTCGGAATAACGTTTGACGATTTCAACTATCGTATGCTGCTCCAGATACTGATCATAGTCCTCTTCTCCCTGATTCTCCTTGATGGTCAGGGTAATGACAGTGCCGGCCTCCTCTTTTTGGCAAGGCTCGATGGTATAGCCGTCGGCCCCTTCCGACTGCCAGCGCCAGCTTTCCTCAGAGCCCAAAGCCCGGCTCTCCACAACGATCTTCCGGGCCACCATGAAGGCGGAATAAAAGCCTACGCCGAACTGGCCGATAACGTCGATTTCCTGTCCCAGCTCGTTTTCCTTACGGAAATCCAGGGTGCCGCTTTTGGCGATGGTCCCCAGGTTTCCTTCCAGCTCTTCTTTGGTCATGCCGATACCTTTGTCGCTGATGGTCAGGGTACGGGTAGTTTTGTCCACCGTCAGCATAATCGGAAAATCCTGGCGGGCCAGGCCGGCGCCCCCTTCCTTCAGGGACTGGAAATAGCGCTTGTCGATGGCGTCGCTGGCATTGGAAATCAGTTCCCTTAAAAAGATTTCCTTGTGGGTATAGATCGAGTTGATCATCAGATCCAAAATACGCCTTGATTCCGTTTTAAATTGTTTCTTGGCCATAAACTATCACCTGTCTCCTTTATGATTATCATATTTTAAGCTGTCGGCAGCTTATTAAGCAAGTCCTGGAGATTTCATTTGCCTGGTTTGTTATATTTATCAAGCCCGCGGTTCAACTTCTTCATTTTTTCCGCTTTCCCCAACGTCCTGGCGGGGTCCCCCGGCGCCTTGTTCTCCGGGATCTTGTTCTCCCGAGCTTTGGGGCAGCTCAAACCAGAAGCTTACGCCGTCTTCCAGATTTTCCACACCGTAATTTGCTTTATGGCGTTCCATGACGGTTTTTACAATCGTCAGGCCCAGGCCGGAACCGCCGTATTCCCGGCAGCGGGATTTATCGGCTTTATAAAAGCTCTCCCAGATCCTTTGGCTTTCTTCCTGGTCCAGCTGTCTTCCGCTGTTAAATACCTCCACCAGCACCCGGGCCTGCCGGGCTTTTTCCATCGCCTGGCCCAGGGAAGCCGCCGTGCCGCCGGCCAGGGCCTTGGCGGCCCGGGACACCATGTCTTCCCGGCGGGCGTCGTCGGCCAGAAGCTTTACCCTGACCCTTACCAGTCTGCGGCCTTCCGCGTAATGGATGGCGTTGGTCAGATAGTTTGCGATGACTTCGTCAATCAAGAACTCATCGCCGTATGCCCAGGCTTCCTCCGGTCCCTCATAGGCAAAGGACACCCCTTCGGCGCCGGGAAGGTTTTTGGTCCGCCGCATCAGGGATTTCACCATAGACACCAACTCGATGCTGTCCAGCGTCAGATCGTCGTGGCCTGATTCCAGGCTGTTTATCGTGGTCAGTTTGCGAACCAGCTGGTTCATCCGGTTGGCTTCGTCGCCGATGACGTCCAGATAATAACGCCGGTCTTCCTCGCTGGTAATCACGTTATCCTGCAAGGCTTCCGCATAACCCTGAATCAGGGCGATGGGGGTTTTGAGCTCATGGGATACGCTGGACAAAAACTCCCGCCGCTTGTCGTCCAGTCCGGAAATATAAAGGATATCTTCCTCCAATTGCTGGTTGGTGTCCCTAAGCTCGGATATGGTCCTTTCCAGCTTATCCGAAAGGGCGTTAAAGCTGGAGGCCAAAGAACCGATCTCATCCTCCTCGCTTACCTGGATCCGGTGGCTGAAATCCAGCTTGGCCATATCCCGG
>ENA-UOOR01004805-UOOR01004805.1-fermentation-metagenome-genome-assembly--contig:-NODE-4805-length-10418-cov-3.134517_pt1 | contig 10418 bp, 11 predicted proteins | sample MGYA00245780_ERZ724029 | MGnify/ENA primary metagenome ERZ724029 (study PRJEB28704, sample SAMN03018315) | fermentation metagenome | biome: anthropogenic terrestrial biome; feature: soil; material... | reverse complement strand
CTTTATAGATCAAAATCCACACACCTCGCCCAGTTCATTCTCAGCCTGCCGTTACTGTTCTCTGCAACGCCAACATATACCGCCCTATCATCCCTGCTTCTTCTGGTATAGTGTTCGAGCATAGCGGTGAAGGTTTTGGTGTATTCTCTCTCTAACAGCGCGCCTTCCGCAATCCAGAATAGATTTCCCTCATCCGTTTGGATAACTTCCTCCTGCGCTGTTTCGCCGAAATATATGTAGCTTTGGCGTATCTCGTCCTTACTTCTGCGTGTAATGATATAAAGCAATTTGAGGGAAGAAATCTTGTCACGTGAAATGCCAGTTTCCTCCTCGATTTCCCTATAACAGGCCGTGAGAGGGTCGTTTATTTCAGATTGCTCCATATGGCCGCCGACGCCGCTCCATACGCCCGGAGCGATTTTCCGGTTATCCGCCCGCTTCATAAGCAGGTATTCCCCGTTGTTATGCAAAAACGCTGTGACACCATTCCGAAGTGTGATCATTGACTCAATTTCCTTCCCCATCTGTTTGATAAACCACAAGCACACACCAATGAAAAAAACGGTTCTTTTCTGCCCTCAGATGAGTGAAAAGAACCGTCTCTTGTGCTGTCTTGGTGGAGGCGAAGGGATTCGAACCCTCGACTTTCACGTTGCGAACGTGACACTCTCCCACTGAGTTACGCCCCCACATGTCACATCATATTATACGCCTATTAAGGATTTACGCAAGGGCGGACTTACGCACTATCAGCTCGCTGACTTACATTGGTGTATCTACAAAGGCAGAATCTATGTTCACAATGACGTGAATAGACGCATCTCCCTGCTGAATTGCCTCTTGAATTCGTTTACGCAATTCCGCTTCAGCGATTTCGAACTCAGGCGGTACCACAACATCAAATATGTAATTCATATGGTGCCTGCCTTGCACCAAACGCAGATCATGGACATTCAGGCGCTCATCTATTGCTTTGACTTGCTGTTCAACCCATGCGCGGATACACCCCGTCTGTTTATCAGTGACTATGGGGTCATAGTGAATGATCAGATGAATATTGTCGTTCTCCAAGAAATCTCGTTGGATCTTATCGATAATATCGTGTGAAATCATCGCGTCTAAGCCGCTGGACATCTCCACATGGGCACTAGCAAATCTGCGCTCAGGCCCATAATCGTGCACAATCAGGTCATGGGTCCCTAGTATGCCCTCATAGGCAGCGATTTTCTTACTTATGTATTCCACAAATTCCGGTGGTGGCGCCTCTCCTAATAGTGGATTCAGCGTTTCTTTGATAAGACCTATGCCGCCATAAATAATGAAACCGGCTACCCCTAGGCCCATCCAGCCATCCAAATTAATATGGAAGAAATGTGAGATAACCATAGCTAACAGCACAGCCGAAGTAGTGAGCGCGTCGTTGCGACTATCAACGCTAGTAGCCTGTAATGTTAAGGAGTTTATGCGTTCACCTACGCTACGGTTGAAGGCAGCCATCCATGTCTTCAATAATACTGAAGCTAACAATACAATATATCCCCATAAACCGAAAGCAACGGGTGTTGGGAGGATGATCTTTTTGAAGCTGCTTTTGCCAAGTTCAATGCCGATCAGCAACACCATGACCGCAACTACCAAACCTGACATATATTCATAGCGTCCGTGCCCGAATGGATGCTCTCTGTCGGCTTTTCTGGCAGCGACCTTAAAGCCCGCCAAAGCGACAATAGAACTGGCTGCATCCGAAAGATTGTTCAATCCATCAGCAATGATGGCAACGCTTCCTGAAAAGAAGCCTACAGCAAGTTTTCCAGCAACCAGCAGAAGGTTGCAGACAATGCCCACCCAGCCTGCCAGACTGCCATAGGCTGTCCGCACTGAAGCATCCCCTATACGATCGTGATTCTTTATGAACCAGCGAATCAATAATTCAGTCATATTACCACCCATCTTTCCCGCTCTTATAATTTATCCAACCTCCGTCTTTTGACGCGAACAGGCTCTTGGGAACATTTAATGTCTAGCAGCATCAATAAGCATTGTATCACAGATAGAAGGTAATCTTATCGTAGCGGATCAGCTATTATTCACGGCTCTCTATCACCTCTAGCGGGCGTGCCCTAACAGCTATGCGGGTAACGGAATCTTTACTAACAGGCAGGAATTAGCCCGCAAAAGTATAATTCTTATGAGTAGGACTGTTTTTCACACACGAGACTCGATTTGCATACTTGAGAATAATGAATGGAGGATGAGCATGACCAAAGTACTACTAACGGGCAACGAAGCAATTGCCCGCGGTGCATACGAAAACGGTGTTGCGGTAGCAACGGCCTATCCAGGCACGCCTAGCACCGAGATTTTGGAGAATATTGCCAACCACAAAGAGATTCATGCCCAATGGTCACCCAACGAGAAGGTAGCCTTAGAAGTTGCTATCGGCGCATCGATCTCTGGTGCCCGTGCCCTCTGTGCTATGAAGCATGTAGGTGTAAACGTAGCAGCAGACCCCCTGTTCACTTTTACCTATACAGGTGTAAACGGAGGTTTGGTGCTTGTCTCAGCTGACGACCCCGGCATGCATAGCTCTCAGAACGAGCAAGACAACCGTAACTATGCCCGCTTTGCCAAGATGGGCCTACTAGAACCAACCAATAGCCAGGAAGCCAAAGACATGGTAGGGTACGCCCTAAATATCAGCGAGCAATTTGATATGCCAGTCATGCTGCGCACAACTACACGTGTCTCTCACTCGAAAACACTTGTAGAACTCGCTGAACCGAAAGCACGCACACTTAAACCATACACCAAAGATGCCCGCAAGTATGTAGCTGTGCCTGCTAATGCAAAGGGGCGGACTGTATTTGTAGTTGAAGAACGGCTGCAGAAAATGGCCGAGTTTAGCGAGACAACTGAACTCAACCGCATTGAGTGGGCAGACAAGAAAATCGGTATCGTCACTAGTGGTATAGTGTACGAATACGTAAAAGAAGCCCTTCCTAATGCTTCCATTCTTAAGCTAGGATATACTAACCCGCTTCCTCTAAAGAAGATAGCTAGCTTCGCAGCTGAAGTTGAGCAACTCTGGATCGTGGAAGAGCTCGACCCCTTTATGGAAGACCAAATTCGCGCCGTCGGTATTCCCATATATGGCGGCAAAGCCGAACTAGGCAGAATCGGTGAATATACCCCCAGCCTATTACGCAAAGCGATACTGGGTATCGACTCAACCGCTAAGGCCCCGGCCGCTACTCCAATTCGGCCGCCGGTGCTCTGCCCGGGTTGTCCACACCGAGGGGCCTACTATGCCCTGAAGAAGAATAAGAAGCTAGTTACCGGGGACATCGGCTGTTACACCCTAGGTGCCATGCCTCCATTGCAAAGCCTTGATACCACTATCTGTATGGGAGCCAGTATTCCGGTTGCTTTAGGTATGGAAAAGGCGCGCCCCGATCAGGCCGAGAACCTGGTTGCCGTAATCGGCGACTCCACTTTCCTGCATTCTGGAATTACGGGCCTAATCAATACCGTATATAACAAAGGGACATCTACCATCATGATTCTAGACAATAGAATCACAGCAATGACCGGTCACCAGCATCACGCCGCAACCGGTAAGACACTACAAGGTGAAGACACCTCGCAAGTAGATTTCGAGGCACTCTGTCGAGCCGTTGGCGTCAAACGGGTACGCGTAGTTGACCCGGGCGATTTGGCAGCTCTTGATCAGGCTATCAAGGAAGAAACAGCTGTACGCGAGCCCTCAGTTATTATCGCACGCCGTCCTTGTGCCCTCATCGTCAAGCACACTGAACCACGCCTGCAAGTGAATCACGATGCGTGCGTCGGTTGTCGCATGTGCATGGGCATCGGCTGCCCAGCCATTAGCTTTACAGACAAGAAGAGCACTATTGACCCATCCCTTTGTGTTGGCTGTGGGCTCTGTCAACAAGTCTGTAAGTTTGGCGCAATAGTGCCGGAGGAGGTGCAATAATGAAGGGTACGAAAAGCATTCTTCTGGTAGGCGTTGGTGGCCAGGGCACAATTTTGGCCAGCAAGATCCTTACCAATGTAGCTATCAAACAAGGCTACGATGTAAAAATGACGGAGATTCATGGAATGGCTCAACGTGGCGGTAGCGTGGTTACTCAGGTGCGTATGGGAGAGAAAGTGCACTCGCCATTAATCGAACCCGGGCAAGCGGACTACATTGTCGCCTTTGAGCAGTTGGAAGCCTTGCGTTGGATACATTTTCTCAATGATGCCGGCACCGTAATTGTAAACACACAACGCATCAACCCGATGACCGTAATCATCGGCTCAGCTGAGTACCCGAGTGACGCTCTCGAACAAGTTAAGGCTGCGGCACCTAAGACCATCAGCCTCGACGCCCTCGAGATCGCCAAGAAGCTCGGCAATATACGCGTTGTCAACGTTGTCTTGCTCGGCGCAATGGCCAAACAGATGGACATCGCCAAAGAAGACTGGTTAAGCGCCCTCGAGGCTACCGTGCCCGCTCGCTTCCTAGAGCTCAACCGTCAGGCCTTCCAGGCTGGATACGACGCTTAGGAGTTAGAGATCAGAAGTTAGAAGTTGGAAACTGGAGATTAGAAGTTGGAATAACGGAAAGCCCTGCACTCCTCATGAGAGCGCAGGGTTTATTACTTCATCGGTGCCCCTACCCGCACTGAGGAGGGAATGATGACAGTTACCAGACACCACCATTAAAGGCGTATTCTAGCAGTGAGGTCGCATCTATATAGCGCCCTTCCTCTGTGCTGCGCAAGACGATCACCAGGAAGTGCTGGTTACCTTTGCTAGCTGTCGCTGCCAAGCAGTGGCCGGCCTCTGGAGTTGTGCCAGTTTTTAGCCCATCAGCCCATTTGTAATAATAAGGACTTGTTTCATCCAACAGCAGATTAGTATTGTGCCAGGTCTTGCCAACTGTTGCACCTGCCCGCTGAATTTGTGTGCAATGCTCTGCAGCGCGGAATATGGGAGCTAGTTTTGGATGTTCATAGGCAGTCTGCGCAATCAAGGCCAAATCGTAGGCGGTAGCCATTTGATAGGCATGGTGATAACCGTCAGGATTCATAAACTGGGTCGCATGAGTGCCGAGCTCCTCTGCCCGCTCGTTCATGAGCTTAATAAATTCCGTAACTGCAGCCTGAGGTGTCAAATGCTGGCCGCCGCTTAATCGCCCGACATGGGCTGCTAGCACATAGGCAGCATCGTTGCCGGAAGGCAACAAGGTAGCCCACACTAACTCCTCAACTGTCAATCGATCGCCTTCACACAAACCTGCGATACTAGCATCTGCGCCGATAAAAGATACTTCCTTGCCAATTACCACTTCGTGAGACCAGTCTGCCTTTTCTGCCACCAAGAGAGTCGTCATTAACTTGGTTAAGCTTGCAGGATACATGGGTACGTTCTCCTGCTTACTAAAGACCATCTTTCCAGTGGCCTGATCAATCACAACAGCGGCCGCCGCTTCGATGGTAGGTTGCGGCTCAGCCAGCACCATTGGCGCTGCTGGCAGTTTATACTGGGTTGCCCAGCTATCTATCGCCACAAAAGCAGCAAAGAACAAACCACAGACTACCGCTATCAAAAATAACCTCTTCACCAATCGTTTCATCTTACCACCCTATCTAGACGCCTATCTGCCTTTAGATGATAGCCCAAAAAGATTAATTCCATGCCACATAAATGCTTAAGATTCCCTTAAGTAGTCTCTATTACGCTACCATACGCCAAATAGTCCAACAACCAAAATCTAAGTTTTCTTACCCTCTGCTATGACTCTCTGACCCTGCAGTTAGTTCCAACATTGTCTAGCCGCATGATATACTGAGATGACTCTCTCGGCAAGGTAGGTGTCAACTGGTGAAAAAGGGAGACCTGATTCTCATTGCATCACTGGGCATACTAGCACTGCTTAGTTGGCTGTACATTAACGGTCTAAAGGCAGACAAGGTTACAGCTTTAGTCATACAAGATGGTGCAGTGATCCACGAAATTGACCTCTCAGATATCGACAAACCATATCAGATAAGGGTAGATGATGGGCAAGGGGGATATAACATCATTGAAGCAGCCAAGGGCAAAGTGCGTGTTATAGAGGCCAATTGCCCCGAGCAAGTCGATGTACTACAAGGTTGGATTAGCGATCCACACCAATCATTGGTCTGTTTACCCCATCGTCTCGTTGTGAAGATCAAGGCACAAGAAAAATCAGGGGTAGATGGCATAGTGAGGTAATTAAAGGGCGCACGGCGATGCCGTGCGCCTCTTATTTTCCAACCTCTAACTTCCTATTTCCAACTTCTAACCTCTAAATTCCAGCTTCTAACTCTGCTCCCGCTGAGATAAGAATCTGACGTAATTCAGGCAGGTTAGCTTCGTTAAACGGCAACATGGGGCGCCGCGGTAAGCCTCCACGATAGCCCAGCATATCCAATGCAGCCTTCAAGCCCGCAATGCCCCAACGCGATGTAACTGCTGCGTTAGGCGCCAGCAGTCTATGCTGCAACTGCCTTGCCTGTTCATGTTCACCAGCCAATACCGCCTCATAAAGACTCACACATAGATCGGGGAAGATGTTCGCTACCGCCAAGGTACCTCCTACCCCACCCAAAGCAAGAGTTGGATAGAGAAAACTCCCCGAGCCGGCAAAAACTGCGAAATCTACCGGTGAGTTATGTATGATCTCGGCAATTTGCACAATATTACCGCTGCTGTCTTTCACACCGACTATGTTCTCATGCCGGGCCAACTTGCAGACTAAGCCGGATGCCATGTTTAGGCCAGTGTTACGAGGCATGTTATATAGCATAATGGGAATGGGTGAGGCTTCTGCTACATCAAGGAAAAACTGCTCCAGGGCAGCCTCACTCATACTGCCTTTATAGAAGCTCGGCGTAATTACCAAAGCAGCATCAGCGCCAACGCTAGCAGCGAACTTTGTAAGCCTAATTGTTTCCCGCGTTGATTCACAGCCGGTACCGGCGATGATGCGTCTGGCACTATCGGTATTCTGCCTAGCAAATTCCAATAAGGCCATCTTCTCATCAATATTCAAATAGGCGAACTCGCCATTCGAGCCTAGTACAACCAAACCGGCCAAGCGGCTTGCAGAATAAAGATCTAGGTTAGCTTTCAGAGCTTGCTTATCAATTTCATCACCGTCAAAGGGAGTAGCAATGGGTGCATAAATTCCGTTAAACACTTATCGTCCCCCTTAGTCTTATTTCTCTTGACAGACCCTGTCTAACACACTTATTGCCTGTTCTGCATCAACTGAATGTCCCAGATCGTTCAGCACCTCTGCCATAGTGGTCAAAGCTAGGCGGAAGTCGGCTAGAGTCGTATTCCCCATGTGTCCAATACGGAAGGCCTTACCAGCCAAACCGGCCAGAGCGCCAGCAACAACTACACCCTTCGCAGCCAGTGCTTTGCGGAAAGCGGCATCGTCAATGCCCTCCGGATAAAGTACACAGGAAAGTGTAGGTGCAGCTACATCCTCCGCTGCCAAAGCACGCATGCCATAGGTAGCTAAAGCAGCACGTAGTGCACGAGCAATGACTCGATGACGGCGGTAACGATTAGCTAACCCTTCGTTCATGACTGTTTGCATAGCTACTTCATAGGCATAGAACATATTGACAGCGGGAGTAGCGAAGTACTTACCAGGGTTCTGCATAATAGGTAGCCAATTCTTGATATCTCCATAGTAAGCAGGAATGCGCTCCATAGCTTCACGTGCAGCCAAAGCTTGCTTGCTGAAACCGAGCAACAGCAGTCCAGGAGGCACGCCAATTGCTTTTTGACTACCGGAAAGAACAATGTCGATCTTATAGGCCGGATTTCCTTGGTATGCCTTGCTCATATCTTCTTCAACAGCAGCTGTAGCACAGACGCCATCGAGTATGAAGAGAGCGCCTGTTTCCTTGACTAGAGGCACAAGCGCCTCTAGATCAGCCTCGACGCCAGTGGAAGTATCAACATGAGTGACAGTAACCGCCTTATATCGTCGCTCTGCCAGCTGAGCTCGCACCTGATCTACATCAAGACGTTGCCCCCATTCACTGCGCAGCACGTCTACCTCGACGCCGAAGCTCTTGGCTAGCAATTCAAAACGATCGCCAAAAAAGCCTTGGCTTAAGACCAAAATGCGCTCACCCGGTGCTACAGTATTCACCAAAGCCATCTCCATGGCTAAAGTACCTGTACCGGCAATGACAAAAACTTCTCCTTCTTGGCAACCTAACATTTCACGCGTCATTTCTAGGCTATGCGTCACAACGCGTACAAAACGAGGGTCGGTATGTGACCAGGTTTCAGCAGCTAACGCAGCCTTGATTTCATCAGTTACAGGTGTAGGGCCAGGAATTAGCAGTAACTCTTTGTTGGGCAAGTAACTCGACCTCCTTGGGAAATAAAATATTCGTTACCCTAATATTACAAAGCACTCATGTTTCGTATTCGCTACCTGGTGGCTTGCTCCTGCTGCCTCGCGCAATAAACTTAAGCCAAATGCACAGGAACGCAGTTGCTACAGCATACATCCAGACATTGCCGCTAGCAAATCTCATGTCTGGTCATGTATAATTCTTTCATAGAGAAATAATCACCTGTGCTTCTTCAATATGTGAGGCGCGGTGAATCACTTGGAGCAATACCAGAGAAGACAATGCCGCTTTCTGTAATAACAGAAAGGGGAATAGTCGTGAAAAAGTTATTCAAGTTATCCACAAAAATCTTTACCTTGGTCTTACTGTTAGCCGTTGTATCTACTATCATGCCAAGTGGCCTGTTCACCAGTTCAGCTCAAGCAGCTACTGCCACACGCCAAGCAGTAGTCAACACAGCCTATAAGTATCGAGGTCGCCCTTACGTTTTTGGAGCTACGGGACCCCGCACCTTTGATTGCTCTGGCTATGTTCGCTATGTTTTCAGACAACATGGCGTTTACCTGCCGCGTACAGCTGCCGCCCAATCTAGGGTAGGAACTACTGTGAGCAAGAGCAATTTGATCGCTGGCGACATCGTATTCTTCAAGAATACCTATAAGGCAGGCATCTCGCACGTCGGCATTTATGTAGGTAACAACCGCATTATCCACGCCTTCCCGCGCAAGGGCGTCACTGTCGATTCACTATCTAACGCTTATCTAAGAGCAAAGTATGCGCTTTCCAAGCGCGTACTACGTTAACACTAGCATATCCGAAAAGGCTGCATTGCTATAGGCAAATGCAGCCTTTTTACTAGTGACTGGAATGATTACCACTGTTTGAATTACGGCTCCGAATCTGCATGTAATAAAAGACAGAACAAGCCAACAGTGCTCCTAATAGTGGGTTAACACCTGACTGTAGTCCAAGGAAAACATCTTTACCGAAGACTTCTCCACCCAGGCGCCCTCTTAAGCCCCCTTGCTCAAACAGAAGCTTACAATCAAAGCCAAAGACGTCTCCGCCACAACGACCAGTAATGGTTGAACCAGAACGCACAAGTTCTATGTCTATACCATCAACCATACCGCCAACCCGGCCAGAAACGGTAAGCTCATTAAGCGATACGGCAATATCCCGCCCGCTGATCAAGCCACCCATTCGGCCTTGTACAGAACATCCACAGACCTGCAGCGCTATGTCCCAACCCCAGATAGCGCCACCAACACGCCCACTTATATTGTCACCCTGAAAACTACAACTAATATCCAGCCCATCTAGAGCGCCACCGATACGACCTCTGATTGCCACTATGTACCCTCCCCACTAAAAGCACCTTTATTATTAATACGCCTAGGTGAAAACAAAGTTTCCTCTAAGGAATGATGAAGGGCTGGCAGGGCTGGCCTGACTAACTAAGCAGCACTTTGTCTCTGTAACGAAAACAAGGCTAGACTCTACAGGGAGCTAGCCCAACATCGATACAGGTCCAGGCGTAAAATTCTGGTGTAGCATTACTAAGATCAGCACACTATGGTGTCAGACAGAAAAAAGGCAACGCACAATTCGCTCCGCTTCTGCGCTGACAACGCGGTAGTGCACTTCCACCCCACTACGAGTACCTTCAATTAAACCGGCGCTGCGCAGTCTTGCCAAATGTTGGGAGATGGTTGATTGGGGAATCTGCAAATGTTCTTGCATTTTACTTACATTGCAATCTCCTACAAAAAGCAGACCTCTCATAATACAAAGGCGCATAGGATGAGCTAAAACCTTCAACATTTCAGCACACTGAGTCGTTCTTTCTACTTCCAACATGAACTTTCCAACTTCTTTGTCCACTGTTCCACCACCCCAATTAACTATAGCATAAGTCTTCTCATAAGTGAATTAAGTTAACATAGCAAGACCCTGTCAAGTAAAAGTGGGGGGAGAAAGCCATCCCCTTGGTGGCGTCAACTA
>ENA-UOOR01004804-UOOR01004804.1-fermentation-metagenome-genome-assembly--contig:-NODE-4804-length-10418-cov-3.890283_pt1 | contig 10418 bp, 10 predicted proteins | sample MGYA00245780_ERZ724029 | MGnify/ENA primary metagenome ERZ724029 (study PRJEB28704, sample SAMN03018315) | fermentation metagenome | biome: anthropogenic terrestrial biome; feature: soil; material... | reverse complement strand
GCGAACCTTGGCCCGATGTTATGCGATTCCTGGCCGGATCACGCAAAATTACTCATCCATATAAATTTAAATTGTTTTTACTATTAATAGTTACAACACTTCTGTTGATTTCTTGCGCATTTCCAAGAGAGACGTCTTGGAGCAATAGTTTTATTAGTTACTTTAACCCAAGTCAGACTATAATCGAAAAAATGGATCGAGCCATTCAAAACGTTGACAGTGAATTAGATACTGATACGGTTACTGTTCGGGTAAATCAAACATTAGGGGACCAGAAAACGATTTTTATTTCTATTGATGTAACGTTTCCGGATGATGTTAATTTGAAATCAATTTTATCAATGAGTAATAGTAGCAATGCTGGGGTTCAGATAATGCCAGAATCCGTTAAAATCATTGAAGATAAAATTGATTATAAGGATGTTGAAGGACATAGCATGGCTCAAGTTACTAGCGTATATGGTAAGGACGTCCTCAACGGAAACACCTCTGTTTATACCTCGAATATTAACTTGGAGAATAACTCGATTTCATATATTATTTATTTTGATGGAGACAATGTATGTTTTGACGGTAGAGAAATAACGCTGCTAATAAGTGATTTCGTTCAAAATTGCGGAGGGAAAAAAGAAATAATTTCTCAAGGGCCTTATGTAGTCTCCAGGTTACCAAAAAACGAAGGAGAAATACTTTCCTTTGACATAAGCACCGAAGATGGAAAAAATATTGGCTCTTTTATATTATCAGCTTTTTCTTTGCGTGCAGAACTCTATTTATCTGATTATAATTCTGCCAATGAACTTTTGCATTCCGTAAACTTGTTCTTAAAAATGGGGATGTATTAGAGTTTAACGGCCCATCAAGTGTTAGCTTCGAACCTGCGACTGGAGCCGGAACAGTAAAAGTGGTATTTCAAAATATTTTAGATTTAGAGAACGTGGTTTTATTACAAATTGGTGGGTATGCCATCAATCTATGATTTATTATATTTGCACTAATTATTAATGAAACGTATGCGGGAGCATATGGGGCCGGGTATCTGATGTGCTCAAACAGCTTGCGGAGGTCGTGGCGCTATAACGGCAGCGGGGAGCGGCGGCAATCTGCCTCCGCTCCCCGTAATATCTTATTATGCTTATGGGCTCGTCTCTTGGGGTAAAGGTAAATGGTAAGACGGCAAGTATAATCAGATGACTTTAGCAATCAACTGAACAAGATTAAAATACTTTCCGCCCTCGGCCTCCATCATTTTGATATCGCTTACGGCATAGGGATTAGGACTGGTAAGCCATTCATCCCATGCCTGTTTGCAACAGTTCATTTCGCGGATATCCACGATTTCAATACCCTCTGCTTCGCTCCACAAATCCTTCCACCAAGCAAGGGAGCGTATAGTCCTTGCCACCTCATCACTCCAGAACGGCTTCATTTCATCGGGAACATTTTTCCCGAATTCGTATTTTAGGCCGGGAATAGCCACGGCGATATAGCCGCCTTTTTTCACGAAAGGAACGAGCGACGGGAGCATTCCCGCCGTATCACCGAAATAATGATAGGCGTCCACGGAGAACAACAAGTCAAAATATCCGTTTGCGAAAGGCAAGCCTTTGGTCGCGTCTACGGAAATCGGAACAGTCTTATCATTAACCTCGATAGACTGAAAACGCTCATAGTTTTCGGTTGGCGAAATCCATAGGTCGGCAGCAAAAACGGACGCGCCGTATTTTTTCGCTAACAAAAGCGTGGAGAGGCCGCACCCACAGCCGAGGTCAAGGATTCGCATATTCTCATCGATGTTCAGGTGCGACGCCAATTCCTCCGCTACGCGCATGGCGTTTGGCCCCATCATAGTGGCTTTCAGAAACTCTGCATTTTTATCGTTAGACATAAACTGGTCGGTAAATGAATACATAAATTTTTCCTTTCTACTTTTGCCTTATAGAAAGAAAACAAAAAAGCACAGTATATCACTGCGCTACAAACTACACCATTATAAAAAATGATGTTCGTTCAATCTGTAAGGCAGTTTTTTACAACACAAATAAGAGCAGAACAACTGCTCATTTCATGCGCTTAACCGAAATCCTTACAGGATGACCGACATCAACACACCGCTCTTTCTTTCATTTATTTTATCATGACACGAACGTTATGTCAATGTAAAGAATCGCTTTATCTGCACTTTGGCCCGAAGTTACAGGGTTTGGGGCTGGCCCCAACAAACACGACTTTTCGTGTTTTGGCCGCAGGGCAAAATGCAAAAAATCCGCGAATGTATTGACATTTGCATTGCTTGCCAGCCAGCGGCAAATGAGATCAACCTTTGCGATCTTTAAATAATTTAATTAAAAAATAAGTTAACCAAGCTATAATAATTCCAATCAGGGCAGCAGTTGCCATTGTGCTAATCGATATCGCATCTGTCAAGGCATGATCATAAATTCCTTGGGTATCATTTTTATAACTAAATATGCCGAAAAATCTCGCTCCTGCATAAATAAATGCGATCAAATCGATAATAAACGGAAGGACTTTCCAAAATAAATGTTGTGTTTTAAAGCATACAAGTATCTGCAAAAACAAAGTAAGAAGAAAAGGCATTAAAAGCCTACCCGTCAGTATCGTTATCATATCTAACTTACCCTTTCAAATCTTGTTCAACTAACTATAGCACATTCTATAATGATAAACACGTTGCCATATTATAACGGATGCAAAAAAGAGTTTTCTGTGACGCTGGCTAACTTTAAATTACTGTCCGGTTTCTCCACAAATTTCATCTCCTATATAACGAAGAATCATATATAAAGGCAAGTATGTAATCGCATTAAATTTAGAAGGAAAAAGGTTGGGTTAACCCGACCTTTTTCCAGCGAAGCTGTAATTCAGCACTTGCTCACCGCTGCGAAAATAATTTTCATAAATGCCTCCTTTTGTTACAATGCCGGATGTGTATTCAGCTTCTTTGATAAAACCAAGTTCTTCAATTTGCTTTTTGACGGAATGAATCTGAAAATTCGGTCTGAAATCAACGGGAACCATGTTGTCCGGGCTGAAATTCTGGAAGATGATATATGAACCCAGCAACTCAGCCTCTGTTTTCAGTAACCACTCAACTAACCTTAGTAAAAATTCTCTGTGCTCAAAGCTAAAATTACTTGTTCCTATAAAATCATATAAAACATCTACGGATTGGGTTTTCAGGGGAATTCGGGGGAAATCACAGCAGATAAAAAGGATTCCTTTTCTCTTTTCTGCTTTTTCCAAAACCCCTTTTAAGAACCGTAACTTTGCAGGGTCGTAGTCAGCGGCGATATAAAAGGCGTCTTCGGACAGAGGGCAATGGCAGGACAGAGACTACACCCCCCACCCCGGCGACATCATCTTCTTTGATTGGGAGCCGGACGGCGAATGTGACCATGTAGGCATAGTTGAAGCGTGGCTGATGGAAAGGTCAACACCATTAAGTGCAGCTCCGGCGATTCCTGCCGCAGACGCTCTTATGACCTTGGCAGCGTTAAAATCTATGGATATGGAGTACCGGCATATTAAACGGTAAAAGACCACAAACCTCCGTTGCGCTAAAATAGGATTACAATCCTAATAACGGGCAAAACGGAGGATGCATATAGGAAATGACAATTTTTACATTGAAGAAACAGACATACCCACCTATACGGTATTTCTTGCAGCGGAGCCTTTATCTGTAACAAGGCTTGAAGTATATCATTGAATAAAGGGTAAAGTTATTGTATCCTAGCAAAGAAGCTTAATGTATCCATTGACGTTGTCAGAGATGCAGCCTCGCAAATAAGAGACCTTTATCCTTACCCGTCTTTCGGCTGTAGTTCGCCGGATACAAATTTCTACATCATGCCTGACGTTCATGTTGATGTCGTTGACGGTCGTCTCGAAGTTTCACTCACAAATTCTTTTACGCCATATCTGAATATCAGTCAAGTCTATCTCGACCTTTACAGGCACACGACTGATTATGACACGCGAATATATTTGGAAAAAAATCTCAGCAGCGCCAAGCAGTTGTTTAATAATGTATCCGCCAGAGAAAGCACGCTTTTAAAATGCGCAAAAGCAATTACTGAGATTCAGCATGATTTTTTCACCAGCGGCTCCTCTTCCTTAGCACCCATGTCTCTGGCCGATATCGCAAGCAGTGTTGATATGAGTCTTTCTACCGTGAGCCGCACTTTCAACGGCAAGTATTTGCAATGCAATCGTGGAGTTCTACCCATAAAATCATTATTTTCAAAAAAGATGGGTACAAATTCTACTCAGAACATATCCTCCAACAGGGTCATCTGTCTATTGCAGTCCATAATAGATAATGAAGACAAATTCTTCCCTTACTCCGACGCCCAATTATGCACAATTATTAGAGATAACGGGATCAATATCTCCAGACGTACAGTTGCCAACCTGCGCGAATCGCTGCATATCTCAAGCTCTCTCATCAGAAAACATAGATAATCTCAACACTCTTCTTGCTAAAAAAATTGTGACCAAGTTGGTCACAATTTTTTGTTGGTCTGCCTGCTTTCCTATCAAGGGCTTCCAGCTTCATCTTATATGCAAACTCTTTTTCCGACGGCAGGATGGTTTCTCTCTGCAAATTGGAATCCACCATTACCAGAATGGCGGTATCGTCGTCCATCTCCCGAACAATTGCTGGTAGCGGCAAGCAGGTTAGTACTTAAAAACACACTAGAATTCACAAAGATTATTGATGAAGTTGAGTATAATTTTGGTACAACACTTTATCTTGACGAGCCGCATCAAGGCGATGATGGTATATCATTGAATTGGCTATTGAATGAATTTCAAGAACCCACATATCAAGCATTTAAAGCTCCTAAAACTGTGTTATTAATTGAAGAAACTGTGGGAGAAACGGAAGTAACATATGCTATAACCTTTGTTAGTTCATATTTCAGAATAGATAAATTTTATGATAAGGATTTTGGTTTTAAATTTGCATCACGCATGGAGTATACAAATGTTAAAACAACTACTCTAACAGCACCCAACCTTAACTGAAGTAAAACCGTTAATACTTATATCAATTATAGTGAACTCGATTTCAATAGTGGAAAATCTTTCGCAAAACTTAAAGTAAATGCAAAAATTGGAGAAGATTTCACTATATTCAAAGCTGCAATTTAAATAGGCAATTCAATATGATTTAATATCGATAATGAAACTATAGATGGTATTTTAGATGTTATCTTATATATTGAAGAAATACTAAAAATACCAGATGAAAATGCAAGATACAAAATACCCCTGTTCCAGCTTGTTAAAGATGACACTCTGTTAGTTACGCTAAATCAAAACATTGACTAAGTATTAACCCAAACATTATTAGGCGATAAAGTAGAATGAGTTGCGCAAATTGCAAAAGCAGCTTTACTCTATAATCCTATCATGATTATATGGCAGAAACAACGAGGGCTTCGGGCCAACTTCGAGGTGTTGACAAAGCCCCCACTTTCTGCCGAGACGTGGTAAAATAGAGGGAGAGAGAAAGGGGCGGGAGAAATGCAAGGAATGACGGGGCCAATGCAGCTGAGCATATGTATGTATACGATTGAAGATCTGGTGCCGCAGGACCACTTTCTTCGGAAACTGGAGGCGTCGCTGGATTTATCGTTTATCCGGGAAGAAACACGATCCCTGTACAGTAAAATCGGCCGCCCCAGCATTGACCCTGTAATGCTGGTAAAATATGAACTGCTGGGATACCTGTACGGTCTGCGCTCGGAGCGTAAGATCGAAAAGGAGTGCCTGGAAAAACCCTCGTTCCGCTGGTATTTGGGGCTGGACCTGTTTGACCCGGTACCGGACCACAGTACGATTTCTCAGAATCGTCGCCGCCGACCGGCGTTTCGGAAGGTGTTCCGGCGATTGTTTGAGGAAGTGGTGCGGCAGTGCGTGGAAGCCGGACTGGTGAGCGGGCGGGTCGTGGGCACGGACTCGACGCACGTCAAGGCCCGGGCGTCCCGGGCGTCGGAATATCTGGTGGAGATTGACGAGGAACCGGGCGTTTACTGGGATCGGCTGGATCAGTACGAGGTGGTGGCGCAGGAGGAACTGGAACGCAAGACGGGCCGCCGTCAGAAAAAGCGGACGAAACAGATCAAGCGCGACCGGCGATATCCCCATAAAAGGGTAAGCCGGACCGACCCGGAGGCGGGCTATCTCAATCGCCCCGGCAAGCCCAAGGGCATGCATTATCTGAGCCACCAGACGCTGGACACCGACCACGGGATCATTCTGGACGTGGCGGTGACCTCCGGAGACGTAAGTGACGCGGCGCCATACCTGGATCAGCTTGAGCGCGTACACCGGGAGGTCTTTCCTATTCAGTGCGCCACGGCGGACGCGATTTACGACTTTCCGCTGGCGCATCAGGTGCTGGGCGAGCATGGGATCACCTTTTGTGTCCGGCCGATCAAGCACCACGAGCAGACGACGGTGGGAATCAAAAGGGATGCTTTCATCTATGATGAAACGCAGGATTATTACCTGTGTCCGAACGGGAAACAACTGAGGCTGAACACGCTGCGGCGCAGCGCGGGCGGGCTGCACTGGGTCTATTCGGCTGATAGACGGGACTGTCAGGCGTGTCCACTAAAGGAGCAATGTCTGAGCGAATGCCGGAAAACCGGCGCGCGGAAACTGGAGCGCAGCTATTTCGAGCCCTCGGTTCAGCGGGATCTGAACCGAGCCTCAGAGTCAGAGTACCGGGAGGCACTGCGGCTGCGGCAGATCTGGTGCGAGGGCACTTTTGCCGCACAGAAGTGGGGATACAACTTAACACGCGTCTTGCGACGAGGTTTAGAGGCAGCGGAAGACCACTGCCTCCTCTCGGCGACCGCGATGAACTTAAAGCGCATGATTAGGTGCCTGGGATGAGTCCCACGGCGCTGTTTTTATGTTCGGGAGTTGCCCACAGCCATGAAAAATCCCCACTTTGTCAACAGATCGAACTTGGCCCGAAGCCCCCCTGCATGACCCACCGCAGCAGACAAGCGGCGGCTTGAAATGAGGTTTTCGATACAGAAAGATATAGAGCGCCGGACGATTGCCCTGTCTGTCAAGACCGCCAAGCTCACAGGCCAGACGCTTGCAAAGGCTTTCGCGGAGGTTTTGCGGAAGATCCAAAGGGATTACAACAAAGCACAGACGCCCCACGGTAAGCAGAGCGTGAAAAAGCTCATGGCCCATGGCGCGGCCACAAACAGCATCGAGCTCTCCGGCGAGACAAAGCTCTTTGACCGGGTAGCTCGGCGCTGGAATGTGGACTATGCCTTTTATCAGACCGGGCCGGACAAATATCTGCTTTTCTTCAAGTCACAACAGGCCGACACCCTCACCGCTTGCTTTGCGGAATATTCCAAGCGGGTGCTGAGTAAATCCAAATCCCGGCGCGTCCCCATCCGGGAACAGCTCAAACGGGCGGCGGATCAGCTTACCAAGGAGCGGCCCCGTAAGCGTGAACGGGTAAAGGAGGCGGCGCGTGAGGACAGATAAAATCCGCAAGTACATTCTTCCCAATCTCCCGTATCTGTTCATCCTGTGGGCCTGCCTGAAAGTGGGCACGGCCTACCGGCTGGCGGCGGGAGCCGGTTTTGGGGAAAAACTGCTCGGTATGTTGGGGACGCTGGGCCCGGCCTTTGAGACGATAGCGCCGGGCCGCGTCCCTTTTGATTGGCTCGTCGGCATGGTGGGGGCGGCGGCGTTCCGTCTGCTCATCTATTATAAAAGTAAGAACGCCAAAAAGTTCCGGCACGATCTGGAGTACGGCTCGGCCCGGTGGGGAGCGCCGAAAGACATTAAGCCCTTTGTCGATCCCAAGTTTGAGAACAACGTCATTTTGACTGGCACCGAGTTTTTGACGATGGACAGCCGCCCGAAAAATCCGGCCAACGCCCGCAATAAAAATTGTTGCGTCATTGGCTCGTCCGGCTCGGGCAAAACCCGCTTCTGGCTCACGCCCCAGCTACTTCAAGCTCATTCCAGCTATGTGTGCGTCGATCCCAAGGGCAGCGTGCTGTTTCAAGTGGGCTACTTCCTGCAAAAGAGGAGCGGGTACAAAATCAAGGTATTCAACAGCATAGACTTTTCAAAATCCATGCACTATAATCCTCTGTCATATATCCGAAACGAGGCCGACATCCTGAAGTTCGTCAATACGCTGATTGCCAATACTAAGGGCGACGGGAAAGACGGGGACGAGTTTTGTGTGAAAGCCGAGATTGCGGAGCTGAAGGCGGTGAAGCGTGCAAATTCTACGTCGCTATAAACAAAAAAGCCGTCGGAAGCATTACCTGCAACCGATGGCTTTATTTTGTAAATTTCACTACATCGTTTGGCGTGCAGCCAATGATCCGGCATAGCTTCTCCAGCGTGATCATCGTGATATTCTTATTCTTTTTCAGCGAGTCCAATGTCTTATTGTCAATGCCATTTTTCAGCAGTTGATACTGAGTTATTCCCTGCCGCTCCATCGTTTGCCACAAAGGGCCGTAATCATAAATGTCAACCATCCTCCTTGCACCCTGGATAGTTAAATTATATGGTAAAACATCAAAAATAGACATTGTGATCATGGCCACAATATTGTATAGTGGAAACAGTAGAATAACCGGCAGGGATAGATCAGATAAAGGGGCTTACAAAATGAAGAAGATGACAAAAGAGAGGGCCGAACAAATCTATCAAAGGGTTGCGGTACAGCACCATACCAGCGTGGATCATGTCAAAAAACAGATTAAGCTGGCAATGATTGCGGGTATGTACAGCCAAGGCCCTGAAATTCAAAAGAAATGGAGCGCAATCCCATATGATGGCGATGTACCTACCCCGGAAGAGCTATTAATCTTTTTATCAGATAAGGTGAAAAATGGTTTGCGAGAAACATAATCGCCCAGTGAAGACTTGCGCCCGTTAACCGATATGACAGAATGATGTTAACTGAATACGCAAATTCTGCGCCGCAATAAACAAAGAAAAAGCCGGTTTCGAGTGTTCTCGAAACCGGCGGCAGGCGCAAACGCAAAATTTAAACTTTATCATATAAAAAGTCCTCTGAAAACAACGATTTCAGAGGACTTTTGGAAATCGAAACGATGCCTTGAGTTATGCCCTTTTATCAACCCGCCGTTGCCTAATTAGAGCGCAACCCTGCACAAGCAGTGCAACAAGCAAGCACAGTCTGATGTAATCGCCGCAAGAACGGAGCCAAAAGTACCAGATGTCATTCACTCTCTCATAAGGGAGAGAATGAAAATACCGAATAATTTCATTTTGCGCAAACGTCAGACCGACGAGCAGCAGCAAATCTGTCCCTGCAACAATAATGTGCTTCTTATCGCAAGCAGCCGTTTTCTTTCGGTATGACCACAGCGTGAGAACGATCAGCAAAACACCCACCAAAAACTGTCCCCATCCGGTGGCAAGCCGCGTATAGTTCATTTCCGGGGTAAACTGTGCCGTCATCCAAATAATACGCCAAGTAATGCCGGTAGCGTAGCGAAGATACAAATCGACACAAAGATATACTGCCCACCCGCACCAAAGGCCAGCCCGCTTATGCGTATACAGGCAAATGATGCCGCAGAGCAAAAACGGAGACGCAAACATGAGGGAAGCCAAACCACCGCCTAAAAGAAAGAACAGGATTGCCATTAGTGCGCCGAAGCATAAAAGGATGATCCCCGCAATACGGTGAGGTGCTCGAATGGGAACTTCTTTCGCATTGGGTGCAGGGTTTGATGTTTCAGCACCAGACGCTTGCATATCCGGTATCGGGGCAGCTCCTTTAATCAGTTCGTCCAGCGTAATCCCAAATATTTCGGACATACTGACGAGCTTATCCAAATCCGGAGTTGCTCCGTCTGTTTCCCATTTTGAGATTGACTGCCGTGATACTTTGAGTGACTCCGCCAAATCATTTTGGGACATATTTCGCTCTGTTCGCAGGGAACGAATTCTCTCACCTAAGCTCATATTCAACACCTCAGCGTACAATTATTTATGTGTTTATTCTATTGTACGTTTATAAGTTTTGCAACCAAGTCGTCTTGGAATCTGCGCAACTGGTGGTTGCATATGTGATTTTTCCGTAATTCATGCAACTTTTGACATTGCCGAAAGCCTTGCGTAAAAACGACAGTCCTATCTCGGCGAGCCATTTCTGTTGGATAAAAAAGTCCGCTGAAATCAACGATTTCAGCGGTCGTTTGGTCCGAGTGCAGAGATTCGAACTCTGGGCCTCTTGGTCCCAAAGGTCAGTCTGAACGTTCAGCGGGCGCTTTCCTGCACTCTTTGTTGCTTTGTAGCACTCCCAACCTTACTCTTTGGCACTTTGCAGCCCTGCGTGTTTCATAGCCTTCTTT
>ENA-UOOR01004803-UOOR01004803.1-fermentation-metagenome-genome-assembly--contig:-NODE-4803-length-10419-cov-2.496526_pt1 | contig 10419 bp, 9 predicted proteins | sample MGYA00245780_ERZ724029 | MGnify/ENA primary metagenome ERZ724029 (study PRJEB28704, sample SAMN03018315) | fermentation metagenome | biome: anthropogenic terrestrial biome; feature: soil; material... | reverse complement strand
CAATTCTTAAGTACATATCAATATCAAGGGTATTGTGATGTGTGACAAACGGTCTTGCCGCTGCACCGCCGGGAATTGTGTTAAGCACAGGGGTTTCAACCTCAACGTAATCTTTTTTATCCAAGAAGTTACGAATTGTTTTCATAATTTCACTGCGTTTAATGAAAGTATTTTTGACCTCAGGATTAACAATAAGGTCAATATAGCGTTGACGGTAACGTAAATCCATGTCTTTTAATCCGTGGAATTTTTCCGGCATAGGAAGAAGTGATTTTGCAAGGAGCTGAATTCCTTTCGCATGAACAGAAATTTCCCCTCTGCGTGTTTTAAATACATATCCTTTTACGCTGACAATATCCCCTACATCCCAATAGCTTTTAAGGTCTTTATAGCTGTCTTCGCCGACTTGGTCTATTTTAAGGTAAACCTGCATTCTGCCGCTTCTGTCATAAACATCGATAAAGCTTGCTTTACCCATATCACGCCAGCTCATCATGCGCCCTGCAATGCAGACATCTTTATTTTCAAGCTGTTCAAAATTATCTCGTATTTCTTTTGCTGTAATATCCCTTGGGCATGTTGTAACTTGGAACGGGTCACGCCCCGCTTCCTGCAAAGCAGTCAGCTTGTCTCTGCGTATTTGTAACAGTTCACTTAAATCCTGTTCTTCGTTAATTTCCCTTGTTTCATTTTTCTTGTCGCTCATTAATAAACTCTCCTATACCATTATATTGTTCACTGTTTTAAGTAAAACTCTATATTAAACTTTGGGGAATTACCCACCCCTTGACTTCTCCCAAATAAAGGAATTGCGAACCTTCGTTAAAAAAAGGGCAGGGTGAACCTGTCACTCCCGCCCAATAATTATTTGGATATGGTGAGAACCTCGTATTCCATTACTCCAGCAGGCACTTCGATTTTAACTTTATCACCGATACTGTGTCCTAAAAGGCATTTTCCAACCATTGATTCATCAGAAATGTTTCCATTAAGCGGGTCAGCCTCGTTAGAACCTACAATTTTGTAATTTGCCACATTGCTGTTCCCTGTTGAAGAACTTGTGACTCGGACTTCAACTTTTGAGCCAATGTGGATATTTTCATTGCTAAGTTCGTTTTCGTCAATAACTTTGACGTTTTTAAGCATTACTTCTATATCGGCGATACGGGCTTCTATAATAGCCTGTTCATTTTTTGCCTCATCGTATTCACTGTTTTCGGACAAGTCACCAAAAGAAAGTGCAACTTTGATTTTTTCTGCAATTTCTTTTCTCTTAACGCTTCTTAATTCGGTAAGTTCATCTTCAAGTTTTTGAAGTCCTTCTTTGGTCAAAACAACCTGTTTAGCCATAGCCATATATAATACCCACCTTTTTTTAGTGTAATTTTATGCATTCTATAATTTAGATAATAATAAGTACATTATAGTGAAGCATTCTGATTCTGTCAATAAAATCATATTATTATTTTGTGTAAATTTGGGGATATGCACTGCGCATATCCCCAAATTTTATTTAGACACTGTATTTTGTTCTGTATTCGTCTTTGCTGAACCGGGAGCTTTTTCAACGCTTGCCCCCTGTCGTATCAGAGCCGAAACAGCCGCTTGGATTTGTGAATCATCATTTACATTAAGTTGATTTCTCAAAAGTTTTTCCTGCTGCTCTGCGGTTAAAACTTTATTCACATCAACATCTATTCCTTTTCCGGTAAAAGTATCGCCATTTAAAGTAAGGTAATTAGCAACGGATATTTTAAAAGCAGAGCCGTCGGAAAGCGGCATTACCTCGTCCTTTGTTCCGTAACCCGCTGTTTTTTCACCAACGAGCATACCTTTTTTATAATCTTTTATATTGGAAGCAAATATTTCTGCAGCCCCGAAAGTAGTTCTGTCTACTATAACGCTTATCGGCAGACTGATTTCATTTGGGTTAGAAGTATATTCTACAGTAATGTTCCCGTTTTTATCCTTATAACTTACAGTATTACCGGCAGGAATAAGCGTATCCAATGTTTGTGACATAGCTTTTATATTTCCGCCCGAATTATTTCTCAAGTCTACTATTATTCCTGAAGCTCCCGCTTTTATGCGAGAAGCAAGAATAGTATTAAACTGCTCCGGATTATTTTCTTTAAATTCTGAAATCTTAAAATATGCCACATTGCCGTTTATCATAGAAGAAGTGATGGTCTGTTTGGTATATTCGGCACGCACAACTGTAATACTCAGTTTTTCCGCAGTCGGTTTGGATTCTCCTTCTTTAACCGTCCTGCGCAGTATTCCGAACTTTACCGTTGAGCCGGAAGCACCGTCAAGTTTATTTAAAGCATCACCATAAGTAATACGAACTATTTCCTTATCGTCCATACTTACGATTGTGTCGCCTTTTTTTATTCCGCTTTTTTCAGCAGGGGAATTCGGCATAACTTCGATTACTTCCATATTACCGTCATCGTCTTTTGCGGTTCGAATACCTACGCCTATGCTCTTCGCCCTGTTGGAATTTAAGTATTCTTTATATTTTTCGGCCGAAAGATACTTAGCCTGTATATCACCCAAACCTGCAACGTATCCCGCACATATTCCATCATTCAAAACTGTTTCGTCAACTTTGCCAATATATTTCTGTCTTGTTTTTTGATCAATTTCGCTTAACTTTGTGTACATAGCCTGACGTTCATTGATATCAGCAACTTTTGAATTAAAATTATTCATGGCGTAAACATATGTGAGTGACACGGTAATTGATACCGCTATTGCAACAATTGCAATTATAGCTCCCCAAGACAGCTTTCTGCTCATTTTTGACTAATCATTCCTTATTATCTATTTTAGTTATCACCTGCTGAAGTAGTTTAGCGGGTTTTGCGCCGAACCTCTTACACGTATTTCAAAGTGAAGATGAGGGCCGGTTGATTGTCCCGTACTTCCGACATAAGCTATAACCTGTCCCTTTTGGACCTGTGTTCCTCGGCTTACCGCAACACTGCTGCAGTGACCGTAAAGGGTTGAATATCCGCCGCCGTGGTCAATAGCAACAACATTACCGTAGCCACCGTAACCCGTTCCGTAATTTCCCCAGCCGGCCATAATTACTCTGCCGGAGTCCGCCGCAACAATCGCCTTACCGTAAACGCCTGCAGAAGAAATATCTATTCCTTTATGGAAAGAACCCCATCTCGGACCATAACCGCTTGAAATTCTTGTAACACCCGGTAAAGGCCAAGTAAAGATGCCTTTACTTACATAGCCGCCGCCGCCGCCGTTTGAGCCTGTTCCGCCTTTTGCTGCCTGCGAATTATAATAATCTTTGAACCATTGGTCTACTGCGGCGTCTGCTTTTCTGCGTTGTTGCGCAAGTTTTGCATCTTCTTTTTTAGCTAAAGATTCATCAGACGAAATTTCATTTATCACGCTCTGTGTTTCGCTTACCAAAGAATTGAGTTCACTTTGCTTTTGGTCAAGTGATATTTTTGCAGTTGCAACACCTTTGCGGTTATTTTCGATTTCAGCTTTTTGTTTCTTTATGCTTTCCATATCGGCTCTAAGCCTGTTGATTAACTTTGTGTCATGCTTTGTAATAGCCTTTATAGCTTCGGTTTTATCCGCCAAATCAACTATATTTTCAGCATTTAAAATAATTTCTAAATTTGAAGCTTCGCCGGTAAGGTACATTGCGTGCAATCTTTGTTTAAGCTGTTCGTAATTTTTGTTTATATCATTTTGCTTGTCCGCTATTTCAGCCTGTTTTTTGCTTATGTCCGCATCGAGTGCCGAAATTTGCTGTCTATATACATCAATCTGACTTTGAACCGTATTAACTTGTGAATTTAAAGCTTCTTTATATTCTATTTTCTTAGCTTTGTCAGATTTAAGTGATTTTAATCTGTTTTGTACCTGTTCTTGTTTCTGCCTAAGCTGTGACTGTTCCTGTTGGAGCTGGGTTAAAGATTTTGCTGAAGACGTCGGAATTGCCGCTTGTGTTGAAAAAACAATTGTCAGCACAAGTAAAAATGCTGCGGCAGACTTTGCTATTTTTTTACCATCCAACAATCTCTCCTCCTTCATTCTTTAAATATTTACTTATCGAAATGATACCGCCGAGTGCACCAAACAAAGTTCCGGCAACTATAAACGCCAAAGTTATAATCCATGCTATTGATTCAATGGCAATTGGCGCAAACAGTAAAATAGATGCAACTGACGAAATCATTTTATCGTAAACAGTAATCAACAAAAGACTTGAAACTAACCCTGAAATCAGTCCTATAATAACGCCCTCCACTATAAACGGTATTCGAATGAACCAGTTGGTGGCACCCACGGATTTCATAATACTGATTTCAACCCTTCGTGAAAACATTGTTACACGAATTGTATTTGAAATAATGAACAATGATACAAGGCTTAAAAGAAGTATAATCCAAAATCCCACCGTCGTAACAAGCCTGTCCAAATGCGTCAGCTTTTCCGCTACGTCCGAATAATCATTTATGCTTTCAACACCGGAAATTTTCTTTATCCTTTCTGATGTATCCTTGTATTGCGATAAATCCTTAAACGAAACCTCGAATGCATCCGGAAGCGGATTTTCTTTTCCCGTCATTCCCTGAAGCATTGTACCGTCTTTATCTCCCAAAATATCCATGTAGCGCTGAATTGCGTCGTCTTTCGGAATAAACTTACAGTTATCTATATTATCGAGCTTTTTAATTTCTTCGCCTACTCTGATTGCAGAAAGTGTAGGCAGGTTTTGTGTCATATATACTCTGATTGAGTTATTGCCCTCAATTGTTTTCATTGCACAATTAATATTATACGAAAAAATAACAGCTGCACCCGTAAGAAGAAGACATGAAATTAAAACTCCGACGGACGCAAAACTCATCGTACGGTTGTTCCAAATATTTTTTATTCCCTCTTTAAGCAAATACCAAAAACTATTAGCCTTCATGGCGCACCTCCTGCTTTTCTGCGGAGTCCGCCAAAATTGTACCGTCATGTATTTCAACCACTCTGCGGTGAAAATGTTTCACCAAAGAATGCTCATGTGTTACCATTAAAATGGTTGTTCCGCGTCTGTTAATTTCATTAAGCATATCTACAATTTCGTACGACAAAGCGGGGTCGATGTTACCCGTAGGCTCGTCCGCAATTATTAGTTTAGGATTATTTACAAGTGCTCTTGCAAGGCCTACCCTCTGCTGTTCTCCGCCTGAAAGCTCCGACGGGCGGCAGTTCGCCTTTTTCTTTAAATTTACAAGTCCCAAAATATACGGCACACGTTTATGTATTTCTTTTGTGGAAGCCCCGACTATATGCATAGCAAAAGCAACATTCTCAAAAACGGTCATATTATCGATTAGCCTGAAATCCTGAAAGACTATTCCCATCGTTCGGCGCAAATACGGAACATCGTGTTTCTTTACTTCTGAAAGATTTTTTCCGTTAACAATAATATCGCCGCCGTTTGGTTTCTCTTCACACATTATAAGTTTAAGAAATGTACTTTTGCCCGCTCCGGAAGAACCGACAATAAAAACAAATTCTCCTTTATCGATTTTTAGACTTATATTTTTAAGAGCATGCGTACCGTTAGAATACGTTTTACTTACATTTTTAAATTCTATCAATTCAATCGCTCCATATTTCCGAGTAATAATTATTTCCCTGCTTTTTTACCAATTGTCTTGTACGTATTACAAAACCCATTGGCATGTTTACATAATACCAACGGGTTTGTAATTTATTGTTCTGATTTAGAATTAAATTGTAATTATTTTGTAATATTTGATTTTGCGTACTCAGAATTTAGTTGGATTGGATAAAAGATATTTTTTAACCATTAGAGCGACCTTAAAAATAATGGCATCTTCAAATTCACGTAAATCCAAGCCTGTAATTTTTTTAATTTTTTCAAGTCTATAAACAAGCGTATTTCTGTGTACAAACAATTTACGAGATGTTTCAGAAACATTTAAATTATTTTCAAAGAATTTTTGAATAGTAAACAATGTTTCGTGGTCAAGTGCCTCAATAGAACCCTTTTTAAACACTTCTTTAAGGAACATATCACAAAGTGTAGTAGGCAGCTGATAAATCAAACGGGCAATTCCAAGATTGTCGTAGTTAACAATTGACTTTTCCGTATCAAAAACTTTGCCGACTTCCAAAGCAACCTGTGCCTCTTTAAACGAGCGTGCCAAGTCTTTTATACCTGTAACTATTGTTCCGATACCCACAACACAGTGTGTGTAAAATTCGCTTGATAAAGTATCGACTATTGAACCTGCGAGTTTTTCAAGGTCTTTTGGTTCAATGCCCAAACGTATTTCCTTAACCAATGCAATATCGTTCTCATTAATATTGATTACAAAGTCTTTGTTTTTGTCAGGAAATAAATTTTGAATTACGTCATAAGCAGAAACATCAGTCTTAGTTGTAATTTTTATAAGCATACAAACGCGGCTGACATCAGAGTTAAAGCGAAGTTCACGGGCTTTTAAATAGATATCTCCGGGCAGAATGTTATCCATAATAACATTTTTAATGAAATTGCTTCTGTCGTACTTCTCATCGTAATATTGTTTAATGCTGCCAAGCGAAACAGCAAGCAAAGAAGCATAGCGCCCTGCCTCCGGGTCATTTCCGGAAACAAAAACAGCATATTCCGGTCTTGGACGGCTTCCGAATGATTTATAAGTATATCCGTTTACAACAAAAGTACCGACATTTGTCAAAGTATCCGCTGTGATGCTGTCATTTACCTCACCTATACATCCAAGCTCACTGCAAGCTATGATAACCGAAGTTTCATCAATTACACCAATCGTCCTGTCAATAGCATCACGCATTTGGTGAATCACACCCTGAAATAGTCTATTTGACATTAGTTCTCCCTCACTTTATCTAAATTAAATACCCATTATTAAATATACACATATTATGCTACATACATTTTACATAAATTCAATAAGTTTTTCAACTATGTAACACAGAATATCTAAAAAATACGCTATTCTTATTAAGTTTTACAAAATATTCATAATTATTTCTCATTTATTATGACAATTACGAAAAATCCAATGTTCAAATCGTAAAAAAGAGCCGCGCGAAATGCACAGCCCTTTTTAAAGTTTTTAAGTTTTGATTTCGTCACTAAAAGAAAAACTTTTCTATAAAATATACCTACCCTTAACCTATATAATAAGATGAAAGTGAGTAATTTTTCAGCGTATAATCTAAATTATTTATTAATTAGTTGAGAATTGTTTTCTCTGATTCTTTATCAAACAGATGAATCTTATCAAGTGCAAAAGCGACCTTGATTTTATCGCCTGTTTTTGCCTTTGAAGTAGGCTCAACTCTTGCAGTAATGCTGCTTCCTTCACAGTTCAGATATAAATAAGTTTCAGCACCCATAAGTTCGGTTACTTCTACGTTTGCATCCACAATTCCTTCTTTGGCATTTTCAATAAATGCAGGTTCATCGTGAACATCTTCAGGACGAATACCCAAAACAACTTCTTTTCCTACGTAATCTTTAAGAACGTCGCCTTGATTTTTCTCTTTTGGTATAGCAATGTTATACTGACCGAATTTCATAATATATTCGTTGCCCTGTTTTTCAATTTTAACATCCAAAAAGTTCATTTGCGGTGAACCCATAAATCCTGCAACAAACTGGTTTACAGGCACGTCATACAGATTTTGAGGTGTGTCAACCTGCTGAATAAATCCGTCTTTCATAACAACAATGCGGTCACCCATTGTCATAGCTTCGGTCTGGTCATGAGTAACATAAATAAATGTTGTACCCAATCTTTTGTGAAGTTTGGAAATTTCGGTTCTCATCTGTGCCCTTAGTTTTGCGTCCAAGTTTGAAAGCGGTTCGTCCAAAAGGAAGACCTTTGGGTCACGAACAATTGCACGTCCCAAAGCAACACGCTGACGCTGACCTCCTGACAGAGCCTTCGGCTTCCTGTCAAGCAGATGTGAAATATCGAGTATTCTTGCTGCTTCTTCAACGCGGCGTTTAATTTCATCCTTCGGTACTTTACGAAGTTTAAGACCGAAAGCCATATTATCAAATACTGTCATATGCGGATAAAGAGCATAGTTTTGGAAAACCATTGCAATATCGCGGTCTTTCGGAGCAATGTCATTTGCCAATGTATCGCCGATGTAAAGTTCACCCTTTGTAATATCCTCAAGTCCGGCAATCATTCTTAGTGTAGTGGATTTTCCGCATCCGGAAGGTCCAACAAGAATTATAAATTCCTTATCTGCAATATCAAGATTAAAATCGGTAACCGCTGTTACGTTACCGTCATAAACTTTATAGACACTTTTAAGTGTTACACTCGCCATAAAAAAATCCTCCTGTATTCAATTTCATAAATAATAATAATCCTTTTTGAAATGCTCTCGAGCTCTTATGAAATTATCATATCAGAAGATCGGCGGGATTAACATTCTTTTTTTGACCAAAGTTTAATCTTCAGCTTTATTGAAATCTGATAAAACACAAAAAAAGCTGTCGATTTTCGTATATTTTTTATAATCAAATTAGTTGAAAATGGAATTAACTTCTATCTCTTTCAGTTCCCTGGCCTCTCCGGGTAAAAGGGATTCGTCCAAATTAAGGCCTCCTATTTTCACTCTTTTAAGTTTCAAGACTTTGTTATTTCGTGCTAAAAACATTCTTTTAACTTGATGGAATTTACCTTCTCGTATTTTTACTTTTACTATTGGATTGTTTCCTTCCTTTAATATTACAAGCTCTGCGGGCAGACATGTCATATCATTTAAAACAACACCGTTTTTAAACTCTTCAATATCAGTTTGCGAAATGGGATTTTCCAAAACCGCTTCATAATATTTATAAATATGCTTTTTAGGTGACAACATACGATGTGCAAAATCTCCGTCGTCGGTAATAATCAAAAGCCCTTCTGTATCTTTATCCAGACGTCCCGCGGGGAAAAGTCCCCTTCTAAATAAATTTTCCGGTAATAAATCTATTACGGTTTTTGCTTTTGGGTCCCTTGCGGCTGAAAGCACGCCGTCCGGCTTATTCATCATTATATATAAATGCTCTTTAAAATTCAGAATTTCACCGTTTACCTTTATTTCGTCATTAAGCGTGTCCACTTTAAAATCAGATTTTTTTACGGCTTCTCCGTTAACCGAAACAACGCCGCGGCGGATTAGCGCCCCGGCGTCTTTACGGCTTACCACGCACTGCAAAGCCAAAATTTTGTCCAGTCTTTCTCTGCTCAATTCATTCACTCCCATTTTTTTAACATCCTTATTCTAAACGAAAATAAAAACATGGTCAATTTTTAGTGTTATGTATTTCAATCCGTAGGCCATGCATTCGCAGGTATTTCGGAAGATACTTTCGGTTTAGCATTATCTTCAACCGAGTCAGGGTCAGGATTCATGGTTGTAAGGCTGTAATCGTTACTCGTCTTTTCTCCGTTAAAGCCCGTCATAAACCCGTCCAGTTCTGCGGTGCTTAAATCCCCGCCCACAATTTTGTTATCGAAAACCAATAAAGTCGCACGTATATCCGTAACCTGCGGATAATTTGTCACACAGTAAACCCATTGTTTACAAGTTTTACCTGAATACGGTTCAAGGTCAAGTCCCTGTTCTTTTTGTATGTTGTTGTATTGTACGTAAACATCGCTGAATTTTTGTGGAATTGCCACATCTTTAATTTCAACCGGTTCAGGGTTCACCTTCCAACCGAACTGTTGTAAAAAAGCAACCCGTTCTTCGTTTGTTCCCGCGGACAGAACATAGCTTTTTCCGTCCGATGTCGCTGTCGGCTGAGAATTATGAACTTTATTTACTACTATAATGGATGTCACAATGAGTAATATTACCGCTAAAACAATAAAAAACTTTTTTTTATCAGCTTTCACAGAAAGTATGAACATAGTTCCGCCCCCTTGTTAGAAATTAATATGCAGCAAGGGGATAAAAAATGCAAAAAAAGCAGTCCTGATTATAAAATGTTAAAAGTTTTACGTTCACTTTCATAACAGGACTGCCTGAAATATATTTTATTTCGGTTCTCTATTAAATTTTGGGGTTCTCACCCCCTGCCCCCTCACATTTAAGTACAGCTGATTATTCAAATAAGTAATCTAAATGTAAGGGATTAGGGATAGGTATTAAATATTAATTTATCCCGACCATTGTTAAAGAAGCTTTATTCTTCTCCCTTTAAGGATTTTGCTTCTTCTATAACTTTATTTGCCACCTGCGAAGGCGTCTGTTCATAACGGCAGAAGTCAAACGTGAAAGAGCCTCTGCCCTGTGTAACCTGTCTTACAAAAGTACAGAAATCGTGCATTTCCGCCATCGGGACTTCTGCTTCAACAGTCTGCTTGCCCTCTTCTGCCGGTG
>ENA-UOOR01004802-UOOR01004802.1-fermentation-metagenome-genome-assembly--contig:-NODE-4802-length-10421-cov-2.416072_pt1 | contig 10421 bp, 12 predicted proteins | sample MGYA00245780_ERZ724029 | MGnify/ENA primary metagenome ERZ724029 (study PRJEB28704, sample SAMN03018315) | fermentation metagenome | biome: anthropogenic terrestrial biome; feature: soil; material... | reverse complement strand
GGTAGTGTCAATAATCTTGTGTAAACCGCTAAACATGTAGAATGATAGTTGTTAGTGATAAAGTCTAGTTTTGATTATCAAACATTTCGGTTATCTCAGAGTGAACCAAGTTAAATCCAAGATGTACTCTAGTTGAGAAACGTTGATTATATTCCATTAGTTGATTACACACAAAGCGATCTAGCGAAGCTTCATTTGGAAACTGTTCTTTTCTTTTGGTATAACGTTTAATCTGCTTATTCATTCCTTCCAATATATTAGTTGTATATAAACTTCTTCGTATTGATTTTGGAAAAGTGAGGAAACTAAATAGGCTTTGATTTTGATCTAAGAGTTTAATAACCTTAGGGTAACGATTAATAGTTTCATCGCTGAAGTGTTTCAAGGCAGCTTGGGCATCAAGTTGACTATCAGCTTGATAAACGGGCTTCAATAGTTCTAAGATCTCTTTACGGTCTTTAGCCCTTACAAGTCTAGCTATATGGCGTTGAATATGAACCCAACATGATTGATGTAGAGCGTGAGGGTAAATCTCAAGACAGACATCTCTGATCCCGGTCAATCCATCACTGACAAATAGTAATATTTCGTTTACTCCTCGTGCTTTTATATCTTGAAACATTTCGCGATAATTAGCACATGATTCTTGAGGGAATAAACGATAATCAAGCACTTCTTTAGTTCCCTCTTGGGTGATACCAAGTAAGATGTGTAGTGCCTCCTTAGATACACTGTCACGTCTTACATTAAGATAGGTCGCGTCACAATAGATAGCGATATAACGTTTATTAAGAGTTCTTTGATGAAAGGCTTCGACATGTTCTTCAACTACTTGGGTAATATTCGAGATCGTTTGAGCAGTATAGGCATGGCCATACATCTTCTCAATCAGATCAGCTATTTCAGATGTCGTTATCCCCTTTGAATATAGTTGCAGGATGGTCGTTTCAAGATCATCACTTCGTCGTTTATAGGCAGGGATTGTCTGTTGGGTAAACTCACCATTTCGATCTCTTGGCACTTCAACAGTGATTTCTCCATACTTAGTTTGAAATTGTCTAGTATAACTACCATTTCTAGAATTACCGCTATTATAGCCAATTGGATCATAGCGTTCATAATCTAGAAATACCGTTAGTTCCGTTTTAAGAAGCTGGTTAATCGTTGACTCAATCTCTTGCCGTATTATTTCATCAATTGAATAGCCTTGAGATAGTGCTTTAGTAAGTTGTGTGCTAAAATGATTCATGGGAAGTCTCCTTGTGAATTTGCTTAACAACTTTATTCTACAAGGTTTGACTTCCTTTTTCTATCTAGTACGTTTACACAAGATATTTTATACTATCTTTTTTTTATGCTTTGTGTGAAATATATTTGTATTTTCAATGAAATTTTTATCACATAAAGTATAAATGAATATTTATCTCGATAAATATTTAAAAAAGATGAGCAAACGCTCATCTTTTTGGCTAATATTGATATTCTATTTCTCTTTTTTAAAACACAGGAACCAATCAAGGCAATAATTATCTTCATCCTGACTTTCCATGCGCTCTTTAGCAACTCCACATGAGCCCGCCGTTGGTACAATAGTATCCTCACCTGGTTGCCAGTTAGCTGGTGTCGCTACATTATCCTTATCAGCTTTTTGAAGAGCCAAGATGATCCTTTTGATCTCATCAAAGTTACGACCAGTTGATGCTGGATAGTATAAGATCGTTCTCACTATTGCCTTTGGATCTATGACAAATACCGCTCTTACGGCTTGTGTGTTGGATTGTGATTGAATCATTCCATATTTGTTAGATACATCCATTCTGATATCTTCGATCAATGGAAATTTAACTTCTATATCCTTCATCCCTTTCCACTCAATATCCTGAATCTTTCTTAACCAAGCAATATGAGCATAAAGAGAATCTACTGATAAACCAATCAATTCCGTATTCAATGCTTTAAACTCATCAGCCATTGATGCAAAAGTCATAAATTCCGTTGTACAAACTGGTGTAAAATCAGCTGGATGTGAGAATAAAATTACCCACTTACCTTTATAATCTTCCGGAAATTTGATCTTACCTTGTGTTGTGACAGCTTCAAACGCTGGTGCCGGATCACCGATCAACGGCATACGATAAACTTGATTTTCTTCCATTTTAGTATTTTTTCCTCCTTTAATACTATTGTTAATATCATCATAGATGATAAAAACATCTTGTTCAGTAACAAAATCACCAATGTTAGTCAAAACTATCTAAGAAGCGAAAAATTTTTATCTGTTTATCAATTATTGCAATACCTTAATCTATTTACATTATATCACAAATATAAAACAGGGAATAAATTTCCCTGTTAATTAATTAAATGTTTTCCTTAGATATTAGTTTATCAGCTATATGATTTAATGAATTATCATCATAATATTCAATCAATCCATCATCACAAGCTTTCGCTAGTTTAGGATCGATCGGTAATTTGCCTAATATATCAAGATGGTGTTCTTTGGCGATATCATCAATATGACTTTCACCAAAGATCTGGTAATCTTTATCATTATCAGGACAATGGAAATATGACATATTTTCAACAACCCCTACAATAGGGATGTTCATCATTTCGGCCATTTTGACAGCTTTACTAACGATCATTGAAACAAGTTCTTGTGGAGATGTAACAATAATGATGCCATCAACTGGTAAACTTTGAAAAACCGTCAATGATACATCACCAGTTCCAGGCGGCATATCGATAAACATATAATCAATATCACCCCATTGGACATCTGTCCAAAACTGTTTAACGGTACTGCCAATTATGGGACCTCTCCATAGAACTGGATCAGTTTCTTTTTCAAGCAAGAAGTTGATAGACATCACATTAATACCTGTTTGACTTAATACTGGTAAAATACCCAGGTCATTTCCTACTGCTTTTTGTTTTAAACCAAAAACCTTCGGTATTGATGGACCAGTTATATCAGCGTCAAGTATAGCCGTATTATATCCGCGACGATTCATCGCTACCGCCATTAAAGACGTTACTAGTGATTTGCCTACTCCGCCTTTTCCACTTACAATTCCATATACTTTTCTTACATTACTTGCTTGATTAGCTTCCGCTGCAAAACTGTTTGGTTTTGTACGATCATCACAACTACTCACACTACAACTTTCGCATTGATTATTACAACTCTCACTCATATTTTTATTCCCCTTATCTTTTCTTTTACACGATGACAACTACTAGTATGACAAAATTGATTATTGCCTGTACAAAGCTGATAATCACCACCATCGATGACGATCGTTGATCCCTCTACTAACGCTGTAGCGATCTTAGCTCGAGCTTGATCATAGATCTTTTGAACCGTTGTTCTTGCGACATTCATTTGTAAAGCACACTCAACTTGTGTCAAATCTTCATGGTCGATCAAACGGATCGTTTCATACTCATCAACACTCATTACTAAAACATGCCTTTTATCTTTATTACTGATTGGACCAAATTCTTTCCGATCGGGTAATCGACACACTCTTCGCCATTTTCTAGGACGCGCCATAAAACCTCCATTTAAACCATATTCTATATTATATTAAATAAATGACATATGTCAATTATTAAACATCAAGATTCCAGGATCAACGATCAATAGGATACCGATCACGATCATTAATAGCGCACCGATGATATGCGTTACTTTCGCAAATTTTGTAGATATACCAGTGAGTTTCATCGTTAACACAGCTGCCCCAAAAACGATCAGATCATCTAGCATAAAAAATAGTACATAACCACCCAAATATAGATAATAACTAATATGTGGTAATTCATTCATTGTTAGGATCTGTGTATAAATTACAGGTAGTCCTGCAGAGCATAATAGTTCAATCATATTGATCGTTATCGCTAAACCGATAATGCCTAAGATCGCCAACCAATAACTATTTTCACTAGTAAAGTTTCTAATCTTGGTAAAGATTTTATCTCTTCTTTCATCATTAACTACTTCACAGCCATCACCTTTTTGCTTAATAGCTTTGAACAGATTAAAACTCCCTCCACCTAAGGCTACTATGGCTACCGCCAAGCGTAACCATATTGTGGCTTGTAGATACATCGTAATATTAAGCCAAGCTGCCATAAAGAAATAATACATGATGGCTGAAGATGCGATAAACGTTATGCCCAAAACCCATAATCGTTTACGATCTTTGACTGAAATAAGTAAACTAATCAAAAACAACAACACCCACATCGCACAGGGGTTAAATCCATCAATGACACCTAAGATAACAGTTAATACAGGCAATGATAATGACTTTACATCAATTTTTCCTAAAAATGGTAAATCTAAAATCATATTACCTTCATTAACTATACCTAATAGAGCTTCTTCAATCTTTTGATCAGTATATCCTTCACTATAACCAATAAAATACTGATCACCAATAACGACAAAAGGTACACCGTTGACTTCAATATCTAATTCTTTAGCTTTCGCTTTTAATAAATCAAGATTATCTTTATTTTCATATACCTCATAAGCATTGATCGTCACATCTGGGTATCTATTTTGTAAATCATCAAGAAATACTTTCTCAGCAGCACAATGTGGACAGCTGACACCATAAAAGAAATCGATTTCGATTTCTTCATTATTAGCCATAATCTTAGTTGGAGAAACGATCATTAAGACCATGATCGATAGAATAAATATCTTTAACTTTTTGATCATTTACTTATCCTTATACTCTTGGATTAACTTTAGTATTTTTTTCTTAGATTGCTCACCCTGCAATCTGATCAACTCTTTGTCATTGTCATCAAAAAAAATAACAACTGGTAAGATCGCATTTTCTTTCAACTCTTTAACAGCTGCGCGATCATCATCATAATCTAAATACACCGTTTTAAGCCATGGTAATTCTGTTTCAATCTCTGCCCATCTAGGCTTCATGACTAAGCAACCATTACACCAAACAGCACCAATTTTGATTACCTTCATTATATCCTCTCCTTTGTTTATCAATAAAATACATCGCTTAATGGCATATGTCAATTATCACTTTGATAGATCACTGTTAATTATTTTTTGCCAGATAGTTTTAGTCAATAAAAACTCTTGATAATGTTTCTTCACATTACGACGATACTTGTTAAACTCATCTATGATCATTGAAAAATCATCTAGTTTAAAATAACCGACTATCTTTGGTATTGTTTCTTCTAATTGCTTTTGCATTAAATCCATCCGTTTTTCAAAGTTATCATTATCTGTTATATATAGTAAAAGTGGTTTATATCTTACCCATCCAATACATGCCTTCAAAAAACGTTGAACAACCTTTTCATTGTCAGCTGTGATAAAACTTAATCTAATCGGTAAAACTCCTTCCATTAAACAATTATAAGTAGAGAAGCCATCATGAAATGTGTAACAGGGAACTTTAATAACTCTACGATCATTTAGTAAGGTACTCAAGAAAGTATCTTCTCCCCGCGCTCCTGGTGGGTTATAAAAAGCATTAGTTCTATTAGGCTCTTTTAGATTAAGACATAGATTAGAACCTGATATAAACTTCATTCCTTTCTCAGCTTGTACTTCATAAGGTAGTTGTTGGGTTAATATCTTAGTATCCGCATAGGTAACGCCACCATCATTCATAACCCTTTCAACCTTATGCCAATTAACGATATCATTACTGATAGCTTCAATGAACACCCTAAAATCTTCTTCTTGTAACGTATCATTATATTCCATGTAAGGAATTGGGGAGATATATCCACAATGATGTCCATGAGTTATATCCGCATCTTTAATATTTCTAAGATGTGTCTCTAGAACATGTTGCCCACCCCAAACAGCCGTCTTTCTAGTATTAGTAACACAGACTGGGTATTCATCATCATCTAAAAAGATCAAATAATCCATTTCATCCTTGATCGCAAAATAGAGAATGGCATTTCTTTTACCAGCATATCCCTTACCAAATATCCGTCCCTCTTTTTTATCACTTAAAACACCTTCTTCAACAAGATTATCAATTTCTTGATCAATATCAGCATTACCAATAAAACGAACACTTGTTAAGCGCTTCAAAGCATCTGGATGAAGATTGGTATAGTCTTTCTCTTTAGTTTTATTATATGAAAGATCATAAGCTACATATAAATTCAAACTGATATCTTGATCGTCAACTAAACCCGACTCCGTCCAATTACTTATATAGGTCCTTAAAACTCTACGAAAGCTCTTACGCCCTGTCGCAAAGCCAATTCCTACTTTTATTTTACTCATACTTTCTCCTTGTCAATAACAACCCGATAACGAGCGATCGTTCGATAATAATCGATCAACTTTGGAATAATGTTTCTCCAAGAGAACTTATCAGCTGTTTTTAATCCCTCATCGATCAGATGCTGTTTTAGTTTTTTATCATTTACTAATCTAATTACTTTCTCAACGATATCATCTGGATCATCCATATTGATCATCAAACAATTTACTTGATCAACTGCATATTCAATAACCCCTTTATTTTTGGTAGTTATTACCGCACAACCACAAGCCATAGCTTCCAACACTGGTAATGAAAATGATTCATAAGATGAATTAGCGATATAAATATCTGATTTACGTAACAATTCACCAATCTTACCTTGACGTGGGTTGACGTAAACATAACCCATCTTCTCTTTTGGTTGATCAGGCGTTATCCAGTTAAACTGAATATGATAATCTCTATCATTTAATTTAGTTATCGCTTCTTTAATCCCTTGTATTCCTTTAAAGGTATTATGTTCACTACCGATGGTAGTGATCACTATATTTCTTCGTTGTTGACTATCTCTATCTGAGGCATAAAAGATACGATCATTAATACCATTGTGGATAATAGTAGCTTCACGATTGAATATCTTCTTAAGCTGATTCGCGGCCCCTTTAGATACGGTATAGATAAAAACTGGTAATTGAAGTTGTTTATAGATATGATCCTTTTCTTTTTCACTAACCTTATTCCAAGCAAACAAATGATAATCTCCTTGTTCAAAATAAACAACTGGAGCGATGTTACGAGCGATACACTCCGCGATTTCACGCCAATAAGTAGCTACGATCAAATCACATTCCGTAATTCCCATCGTTAATTCTTGGGTAAACGGTACTTTAACATATTGTACTTTAGGGTCAAGTGGAAACCAAGTTGGTTTATCAAAATGAGCAACAAGCGTTACTTTATGTTTATAACGACACAGATAATTGACGTGTTCAAAAATAATCTTCGTTCCTCCACATATACCAACATGAGTCAAAACATATGTTATGTGTAAATTCTTATTGTTAAAGCTTTGCTCAATAAGAGTTTGTGGAGTTATATACTTAAGATTAGCATCTCTTCTGGCAAATTCTTGTTTTCTGAAAACAGAAAGATCAATCATTTCTTACTCCTTTTCTCACATTATCTTCAATAATATATAGCAAAAAATCCTACTTATTCCTTTTTCATTATAGCTACTTATCAGTTTTTGAGCAAATGCTCCAAAATAAAAAGTCACTAAGTGACTTAAACTATGCCATTATATCGTTTTTACAAAACGATTTTCCAATATTCTGATTGACTGTAATACAAATCCCACACTAAGATACATAATCCCAATAATATAAATTATATTATCACCTTGTAATTGATAGATAATAGCCGTAGCTAAACATCCACTAACAAAGATGGCAACCTGTCTAAGAGCGATAGATAAATTAGCTAAAGCAACCTTATCCCCTTGATGAAACCTGCCCAGATTAACACCAATATCTGTTAGATATCCACTCATATGAGTGGTTCGGATCAAGATTTCATTCTCTTTAAGATAAATCCCATTTAAAACACCCATTCCAAACGCTAAAATTCTTAAAACATAATTAGAATCTGAAAAAAGATAATGACTAATGATCAATGATCCACCAAAGATGATCAATATAGACAAATAATACGGTTTAATAACTCCAGACTCATTATAGAAATAGTGACCAGCAATCATCGCCCCTAAGATAAACATACAAATGTTCAGTGCTAAACTAGCTAATATCCAGTACTCTTTTTGAGCTATCGCCAGCGCTGATAAAGTCAAATTACCACTATAATGGGAAATAGTTGAACTAAACACAAGTATTGCACAAGCATTACAAGCTCCTGCTAAAAAAGTTACTGAATACTTCCATCCATCATTAAGTCTTTTTGACATATCATCACCATACCTGCTCTTTGAGCATCGTTTTTTATTCTAGCACGATGATAACTTACAATCTATATAAATATCACTATTTTACTAGATTGACAAATAACTCAATCTCTACTAATTTCTGTAATACAGCTGTTTCCCGTTTTACCCATTTAAATGGTGTTTGATCTAACTCTAATAGTTTTAGATTATTATCAAGCGCCTCTTGTAATTGGTAGAATCCACATCTAAAATCTAATTCACGTTCATAATCATCTAATTGTATCCCGCTATTTTGTTTATCATCTAATCGACATAAATAGTAGCTCGATTCCATCTCAAACATAGCCCTAGCATCATAAATGTCTAAATTCCGTTGAATAGTCTTACCGAGCAGCTCAATGATCGTAAAATTGATATATCCTGTTTCCTCTTTTACTTCTCTACGTAAAGCTTCTTCAGCTGTTTCATACTGATTAATACCACCACCTGGGAATTTTAAGTCACCATGTTTATTAATGACCATCAAAAGCTTATCATGATAATAAATAATGGCTCTTACCGCACGTCGGGTATTAACGGTGACGTTATTTGTTGGGGTATCACCAAATGTCAAAATAAATTTCATGTATAATCCTATTTATTAATCAATACATATTCCGCTAATAATTCGCGGCCATTAGTTATCTCATCACTAAGTAGTCTTCGCTCAAATTGATAACCTTTCTTGTCCAAAGCGATCTCTAAAAAACACAAACTAATACCAACATCGATCGTATTGAAAAAGGCTCTTTTAGAAGCTGGTATAAAAGTCGCAAAGTCCGTTGCCCGATAAACGGTTATCGTATTTCGCTCATACATAAAGCGCCATGGTTGTGAATTAACCGCGCTTGGTGCTAAGCTTACAGCCTTGATCACATCATTATCAAAACTGCCCCTCCAAATAGCATTCAATTCTTTACGATTGATCTTGTCTCTGGCGGTGCTTAGATCATCATTAAGTGGCTTACCAAAAACGATCATGATCACAAAATCAAGACCATCTAACTGCTCATCTTCTTTAGCTAAGCCATACCAACAAGTACCAATACCCATTCTATTTAGTAATAAATCAAACTGTTGTAAAAGATACCCTATATTCAATAGATAATTAGACTTATTTTCACTGTAAGCGACAAGACTATATTCCCCAAATTTAGCTTTAGTCATTGTTCTTTGTTTGATCACAAATTTTGTTTTGATTGAACTATCAAGTGGTACTAGTTGCGTCAATCTTTCCTTGACTGCTTTAAGTTCACTATCACTTAATCCTGTTTCAGCATATTTTCTCGTCGATCTTCGCTTAAAGATCACATCATAAAACTCTTGCATAATACCTCCACTTATTTACTGATATCTAAGTTAATCTTTCCATCTTTGATCTCAATGATCCGATCCGCTTTCTCAGCGATACGCTGATCATGAGTGATGATGATAAAGGTTGTCTTCAATTCCTGATTGATCTTTCTTAATAGATCATAGATCATCTCCGTTGAATCAGAATCTAGATTACCAGTTGGTTCATCAGCCAAGATCATTTTTGGTTGATTGATCAAAGCTCTAGCGATAGCTGTTCTTTGTTGTTGACCACCTGACATCTTAGTCGCTAGATTGTTTTTCACATTACTTAGCCCAACAAGATCCATCAACTCTTCCGCTCTTTGTTGTGTTTGTTTGTCTACTTTACCATGACTAATCCGATAAGGAATCAATACATTTTCTATTGCCGTAAATTCAGGCAAGAGATAATGAAATTGGAAAACAAAACCAATCATTGAATTGCGATAATCCGCTAATTGATCTGTTTTCATATCTTTTACGTTTTGACCATTTATGATCACATCACCCGTTGTTGGTTTATCAAGAGTACCGATGATATTCAACAATGTTGATTTACCACTGCCAGATTGACCAATGATCGAGTTAAAACTACCTGCTTCAATGTTAAAACTTACATCATATAATACCTGATTCTTTATTTCCGTCCCATATATCTTATTGATATTTTTGACTTCTAGTATATTGTTCATTAAGGTCTCCTTTAATTGTTTCTGATAATATCGATCGGATTAAGTCTACTTGATCTAACCGCAGGAAAAGCAGCTGCCAATGTTGAAGCCACCATCGCGATTACCCCGGAAATAACAATAAACTTCCAATCAATA
>ENA-UOOR01004801-UOOR01004801.1-fermentation-metagenome-genome-assembly--contig:-NODE-4801-length-10421-cov-3.164191_pt1 | contig 10421 bp, 7 predicted proteins | sample MGYA00245780_ERZ724029 | MGnify/ENA primary metagenome ERZ724029 (study PRJEB28704, sample SAMN03018315) | fermentation metagenome | biome: anthropogenic terrestrial biome; feature: soil; material... | reverse complement strand
AGACACAGCAGAGGTGTGTCCCCTAACCTTTGTTGACATTCCTCTGCCCTGCGATCGCGGGCTATGTCTAGATAGAATATTAACCTTTGATCTTCACAAGACTTAGCACTAGACACAGCAGAGGTGTGTCCCCTAACCTTTGTTGACATTCCTCTGCCCTGCGATCGCGGGCTATGTCTAGATAGAATATTAACCTTTGATCTTCACAAGACTTAGCACTAGACACAGCAGAGGTGTGTCCCCTAACCTTTGTTGACATTCCTCTGCCCTGCGATAGCAGACCATGTTAAGATAGAAAATCAACTTTAGCCTAAACAAGACTCAACACTTAACGCACCAAGTAAAAAGCCTCTCACCCTATAAGGGTGAAAGGCTTGCTTCCACGGTACCACCTTACTGCAGAAAGCCTACTGATGCTCCCTGCTCTCAACAAAGCGCTAACGGGCAAACCCGTGCGGTATAACCGCAAAGCTCCGCGGCGACGTTCATACCGTTTCAACCAGGAAGGCTTGCAGCCTGTGACCTTCCCTCTCTTGGGCGAAATTGGGCATTACTCCTCCGCATCAACGCCTAAATCTTTCGTTTATTATATGCTGCTAACAGTTGGTCTGTCAACACATAGCTACATATGGCGGCGTGTAAGACTCCAACGCGCTTTGCGCATGACACACGCCTTGTGCGATACGGACCTCAGAACTACTCCCCCGTTCCACCCAAGGCACTGGCGCAAACGCAGTCGCGCTCGGCTGGCAGCGGTAAACGTTCAATAACAGCAAACAGTAGGCGCTTGACGTTATCTATATTCTGAGCGAAAACCTCTAACACAGCCTGGTGAGTAACTGCCTCTATGTCGGCCCGCCCCTCTAGCCCAGCATCAAAATCGGTCACAAGAGAAATGTTGGCATAGCAGATCTCTAGCTCGCGAGCTAGCATAGCCTCTGGATAGCCGGTCATACCAATGACGTGCCAACCGTGGCCGCTATACTCACGGCTTTCAGCTCGCGTAGAGAAACGCGGGCCATTGATTACCACCATCGTGCCGCTAGGCTGAGCCTTGATACCTAAATCTTGTGCCACGTCGGTAATCAGAGAACGTAATCTAGGACAGTAAGGGTCGGCAGCGCTAATGTGGCGCACTTCCGGTCCCTCGTAGAAGGTATCTGCCCGTCCCCAAGTACGATTGACAAATTGGTCACAGATTACAAACTCGCCCGGGCAGATGTCAGCTTGCAGACTACCAACGGCCGCCGGTGCGATAATATGGCGCACACCGAGGCTGTGCATAGCCCAGACGTTAGCTCGGTAGTTGATCTTATGAGGCGGTATAGTATGCTGCGCTCCATGGCGTGGCAAAAAAGCTACCGTCTTATCGCCTAGCTTAGCTAACTTGAAGCTATCACTGGGGCTACCAAAGGGGGTCTCAATCTGCACTTCTTCTACATCTCGCAAGAAGCTGTAGAAACCAGAACCGCCAAAAACGCCTACGTCGGCTTTTTTCTGCATAGAGCTTCACCTCTTCCTGGTATTTTCTCTATTCAATACTAGAACTGCTGGTGTTCGGTACGGGCGATAATCTCATCTTGCAGCGGACGGCTTAAGTTGGAGAAATAGTCACTATAGCCGGCTACGCGTACAATTAAGTCGCGGTACTTCTCAGGTTCTCTTTGCGCAGCCCGTAAGGTCTCGACGTTGACCACGTTGAACTGCACATGATGCCCATCCAGCCTGAAGTAGGTGCGCACCAGCTGCACTAGGCTCTTCAGTCCTTCGTCGTTGGCTAATAGAGAAGGAGTGAACTTGAGGTTAAGCAAGGTGCCACCTGTCAGCAGATGATCCATTTTCGAGGCTGACTTAACTACCGCTGTCGGCCCAAAGTGGTCGGCACCTTGTACCGGAGAAATCCCTTCTGAGAAAGGCTGCTCAGCCAAGCGACCATCTGGCGTAGCCCCGGTGACCGATCCGAAGTAGACATGGCAAGTGGTCGGCAGCATATTGATGCGATAAACCCCGCCCTTGACCGTCGGACGCCCATTGACAATGTCGTAGTACATTTGGAAAAGCTCCCGCATGATAGCATCTGCCTCGTCGAGGTCATTGCCATAGCGAGGTGTCTTCTGACTGAGCAGCCATTGTTGCTGCTCATACCCTGTGAAGTTGGCCGCGAGAACCTGCATCAGCTCGGCCATTGTCAACTTGCCTGTTGTGAAAATGTGCTCCTTAATGGCTGAGAAGCTATCGGTAAGCGTACCGATACCCACGCCTTGAATGTAGTTAGTGTTATAGCGGGCACCGCCAGCATTATAATCTTGCCCCTTGGCAATGCAATCATCGACAATAATTGAAAGGAAAGGAGCCGGCATGCGGGTAGCATAAAGGCGATCGATGACATTGCTACCCTGCACCTTAATCTCCACAAAGTGCTCAACTTGCTTTCTAAAAGCAGCTAGCAGGTCAGCGAAAGTCACAAACAGCTCAGGGTCCCCAGTTTTTGGACCCAACTGTTTCTTGGTATGGGGATCATAGCCATTGTGCAAAGTAATCTCTAGGATTTTCACCAGATTTAAGTAACCGGTTAAAATATAGGCCTCTTTACCGAAAGCGCCTGTTTCAACACAGCCACTGGTACCGCCACAGCGAGCGTCTACTAGGCTCTTGCCTTGACGCAATAGCTCTTGTACGACTGCGTCGGCGTTGAACATAGAAGGTTGCCCCCAGCCCTTGCGGACTATCTCACAGGCTCGGCGCAAGAAACGATCAGGATTCTTTTTGCTCAGCTGGATGTTAGAGCTCGGCTGCAGCAAACGCATCTCATCGATGACTTCAAGTAGTAAGAAACTAACTTCGTTAACACCGTCGGAACCATCCGGCTGCAAACCGCCCACGTTAATGTTAGCAAAATCGGTATAGGTACCACTTTCCGCCAAAGTTACCCCGACCTTGGGTGGAGCGGGCTGATTATTGAACTTAATCCAGAAACACTGCAACAGCTCTTTAGCCTTATCCCGCGTTAGTGTCCCCTCAGCTAATCCCGCTTCATAAAACGATCGGAGATGCTGGTCGAGCCGACCGGGATTAAATGAATCCCAAGTATTAAGCTCGGTGATCACACCAAGATGCACAAACCAGTACATCTGCAGCGCTTCCCAGAAATTGCGTGGAGCCTCGGCTGGCACGCGGCGACAAACTTCAGCAACGCGCAGTAGCTCCTGTTTACGCTCGCAGTCATCTGTCTGGGCAGCAATGGCCTCCGCTTTCTCAGCATGCCGCTCACCAAAACGAATTAGAGCAGCAGCACAGATATCCATAGCGCGCAGCTGTTCTCGCTTGTCATAGGCCTTTGGGTCTTTGCCATAGTTGAGTTGCGAGATCTGATCCCGGATTTTTGCCTGAAAATCGCGCATACCAAAATGGTAGATCTTATTGTCAGCCACAGTATGACCCGGAGCTCGCTGCTCCATAAACTCGGTGAAGATGCCTGCAGCATAGCAGTCCTGCCAAGCCTCAGTCATCTCATTAAAGATAAAATCGCGCATCGAACGGCCTTGCCAATAGGGAATGATCTCAGAAGCCTGTACTTCTCTAACATCATCGGTCACTCGAAAAGCTATCTTCTCGCGGGCGTCAATTAACTCGAAGTCCTGCAACGTATGGCAACAAAGTTCCGGATAAGTAGGTGTTGCTTGCGGCACCCCGCCCCTCTCGCCTACGATTAATTCGCCTTCGCCGATATGAATTTGCTTCTTCTCCATTATGTTAGCGAATGCAAGGGCACGTAGAACCGGCACAGAGACCTTACCACTATATTCCTGATAGGCTTCAGTCACCAACCGCGCCCGTTCGATCGAAATATGCGGTACAGCCGATAGGCTCTCTTCCCGCAGACTCTTTATACGTTGATTCACCGTTTTGTCCCCTTTCCTTGCTATTAGATTATTGCCAAACCCGCACCGCGCAAAAATGCCGCACTCTTCTCTACAGCTACTTCGCCCGCAGGCAATTGCTCATCTAAACGATACGCCTGCCCTAGATAGGCATACTTCGGGACACCATAGGCATGATAGGGCAGCAGTTTCACACCCAATATGGGCAACGGGCGCAAAAACTCGGCTAATGCCTCCATATTCTTTCGATCATCATTTACGCCGGGTATAATGGGCACACGCACTTCAATTTGTTTCTGTAGGGCAGCTAGACTAGTAAGATTCTGCAGAATTATTCTATTCGATACCCCGGTGTATTGCTTGTGACGTGCTTCATCCATCAGTTTCACATCAAAGAGAAACAAATCCACCAAGGGAGCAAGCTTTGCTAACACAGGCCAAGGGGCGTAACCGCAAGTATCTACTACAGTATGCAATCCTTGCCGACGGCAAGCAGCCAGTAAGTTCTCAAGGAACTCGGCCTGCAGCAAAGGCTCCCCGCCCGAGAAGCTGACTCCACCGCCTGACTGATCATAAAAGAGCTCATCTTTCATTATTTCCTGCATGACCTCAGTGACTGTCATGGTACGACCAACTAATTCAAGTGCATCATGCGCGCAAACGTCAACACAGTTACCACAAGCGCGGCAGGTAGCAGGTTGTCGTTTGCCCTGTGTAATAACCGCGCTACCATTCGCACATGCACTAACGCAGGCCCCACACCCCTGGCAACGCTCCGCGCGTACCATAATTTGTGGGAGAGCATGCTGGCTCTCTGGATTGTGGCACCAAGCACAACCGAGAGGACACCCCTTAAGAAAAATGGTCGTGCGAATGCCTGGCCCATCATGAATAGAAAAGCGTTGTATGTTGAAGATTGTTCCCTGTTGCATGAATAAAGCCTCCTGCTAATACACTCGTCAGTCATCTACAGCAATATTCTATCGTAACACCTGTATTCCTGCATGTTCAGATTATCGACTGACGCAAAATGCTGCCCTGCGTGGGCAGCATTGACTCCAAAATTCAAGCTGAGATATTCGTGTAGTTAGTGTTGGAATTCCGTCCGAGACTGCTGATAAAGGTCGTGGTCATACTCGCTTCTAGAGCGCACTAAATAAGTTCACCCAACAGGTTCCAGGTTTGCGCCTGGGTAATACGCACTCGTACGATCTTCCCTATGAGGTGTTCACTACCGACAAAGTGAACCAGCTTGTTACCACGCGTGCGGCCAGTTAATCGGCTCGGATCGTTCTTACTGGGCCCTTCAACCAGTATTTGTTGCTCACTACTGATTAGCTCCTGATTGCGCTCCATACTAATCCTTGCTTGTAGCTCGTTAAGACGCTGCAGGCGCTCTTTACTGACTGCATCTGCCACTTGCTCTAGCATCTTAGCAGCGGGGGTGCCGCCACGAGGAGAATAAGCAAAAGTAAAGGCGGCATCGTAACGCACTGCTTCCATCAAACTCAGAGTGTCTTCGAAATCTTGCTCGGTTTCGCCAGGGAAACCGACAATGATATCTGTGGTCAGCGCAATATCTGGTATCGCGGTACGAATCTCGCGCACTAGCTCCAGATAACGCTCCCTCGTGTAGCGCCTATTCATGGACTGCAGAATACGACTACTACCCGATTGTACAGGTAAGTGAAGATGTTCCATCACATTTTCGCATTCAGCCATTGCCGTTATCAAACGAGGGCTAATATCCTTTGGATGTGACGTCATAAAGCGAATGCGATTAATGCCTGTATCATTCACAGCTCGTAGCAATGCGGCGAAATCATAGTCATCATGCAGATCCTTGCCATAACTATTGACGTTCTGCCCTAGCAGGGTTACTTCTTGATAGCCCCTACTTACTAGATCCTCTATTTCGGCTAGAATGCTAGCCGGTTGTCGACTCCGCTCTCGTCCGCGTACGTAGGGGACGATACAATAGGTACAAAAGTTATTGCAGCCATACATGATAGTTGTCCAAGCTTTTAGGCCGTCTTGCCGTACTCTTGGCAACTGCTCTACTAAGCTGCCTTCCTTATCCAAAATTTCAAGCACAGTCTCCTGGCCATCACTAGCAGCGCGCAGTAACTCAGGGAAGTTGACCAAATTGTGTGTGCCAAAAATAATGTCTAAGTATGGAAAACGTTGCTTCATTTTCTTGGCTACTTCCATTTGCTGTGACATGCACCCGCCAACCGCCAGAATCAGGTTGGGATTCTCTTGTTTAAGACGATATAATTCGCCAATTTTTCCGTATACTCGTTGTTCAGCGTGCTCCCGCACTGCACAAGTAATCAAAATTATCAGGTCGGCAGTCGCTTCATCGTCTGTAGGCAGGTAGTTTTGCTCCTGCAGTTGACCAGCCAATACCTCGGCATCGTGTTCATTCATCTGACAGCCATAGGCTGTTATTTTATAATACTTCTGTGCTTTTGCCTTCAACAATAACACCCCCCAGCTAATTGTACGCGATAGCAACGATTTAGCAAAGAATTTCAAGTAAAAGCAGGAAAAAGAACATGCTTAGCTAATAGTTAATTAGGCAACTAAGTATCGTGCTAGCAACAGTTTGACAAAAGAACGGATGTGTGAAAATGAAAGTCGTAACAGGGGCAACTGGACACCTAGGTAATGTGCTTGTCCGCGAGTTACTGGCTCGGCAAGAGCAAGTACGCGCTATTGTCTTACCGACAGATCGGGCCAGCTCTCTCGCTGACCTGCAAATAGAAAAAGTACTTGCTGACGTACGCGACTTAGAAGGACTCCGTAAGGCCTTTCAGGGTGCAGATACTGTTTTTCACTTGGCGGGTATCGTCAGCGTCATGCCCGGTCAACAAGAGTTATTGCGACAAGTAAATGTAAAAGGCACATCCAATGTGGTTGAGGCTTGCCTGCTTAGCGGTGTGCGCCGGCTTGTCTATACCAGTTCGGTACATGCTCTTGTAGAACCACCCCATGGTACAGCCCTAGACGAAACATTCGAATTTGATCCCGAGCGAGTATATGGTGACTATGGTAAGACAAAGGCACAAGCATCATTGAACGTGCTCGCCGGAACACGGCAAGGGCTTGATGCCGTAATCGCCTGTCCCTCTGGCATTATAGGTCCTTACGATTATGAACCTTCGATAGTAGGTCGTCTACTGCTCAATGCCGCCCGCGGCAAGTTAAGAGGCTATGTGCGTGGCGGTTATGATTTTGTCGATGTGCGTGATGTAGCTTCAGGGCTGATAGACCTCAGTGAAAAGGGGCTTAAAGGCGATACCTATATCCTATCGGGCGAGTTTATCAGTATCAAGAAAGTTACTGAAGTAGTGAACACTTTAACCGGTAAACATGCGTTCTGCCCACAAATACCATTTCCCTTAGCTCTATTTGCATCTCGCATAGCTGAACGCCTACAACTTTTAGGTGCCAGTGGTGCTCATTTTACTCAACAGTCTCTCTATGTGCTAAGATCCAATGGACTCATCAGTCATGCAAAAGCTACTCGCGAGCTAGGATATAGCCCTCGTTCAATTCGGCAATCTATCAAGAATAGTCTAGAATGGTTTAGGTCTGCAGGAATGCTCAGTTGATAGCCATTATGCCTGCCCAAGTGTGCCTACAGACATAACTAGATCTCGATAATTTACCTTTAAATAGTTGTTAACCGCATTGACAAGATAAATGCCTATGCATAGTATGTTAGTGAGCACTGGTCAGTTTCGGTTGGTGCTCCAAGTAACATTACCATACACGAAGAGGTGAGTTTGGTCGTGGATAGCGACGGTTACCCTCAACCTAGAACAACCCAATATTTCCGAGGGCGGCGCGTCGTAAGACCCAGTTTCACGACGCTCATTTAGCGTGTCTATGCGATCTCTGATGCGCCTCCCTCAAAGGAGGCGCATTTTTATGACCTACAACAAGTTCTTAGAATTAACCCCCATCGTGACTACAGACAGGCTTAGGGGGTGTTAACAGTGCCTAAAGAACTACTCAAACAACTGCTCAATGAAAACCCTGGCGAACTGTATACCTTATTTGCAGATGCAATGCCGGTCGACTTGGCTGATGCAATGGCCTCATTGACCGATGAAGAGCTTCTGGCACTCTTGCCCCACATCAGCTCCGCCATGCTAGGAGTTGTGGTACAGGAGTTTGACGAGGCACAAGCTAATCGACTATTCAGCTTAATTTCTACTGAACGAGCATTAGAGATTATCAATGCAATGTCTGGCGACGATGCTGCTGACCTACTGAATTGGCTAGAAGATGATTTAGGAGAACGCATTTTAACAGCTTTACCTACGGATAGCCCTCTACATGACCTGCTTAGCTACGAAGAGGAATCCTCTGGTTCCATCATGACCACTGAGTTCCTCACTGTACGGCCCGACTGGACAGTAGACAAAGCATTGCAGATAATCCGCGCTGAAGCCGCACAAGCCGAGACTATTTACTATACCTATGTAACTGATAGAAAAGGACGTTTAGTTGGCGTACTTTCACTGCGTGAATTAGTACTGGCGCAACCAACAGCCCCAATTTCTTCTATTATGCGCTCTAACCCTGTACAAGTAACTGACGATGAAGACCAAGAACAAGTCGCGGCCCTGTTCCGGCGCTATGACTTGATGGCCTTACCAGTCGTTGATGAAAACGGAGTACTGAAAGGTATCGTCACCGGGGATGATATCATCGACGTTGTAGATGATGAGGCCACTGAAGATATTCAGCGCATGGCCGCCATGCAACCTAGCGATACTCCCTATTTAACCACATCGATCCTGAAACTAGCTGGGCAACGCTTCGGTTGGTTGCTAATATTAATGGTTTCGGCTACTTTTACCGGACAGATCATGCGTCATTATGAAGAACTCCTTGCTCAAGTAGTCTTTTTGGCAGTGTTTATACCTATGTTAATGGATACCGGAGGCAATGCCGGTTCACAATCTTCCACTCTTGTTATCCGCGGGCTAGCATTAGGCGAAATCAGAATCAAAGACTGGTGGAAGGTAATGGGTAGAGAGCTAGCTGTCAGCAGCTTAGTAGGCATTGGCTTAGCAGCAGTCAACTTTGGGCGTATTCTGCTCATCGAGAAATACCCGGCCAGCGTCGCACTGGTTGTCAGCCTTACCCTAGTCGTTACGATCATGCTGGCAAAAATGGTCGGCGGACTACTTCCCATACTGGCCCAGCTGGTCAACATTGACCCAGCTATTATGGCTGGCCCATTGATCACTACAATTGTAGATGCTTTAGCGTTAATTGCCTATTTCAATATCGCCGGTACTCTCCTTAACCTTAGCTGAGAACCAGATTTCCTCTCTAATAATGCAAACACTCCCTGTGTACACCAGGGGGTGTTTGTTTATGCGAGCGTTCTATTCATTAACAAGCTATAAACTGCGTAAACTGCAGCTAAGAGGTGATTACAATGCGAAAAGCTGCCATGTTTATTCTGCTTGTCATATTCATCACTGCAGGAATATATCTGCTTGTCCCTCCCAATACAGAAACAACATTTATCGTCTACCGTAATGCCCCATTATACGCGCAAGCATCAACCCCGCTTCCGGCTCCCTCAAGTATCTTCTGTCAAGAGGGAGATCAGCGACTTAGCCTTGAATACATAGCCAAACATAAGCACTACGCCATAAACTCACCCTTCGCTGATAAGAAAAGCCATACTGAGGTTGCTTTGCTTCTAGAACATCTTGCTAACGCGCCTGTAGCTGGGCCAAGCCAGGTAAACGCCACCATTGTTGATGACTTAGGCCAGCGCTACCAGCTCACCGAAGCGGTTGAAATCGATTTGGTTGGTGAAATCCACCCAACCAGCCGGATTTGGCGCTATGTTCTGCATTTCCCCCCTCTTAACCCGCAGACTGCAAATGTTGTGATTTATGTAGAAATCGGCGATACTCTATTTGAGCTCACCGGCGCAACCATACCGTAGGTGACCTTCCGCTCCCAGGCATGTTTCCTCCACACTTCGAGGAGGTATCCCATCTTTATCAAACTTCTCCATCAAGTAGATCCACCGCATTATCCCGATGGGGATAAATTATGTTATAATTTATGAGGGCAAAAGCCCCATTAGTATATCCTAATGCTGAAAGGAGACAATGCGCCAATGCGACCTGACCTGCAGGAACTACAATCACTCTGCAAAGAGGTACGGCGGGATATTGTCAAGATGACGGCTGCGGCCGGCTCAGGACATCCCGGCGGCTCGCTTTCTTCAGTGGAACTATTGGTTAGCCTTTATTTCGCCAAAATGCATCACGATCCCCAACGCCCCGATTGGGCCGATAGGGACCGCTTTATTCTTTCTAAGGGACATGTAGCTCCCGTTCTTTACAGCGTATTAGCACGCTCCGGCTATTTTCCTGTAGAGGAACTACTTACTCTGCGCAAAATGGGGAGTCGCCTCCAGGGGCATCCTCACATGTTGGCCCTCCCTGGCCTTGATAACTCTAGCGGATCACTCGGACAAGGGCTTTCTCAAGCCAA
>ENA-UOOR01004799-UOOR01004799.1-fermentation-metagenome-genome-assembly--contig:-NODE-4799-length-10423-cov-108.292631_pt1 | contig 10423 bp, 6 predicted proteins | sample MGYA00245780_ERZ724029 | MGnify/ENA primary metagenome ERZ724029 (study PRJEB28704, sample SAMN03018315) | fermentation metagenome | biome: anthropogenic terrestrial biome; feature: soil... | reverse complement strand
CCGTCGCTCTTACGCAGACGAGCATAACCGGTTTCGGGATCAATGGTGTTTTTCCACCATGTGCCACGATCGGCAAAATAATGGTAGTCATCTTTTTTTCCTAACGCCTCGGCTAGTTGGGAAACCGTCCAGTCGTCAAACGAATACTCCAGCGAATTGGAGAAACGGCCAAGGTCGGAAGGTACATATTTGTATTTAAGATAAGCCTCTATATCCCGGTTTCCTGTAAGCCCGTCACCAATTTTCTGAGGTTGAACGGTTTGCATTTTCTTTATAGCGGAAAACATTTTCTCTACATCGTAATCGCGGATCCCCATCTGATACGCACTTACCAGCAACGGAATTTCGTGTTCGGCAACCATAACCGGAATGTACTCCATTCCTGCAGGGCCTTTGGCAAGCATGCCGTTGGCATCATACATGGCCAGTTGAGATTTTACCCATCGGCTGCTCCATTCCGGAGCGATCAGGTTCCAGACCTGGTTCAGGTTCCAGAACGTGTTCCAGAAAGCATCACATCCCAACGCTACTTCATTTGCCGGGTCTTTTAGTCGCTGTATTTTTTCGGTGGCATCCACCCATCTGCCGTCCACATCACTGAATGTATTGCGACAAAATGCCCGGTACATGTTAGTATAGAAACGGGTTTTTTCACGACTATCGTTTGTTTCTATATTCACTCTTGACAAAATATCGTTCCAGGTTTTTTGGTTGTTATTGCGTACTGCATCAAAACTCCAACCGAATGGTTTTGTAACCTCTTCGCTTAGGTTCCGGCGTGAACCTTCCATATCCACAAATGAGATTCCCGTACGTACCTGAACGACCGGGTTTGTTTTTGTGTCGAATTCAGCGAAGCAACCTATATTATCTGGTTTTAAGGCGTTTACTGCTTTTTCATCGCTAAAAATCGTATCGTTTATCCAGGTGCCAAAATGCTTGATCGGTTTGTCAAATTCAATGGTGAAGTAAATGGTGTAGTCCTGATTGTCATCGGCAGACCATACTTTTGTGGTTTGCTGGACGCTGTATCCTTCAACGGTGTAGTCGTTTACCTGGTTGACGGATGCATCCAGGATATTATACCGGTATTCGGCAGGGATCTTCAAGTCAATCATCACCCGGCCGTCTTTGTCCTGCGGATAGGTATATCGTTGAAAGCTGCAACGGGTGGTGGACGTGAGTTCAGCTTCAATGTCGTAATCGGTCAGCCTGACTGCATAGTACCCCAACGGAGTTTTTTCGGTAGTTTTATCGATTGCGGAACGGTAGGCTTCAGGATCTTTTTCGATTTGTCTCTGATCGCCTATTTTCGTTTTTAACGCTCCGTTTACGGGCAACATCCCCAGGCCCGCCATCGTCCATTCGTGAACGTGACTGAACACGCCCACACTCTCTATGGACGGATCGTAACCTGCCTGCCAACCGGCATTCTCGTTATCGGGACTGAGTTTCACCATGCTGAACGGCATCCACGGGCCGGGTGCGATCATCCATCTCGAGTGTGCTGTCCCTATATGTGTGTCCACATAGTCGGCTGGAGTTACAATATGTTCCGGAGTACGTAGTACCGTATCTTTTTCAACCAAATCTCCGTTTATTAAAACCTCGTATACACTCAATGTTTCCTTTTCCACCGCCGGCATGGGCGCTTCGAGTTTGTACCGCCCCTTTTCCAGCCTTTGCTTTAAGATTGTTTTACCGTCTAATCTCACGGTAAGTTCAGGCAAATCTTTCAGGTGTTCCACATCGATCAATAACGGTTGGGCTTTTTCGTTGAGCTGGTAGCCGGCAACTTTTACGTTTCGAAGATATACGAAAGGGTTTAACGTTTCCAGTTTGGCCGAAGACGGTCCTTCCAGACGAACATCATCCAAAATCAGCCATGAACCTTCGATTACCTTTAATTGAACCGTATTTGAACCCGTTTTAATGATGTCATCGAGCGGTATTTCTATCGTATTCGGAGTGATTTGACTGTAATCACCCGTGAGCGACGCATCGCTTTTCCCTTTGGGTAAAACGGTTTTATACACATGGCCGTTCACGGTTATTTTGAGTAAAGGCGGGTTTTTGCTGTGAGCATCCAAGACGTCCACCACCAGTTTATAACCGGTACCTGATCCGGTTTCTTTCATCCGGAAAAGTATGTTGATCTCCTGAGTTCGAATACCTGCACCGTTTAGAGAGCCGGCCCATACATCTGATGTCCCGGGAAGAACGTATGGAAAATCAGTTTTCGGATTTGACCACCCTATGATGAAGTATTTATCTTCCCAACCGAAATCATTTTTCAGGAAGTCGGCGTACTTGTCCGGGGCCAATGCGAATCCGGCTGTATTCTTATCTTTTTCCCCGATATTCCAGACGATTTGAGCCTGGATAAGGTTTGCAATTGAAATCAGATAAAATAAAACAACTGTTTTTTTCATTTGGAAATTATTAAAGGGTATAGAAACAGATAGTAAATAGTTAATCCAACATCCTCAGGGCATAGGCATAAGCCCCTAAAGCAATGGCTTCGCTGGTCCCTAAGCTACTTACGGTTACGCCTGTCTTTTTACCTGTGTTATGACTCATTTTTTTATCTGAACCGGGAATGGAGACCCAAACGGACTCATCCATCAAAAAGGCTTTCTTTTCCGTATCGCTCATAAGGTTATATACCCTCATCTGGAGACGTGGAAAGACACTACCGCTTAGCATGCTGCGCGTTCCGTTCATTTCATCTACCATTGCCGGCAAAATATATTTGTATGCTTTGGCGATCCCTCCTCCTATTACCACAATACCATCCACAATGTTGAGCGATTCGGCAACGGTGAATCCGGCTACCCTGCCAAGCTCTTCGAAGGTGCCGATAGCTGCTTTCCTATTGCCTGGTCTTTCTCCCTCCGCTATATGATAGATTTCTTTGGGTGTGAGTTCAGTATCATCTCCCGACAGTTCCCGATATACTCTTTTAACGGCACGAATGCTGACTCCTTCTTCCGATACCAAGCCGTTGTTGTATTTGTTTGCGGAACACCATACATCGCCCCCACAACCGTTGTCGCCCGAAAGCAATACATTGTTTATAACCACCCCGCCGCCAAAGCCTGTTCCTAAGGTAATTCCAAGCAGGTTTTTATATTGCTTGGAGCTTCCGGCCTTTTTCAACTCGGCGTTTATTTCGGGCAACGCTCCAGCGAGGGCTTCACCATAAGCAAAAAGGTTCCCATCGTTGTTGATAAAAACAGGCAACCCGAATTTCTCAATCAAGAAAGGGCCTAATGCCACACCGCCACGAAATGCGGGGAAATTGGGCAAATCACCTATTATCCCGTTTTCGTAATCCGCAGGGCCCGGAAATGCAAAGCTGATGGCAACAGGCAGATCATCCAGCTTTTTTTTTATTGTGCTGAAACCGTTAACAATCGTCTCCAGGCAAACCTCCCGGTTATCGGGATGAGAAGGTAATATAACAGGATCTGTTATCTCCTTATTGCCGCGGATTGCCGTAAAGACAAAGTTGGTGCCGCCGGCATCCAACGTCAAAACTGTTCGTGGATCGTTACTGAACATTTTTCTTCAGGTTAAAGGTGAAAATCAGGATAAGTAAAAGAGAGGCAAAAATGACGGAAAGTGCGGCGGTAAAGCTGATACTGTCATTTATCAGACCCTGGACAAAGGGGATAACAGCACCACCCACAACTCCCATAATCATCAGGGCAGATATCTCGTTTGAGCGTGAGGGAAACCGTTGTAATGCAAAAGAGAAAATAATGGAAAAAACATTGGCACCGGCAAAGCCCAGCATAAAAATCAACACCCTCAAACTCCACACCTCGTGTATGAGCATTAGAGCTAAATAAGATAGTAGTGCCACAAAAAGTGAAACGAGCAGGTACTTCATCGGCTTTATTTTCAACAGAAGGAACGTGCCCAAAAAAGCACCAGTTGTTTTAGCAGCAAAATAGACACTGTTTCCATAACCGGCATTTTCGAGCGTAAGTCCTGCATGTCTCATCAAAAGTTCAGGAATAGAGACATTTAATCCTACATCAAATCCAACGATTAAAAAAATAGATAAAAAACAAAAGAAAATAAATTTATCTTTTAATAATCCCAATGCGCCGCTAAATGTAGCAGGAGTGCTTTTGAACCCAAGCTCCTCTACCTTGGAAAATGCAAGCAAGAATACGGAAATCACGGAGATTGCAGCAAAGACTGCAAACGTTAGCTTCCAATCCCCAAACCGGCTGGCTGTAAATCCCGCAACAATAGGGCCGAAAAAGGAACAAACAGATTTGATGAACTGTCCCAGTGTAAGGATACTGGCTGTCTTCTCCTTGTTGAACATGGCTGCTACAAGCGGATTAAGTGATACTTGCAAAATAGTGTTGCTGATACCCAGCAGAATGAAGGCAATCAGTACCGTGTAAAACGTGTAAAAAAGAAAAGGTATGATCATTGCCACACAGGTTGTTGCAAGCGCAAGCAGCACTGTTTTTTTTCTTCCTGCTTTTCCCATAAGAATTCCGGTGGGAATGGAGAAGATGGCAAACCAGAGGAATACCATCATTGGCAGTGTCCCTGCGATCCCTGACGAAAGATTGAAATCGTTTTTGACATAATTAGTGGCGATACCCACTATGTCTACAAACCCCATGATGAAAAATCCGAAAAAAGCGGCAATGGGTGCAAGGACATTAGATTTCTTTGATGTGTTCATTGTATTATGCATTAAATCTTACCGATGCTTTGATGGTAATACATTCATTCCCTTTGGAGTTGCCATAAGGACGGACAGTATACGTTTTTATTCGAGCGGGGACAACAAAGGTCTCGGCATAATGGACAACGAAAGGTTCAAAATCACCGTTTAAGCTCTCCACAATCACCGAATCGCCTTCTACCAGGTTTAGTACGTTTACCGAATCGTTGGTGTAGTGAGTTACTTTTTCCGTGAATATATGCCTCCTGGTTTCGATAAACTCATTTTTATGTAAGCCTGTTTTTTCTTCGCGTACCGTACCGGTATCGTTCAGGATTTTCACTTTATTCACCAGTTCACGGTAGGTAAATCCGGTATCTCTTCCCCACACGATAACCTTTTTGCCCCGATCTACGTTTATCGGGCGTGGTTTTCCGTCGAGTCCCAACCGTTGCCAGTCCCAGAGCTTAAAAGTAAAAAGATTGGGTGTTGAGCTGATTTCGAGTACCAATGTGTCTTTTCCCGAACAATGTACGGTCCCGCCGGGTATAAGGAAATGATCGTGTTTCTTTACGGGAACTTTATTCACGTATTTATCCACATCAAACACAAAGAAAGGATCTTTCTGAGCTTTATTTAGATCGGCCACCATTTCATCGGGATTTATGTCGTTTCTAAGGCCCAGATACACGTAAGTATCCTCTTTGGTATCCATAATGTAATAACTTTCATCCTGTGTATATGCCAAGCCGAAGTTTTCCCGGGCGTATTCGGCCGTTGGGTGTACCTGCAAACTGAGGTTGCCACCTCCTATGGTATCCAAAAGGTCGAACCGGATAGGAAATTCTTTGCCAAAGCGGGCTTCGACAGGGTCTCCAAGCAACTCCCTGCTTCTCGTATACACCAGGTTAACCGAAGGCATCTCGAATTCAATGTCGTTAATTTTTAACAATAAACTGTTTTCTTCGGGTACACAGTCGAAACACCAACCAAAATTACTCACCGAACGGTCCAGATCACACACTTCTTTCATCCATTGTCCACCCCATGGTGCCGGATCGAAAAAAGGTACTAACCGGAAAGGAGAACTTGCCGCCTTGTCCATTCCCTTGAAGAAAGTCTCTTTGTCAATTAGTTTGGGCAGATCAACTTTGACTGTGTCGAGCCAGAAATCAACGGTGTCATAGATTGTTTTTTTGTGCTTGTCCAGTACTTTCCAGTCGTTGAAAAGGCCGCGTTTGTATTGAAGAGAAAAAGTTTCCTCTTTATTGTTCACACCCAGGCCGTTCACTTCCTTTCTTCGCATCCGTTGCTGGATCTCCCATCGGGGCATGTCTGCGTAAATGTTGATGTCGCCTGTTGTTACATATTGTGCCCCATATCCGAAGACGATCACAGTACCTGATGCCTGCTCAATACTTTCCCTGGCAAAACGGAGTTTCTCTTCATCGAAATAATCGCTGATGGAAAGGTTGGAATAGAAGCCAAAAAGAATGTCTTCGGTTAAAAACTGCTCGGTCAATGCGTTAATTTCATTTTCGGATTTAAAGATCTCCAATGTGTCGATAAGCCGTGCATTATTGATTTCTTGCAGCTTAGATTTTAATAAGTCATAGTAAACGCCTGTATAGCAGTCGACCGTCAGCAGTTTCGCATGTTCTACCTTCCCGCTCACGAAAGAGGAAATGCTTTTCCACCCTTCAAGTATAAAGCCTTTCCCGATTGTAACAGCAGGACGCTTATCGTAATTGCTTTTTCTTTTCCGGTTCATATTTATAGTATATGTTGGGTTTTTCATCGTATGTATGAACATGCTTCGGGTGCAAAAATAATCAATATCTCTGCTGTTGAATCTTATTTTGTGTTTTTTATGTTTTTTTAATGGATGAGGTCTGGCTTAAAAATTGGAAGAAAAAGATCTGGACTCTCTGACGCTTTCAATCTTATAACTGAATGAATCGGCTCTGTACCAACCGATATTGTATTCTATTGGCAGATCGTTTATGTCGCTTACAAATCTTTTACGGATAAGGATTGGATCTCCGACTTCAATTTCTAATTTTCCAGCAATGAATGGATTGGCACCGGATGCCCGGATTTCTTCTCTTGATGTTTTTACGATGATATTATAATCATTTTCCAATATTTCGTATAATGGCCGGTTAAAGTTCTCCGTACCATCCATTCTGATTTTAGGATTAAATTCCGAATGAAAATAGACAAAAGGGAAATTTTCTTTGCCGCGCAATCTTTCTAAACGCAGGACCTTCACCTGGTTAGTGATTTCAAAAAACTGCCTGGCATTTTCAGTGGGAGCCTGTTTGCTGATGTGTAGTTCGAAGTTTTCAATTTTCACTCCCAATACTTTCATTTCCTGTGAAAAACTCAGCCAGTTGGTAGCTTCGCTGTATAAATTCTTTTCGGCAACTCTTGTCCCTACGCCCTTTTTGCGTATCAACAACCCTTCCGTGACCAAGGTGTTGATGGATTGTCTTAATGTGTTTCTCGATATTTTTAATTGTTCAGACAATTCTACTTCGTTGGGCAGCATTTTCCCTTCTTTGTACTCTTCCTTCGTTATCAAGGCGCGAAGAAGCATTTCTGCTTGTTTGTGTAGAGGGACAGGGCTGTTGCGGTCTATTTTTAATTTCATTTTTTTTGTGCAAAGTAAAAAATTTAAGTCTCGTATAGATTGATCACTGTCTCGTATGGCTAAATAAGATCTGTATTGAGGTTCTTTTATTCTACTTCCCGTTGATTCCTGAAGTCATAAAATGTTTTTCTCATCAGGTCGGCGAGCGATAATTGATAATTGATATAGGCCCTCAGGTGGGAAGTATATGCGTTGTTCAACCTGTTTCTCTCTAAAGCCAAGCCTTGGCTGTCGATATCTCCGTCAGAAAAACGCTGCCGTGTTATCTCGAAACTCTTTTCAGCGACTAAAACATTCTTTTCCAGGACTTGTAGCCTTTTCAAGTTGCTGTTTATGCTGGCGATGAGGTTTTTGACTTCAGTTTCTATTTCCCGTTCAACTTCTTCTTTGCGGTAATTGTACTGTTTTAGCCTCGATTCCGCTGCCCTTACCAAGGCCCGGTTTTCCCCCCAGTCCAAAATGGGTATGGTGACGGTCAGTCCGATTCCGTAGCTTGAGTTTCTGTCAACAAGATTGTTGTACGAGTTTTTGATCGATTGCATAAAACTGATGTTTGCCCGGTGATCAATACCGGCCCTTTCGAAGTACGCATCCACACTTCCTTTTATCAGTCCGTTGGCTTTTTGTTGCTTAATGTTAAGCTTTTGCAACTCGATTTGAATTTCCTGTTCCCGGACTTCCAAACGGTTTTTCAGGGCTAACTCAACTGCTTTTGCCGGATCGATAAGGACGATTTGATAGTTCAGTTGGTTATTCAAGGCTATGCTGTCATTCAGGTCTAATCCCAATAATTCCTTGAATGAATTTCTTGCTGATACTTCATTTAAGACGGCAATATCGTGATTATTCTGAGCTTCGGCCAAATCCACCTCCATTTGAAGTGCATCTACTTCGCGGATGAGTCCGGCGGCAAATTTATTTTTTGATATTTCGTGAGCTTCCATCTGTCGCTCCAGGTCGAGAGACGCAATTTCGGTGCTCCGCTGCAACGACAGTAAATTGTAATATGAACTGCTTACCTGATAAATAAGGTTCAATTCTTCTCTTTTGAACTGTTTGTTGGAGCGCTCATAATCCAGTTCGGCCCTTTTCAGGGTAGATTTAATGCTGTTGTAGGCATAAAACGAATTGAGCGGTTGGTTAAATCCAATCCGGGAACGCAGGCGCGATGAACGGAAATTGTTTTTAAGGTCTTCGCTGCTCGACAGCATATTGTTGATGAAAATATTGCCATCGGTAGGGAGTGGTTGATTGATGGTCAGCACTCCGGAGTATCCCAGTTCTTTTACCGGATAGTAATAAGTAATTCCCGTAGTATCTTTCCAACTCTCGATGGTTTCGTTGTACTGCGGCGCGCCGAGGGTCATATCGATATGTGTTTTCAACCGGCTTGTTGCCGATTTCAGGTTGAATTCGGCAATTTTGAGGTCTTCGCTTAACCTCAACATGCTGTAGCTCTTTTTCTTGGCTATTTCTATACTCTCTTCCAGGGTAAGCGTGTAAGCCGACTGGCTTTGGAGCAATAAACAATAAATGAATATAAATGAACCTGCTAAAAGAAGTTTTTTCATATTATTTCGTCATTTTGAAATGTATTCAAAGAGGGTAGGGAAGTCCTTTTTTGGTTAGGCTTGTCGGAATGAATCATGCCGTCTTTCAGGTAAATGTTCCGATGAGCGTAACTGGCGATTTCTTGCTCGTGAGTGATTAAAATAATTGTGTTCCCTTCGGCATGCAGTTCCTCAAATAACCGCATAATTTCTATTCCTGTTTTTGAATCGAGGGCACCGGTCGGCTCATCGGCCAGCAAAATACCCGGAGTAGTCACTAACGCCCTGGCAATGGCCACACGTTGTCTTTGGCCTCCGCTTAGCTCAGCAGGTTTATGAGTCACCCGATCCGACAGCCCGACCCTGTCCAACGCCCTCAACGCTCTTTCTTTGCGCTCCGCACCCGGCGTTCCTGCGTAAATCAGGGGGAGTTCCACGTTTTGAATGGCATTTAGTCGTGGCAATAGGTTGAAATTCTGAAAGATAAAGCCTATTTCCTTGTTTCGCATGATCGATAGGGCATCGTCGTCCAATGTGCTTACATCAACATCGTTAAAGTAATAATGACCGCTCGAGGCCGTATCCAGGCATCCCAGGATATTCATTAACGTTGACTTTCCCGAACCCGACGGTCCCATAATAGCAACGTATTCGTTTTTCTCTATATTGAGGTTTATGCCGTGGATAACCGGTATTTCGGCATCTCCCAACAAGTAATTCTTTTTTAAGTCTTTTATCTCAATCAGCATAATTTCTAACTTGTTTTTATTCGTATCGAATGGAGTCGACCGGTTTTAAATTGGCGGCGTTCTTTGCTGGTAAATAACCGAAGCTCACTCCCACGATTACCGAAAAAGAGAAGGCTATAAAGACAGAGTAGGGCTTTATAAAAGTGTTTATATCGGTGAACAGCGAAACTATGAGCGACAGGACAATGCCGGTGAGGACACCGATGATACCGCCCGTGATACTTATTGCCACCGATTCGGTGACGAACTGGCTCATTATATCTATTTTACGGGCACCGACCGAGCGGCGGATACCAATTTCCCGTGTCCGTTCCATCACGGTTGCCAACATGATATTCATAATTCCGATACCGCCCACCAACAGTGATATGGCAGCAATAGCGCCTAACAGAAAATTATAGATTTGGCGTTCTTTTTCCTCTTGTTTTAGTAATTCGTAAGGAATTACAATGCTGTAGTCGTCGTTATTGAAATGATGGCGGCGCAGGATTTCGTTAATAATTTTGGAGGCTTCTACCAGTTTATCCGAATTTTTTAGTTGAACGGTTATTTGCTGAATTTCACTGGAGAGTGCATTCTCGCGAGTGAACCGGTTCAGAAATAAGGAGAGGGGCACAAACACATCCGTATTCAGGTCACGTGCAGCCAATTCGCCCACGGTTTCCGTAAAAAGGCTCTTCGATTCCAGTACGCCAATAACTTCCAGCCACTGATCGTCAATTTTTACCAGTTTACCTATCGGATCCTCTCCTTTAAAAAAACCGGCTGCCACGCC
>ENA-UOOR01004797-UOOR01004797.1-fermentation-metagenome-genome-assembly--contig:-NODE-4797-length-10427-cov-2.454011_pt1 | contig 10427 bp, 7 predicted proteins | sample MGYA00245780_ERZ724029 | MGnify/ENA primary metagenome ERZ724029 (study PRJEB28704, sample SAMN03018315) | fermentation metagenome | biome: anthropogenic terrestrial biome; feature: soil; material... | reverse complement strand
TTTCATCCGGCACATAAACACAGAAGGTACCAAATATCTTGCCGCCCTTTTTCTGATGTTCGACCAGCTCAGCAGGACGCACACCATGAATCTCCGCCACTACAAAATTATAATAATCCATAGCTTGGGGCCTATTTTCCTGGGTAAGGTAAACATCGCCGAATACAGTAGGCAAAACCTCACACAAAAGGTCATGCTTTGCCAAATCCATATCCAGGCTTTGCCACATTTCATGATAATCCGTCATCAGTCATCCTCCTAAAATAAAATTCTACTGCCATATTACTATTATAAAACGAATCTTGGCAACAAACCAATAAATTTGTCTGATGAAAATCATTTTTCCATAAGTAATATTTATAGTTAATTTATGGTAATATAATTTAAAAACACCATTGTTTTGTATTTATGTTATTTTGAAATATAGGGTACAATGAAAATTTATGAATTTAATTTTCCCTATCCCCATTGCCACTTTCCTAAGGAATCTATTGAGCTTTATTATAAAGCTTTTATAAATTCGGCAATTGCAACCGCTGTTTTTTGGGTATCCGCTTCCGTATAATCGGTTTCCAGGTGCAGGCACGGTATATCGTTTTTAATTACATCTATGTCTGTACTTTTGCAACAACCCGTCAACACAACATCTATTACAGCTGCAGCTTTGAATTTTTGGATAACTGTTTCAACAGATAGTGTTGTTTGGCAATTTATATATTTTTGAGCCAGTGCCATATAGGGCTCCGGTTTTTCATCGGCAAGCTCCAAGTATTCCCCTTCACAAGTAGAAAAACAGATAACTGCGGTATCTTGCAATATTTCCTGCAAAGGTTTTAAGATTTTTTCCCTTAAACCTGCCTGAGGTGCTCCCGTTAATAAAACAGTTTTGGGGTTTAAGGGAGCCTGCATTTCAAGAGCCATATTTTGTAAGGCTCTTAATAAGTTTACCAGCATTCGGCGGCGTTCTTGCAAATCAAAAATAAAGCTGCTGCCATACGTGATGTTGTAAAAATCCAAACAACCCAAAACATGGGGGTTTGCCTGATAAAAGCTTATAAGCTTATGCAGCTGCTTGTTTACGGTATTGCTTTGCTTTATGGCTGATTCAAGCTTTGCTTCAGTTATTGAAACTGCAAACTCTTCCTCCAAAAAAGCAGCAAATTTATGGTAGGAAGCTGCCAGTTTTTCCAAATCATCCGCAGCATCCAGTTTGTATATGTTTTTGGTTTCAGCAAGCTTATCAAGCAATTCGTGTTTTGCCTTGCAGGAATCTGCCATGGCTATAAGATCGGAAAAATACATAAAAGGGCATTTACCTGTAACGGCATAACCGTAGCTTGCTTTAAGCAAAGAACAGTACTCTTTTCCCCAAAGCTGTTCCGCTGCCGCCGTGTTGGAATCATCTATACTGAACACATTTACAGGTACCATATCTGCCGCCCATACTATCTCTTTAGGAAAAGCAAAACCAAAAATACCGCATAAACTACCACCCGCGCTTTTAAGGTTCAAAGCGCTTATAAAGGCATTGCGCCTGGCATCTTCATAAACAGCCAGCTTTTCGGGCAGGGAATTTTTCATGCCTTTTACCTCGCTTTTTAACTTATTTTTGCTTGCCCAAAAGCGCTGCTCCTATTGCCCCCGCATAACGCGCCATTGGGTTTGAATGTACGGGTTTTTTTAGCTTTTTTTCAAGCTGCGCACACATATAGAAGCTATCACAAAAACCGCCGGTTAAAAAGAAAACATCACTTGCGGCATTGTGTTTGCCGCAAAGCGTGTAAACCTTGTTGACAATGGAATTGACTACGCCGCAGGCAATATCTTCTTTAGGCCGCCCGTTACCTATCAAGCTGATGACCTCTGATTCCGCAAATACCGTACACATGGAGCTTATGGCAATTTCCTCACCCTTTGCCGCCAAACCAAAAATTTCTTCAAGGCTCACACCAAGTGTATTGGCCATTATTTCCAAAAACCTGCCTGTGCCGGCTGAGCATTTATCGTTCATGATAAAATTTTCCACCATGCCGTCTTTAAGGGTGATGATTTTGGTATCCTGCCCACCTATATCTATAATGGTGCAGTCTTCATTTCGGTTAAGGAAAAGCCCGCCCCTGCCGTGGCAGGTTATTTCCGTAACTACTTTATTCGCATAAGGTACGGAAACACGCCCATACCCCGTAGCGGTAATAAAGGCATTCTCAGGGGTTATGCCCCATTCCTCAAGACGGCTTAAAACAGAGGCGGCGGTTTCCTTACTGCTCCAGCCCGTGGGCATGAGCAGGCTGTGCAGGGTTTCGTTTTTAGCCTCGTTCAATACTATAAGCTTGGTTGCGGTGGAACCTATATCTATACCCACATAATACATATTATTTCTCCTTAGCAAATTTATTTTACCTAGCCTTTTCATTGTAGTTTTTATGCCTTACCCGTGTCAACAGCTTATCCTCAAACATCCATAAATCATCACCGCTTTTTTTGCTTTTCCATAAACAATATTTATAATTCAAGTTTTGGCTTAAGCCCAGCTTAAAGTACGATGGTTATAATTACCACGCTGTTTTCCTTGACAAAAGGCCAGCTTGCCGCCATAATAAACCTATAATTTTGTCCGGACAGCTTTATACGTAAAATTTCGTTATACAAGGAGGTAAAAAATTGATCATAAAACAAAAACTAACGGGTATGGCCGCAAAGGCTTTGCTTGTACTTGTATTAACTGTGGCCTTTACTTTTTCAGCGCCACTTTTGCATAACACGGAAAACAACAGTGTAGCGGCGGCAGGCGGTACCGTAAAGGTGTGCCAAACCACACACGGAGTTTAAAATAGTTGTTGCCGTTTAATTTACTGCAATTCCTGTAATATAAACGGCAACAACTATTTTAAACTACGTGATGTTGCCTGCCTGCTCAATGGCACAAGCTCGGAGTTCGACATAAGTTGGAACGCCGCCCGCAAAGCCATCTTCATCAATACAAACCGCAGTTACCCAAATGCCTGCAATGCTTTAGCAGGTACCAGAAGCTGTAAAATAACCTACGCTCAGCCCGTAAATACAAAAATTTATCTAGACGGCAAAGCTGTTACGCTTAATGCTTACAATATAGGTGGCAATACTTATTTCAAATTAAGGGATTTGGCTCCAAAAGTTGGTTTTGGCGTAGGCTGGAACAACAAAGCTCAAACCATAGATATAACAGCCCAAACAGGTATTTCCGAACAAACCCCTTCTGCCTTGGCTACTCAAGCAGAACAGGTATTGTACTACACAAACCTTGAAAGAACCAAAAACGGCCTTTCAAAGCTTTCCGCCATGTCCTCTTTGGATGCCGCGGCAGCCAAACGCGCCCAGGAAATAGTAAAAACTTTTGCTCATACCAGGCCCAACGGCAGCCAGTGCTTCACAGTTTTAGCTGAATATGATGTAAGCTACCGTACTGCGGGCGAAAATATAGCCATGGGACAGCCGAATGCTAAAAGCGTTGTAGAAGCCTGGATGAATTCACCCGGCCACAAGGCAAATATTTTAAATAGCAGCTTTACTAAATTGGGTGTTGGCGTTTATCAAAGCGCAAACGGCACCATGTACTGGTCGCAAATGTTTATAGGCAATTAATGATTATATCACTTAAGCAAACAAATGATATTATTTAAATAAGAATAGTATCCTCTGCTAATAAGCAGGGGATACTATTTTAAAAAATTCAAAAATTAATTATTTATTGATTTTTTATTGGTTTTAAATTATCCTAAACATACATAATAAAAAACTTTATTTGGAGGAATCGGCCATGGCTCAAACCATACGGGAACAAATTATGGCACTGGCAAATCAAATATCATAGGGGTAAGGCTGCCCCAACTACGCAAGCTTGCCCAGAAAATAGCCAAAGAGGACTGGCAAGCTTATTTAACTACATCAGCCCATGATTATTACGAAGAAGTAATGCTGCACGGCCTGGTGATAGGCTATGCCAAAGCAGATATAGAAGACATTTTAAGCTATACAGCAGCTTTTGTTCCCCTGATAGATAATTGGGCCGTTTGCGACAGCTTTTGCGGCAGCCTTAAAATTACGGCCAAACACAAGGAACGGGTTTGGCATTTTTTAAGGCCCTATTTACACTCAAAACAAGAATTTGAGCTGCGTTTTGGCATAGTTATGCTGTTGGGCTATTATATAGATGAAACACACTTGCCAAAGGTATTGCCTATTTTAGACAGCATAAAGCATAAGGGCTACTATGTAAAAATGGCAGTAGCCTGGACACTTTCCGTTTGCTATGTAAAATTTCCCAAAATTACGCTGGCTTATTTGCAAAACAATAATTTAGATGAGTTTACCTATAACAAAACTTTGCAAAAAATCACTGAATCCAACCGTGTGGATAAAAAAACCAAAGCTATGATACGCACCATGAAAAAACCTAAAACCTTAGCTTAAACAGCAATATATTTTTAGGTAAAAACATAAAATAACTTATTAAGACATAGTGGTTAGCCCGGCCTAATAAATAAGCATTAATAAGAAAAACCAAGCCCCTAACAAAGTGCTTGGTTTTTTGTATATTAATTATTATTGAACTCATTATTGAATTTCTTATTCAACTTCAATACGCGGGGATTTCTTAATGGAATACTGCCCCAGCGCATCCATGCCCGCAGCAAGCGAAATCAACTTGAAAAGCTCTTCTTTGTATTCCCGCTTCCACCAAGAACCTGCCAATACCGTTACCCCGCTTCCTTTAAAGGCCTCGGGAAACATAGGTGTACTAGAACCTATAACCATTATTTCACGGGAATTCGGGCACATTTGCAAAAGCTCATCAAAAGTACCGTTTATAAGAGTAGTTCCGCTTAACACAACTATATCGCACTTAGGCAAAAGCTCGGGCTGTTTTTCCATAGGGCAAACCTGTCCTTTCATACCGCCCATCAGCGTAATACCCATATCAAAAATTATCATATCCTTGGCTTTAGGGCCAAGCATTTTGGCAACAGGCGGTATAAATCCAATCATGCCAATGGTATCACTTTCCCTTACTTGCACCCCGAAAGGTGTTTGCGGTGTATTGGCATCCTTAAGCTCCAGATTATGTGAAGCAGCGCAAATCACAGCTATACCAACACTTCTTTGCACATCATCAACACCGTTCACTGCCCATTCGGCTATTTCTTCGGCATTTTTACCTATTATTTGCCTGCCAAAGGGAAAAATGGAACAACCAGCTTTTAAGTTTTCCCTCAACACATAGGAAATGCCCAAATGACCGCAATCCAGCTCCACCCCAATCAAAGAAAGGCCTATTACAACATCCTTAACTGTTTTACCCGCTAAATAAGGGCGGGCAGCCTGTAAAACCTTTTGTATTTGCATAGTTTCGCCCGCTTTCAATATAATATCACCAAATAATAGCCCTAACACAAACCTATAAATGCTTTTCTTTAAGCTGTTTTAAGGCTTGCTTTTTTTCTTCAACAGCCTTTTTCAAGGCCTTAAAATGTTCATTGTTACGGTTAAATTTCAAATCGGGGAAAGCCTGCAATAAACGGCTTTGCCATATAGAAATTTTTTCACTGAGGCGTTCGGTAAGCCTTTGAGTAAGTTTTTCGGCAAGGTTTTCTAAACGGCTTTCGGATAATTTTTCTTTAAAGCGGTCTTCCACCATATCCGCCAAGCCCTGTACACCCTCTGCCGCCACCAGTTCCTCAAATTCTTTGCGGATAGCGGCTATTTGAGCAAGCTTACCGTTAAGTTTCAGCATAGTGTAAACTGTAACCGTCATATCCACAGCTATAATCAGGGTAGCCGCGCTCAAAAAAATCAGTTTGGCATTGAACGGTACTTTAGCCACCCAATCCGTTACTAAAGGATGAAGCAAGTAAATAGCTATAAGGCACATGATACCAAAGAAAAAAGAATTTTTTAAGCAGATTCTGCCATTCAAATTATAAGGATAGGTTGAATAATCCCACCATTTGGCATGAAAAATTTTTTCCATAAAATAGCTCGTAAAATACTCCAAAGCACTTGTAACAAGTATGCCCAAAAAGAAAACCAAAACAGGCTCAATGCTAAAAGGCATTAAAAGTACAATAATCAAAAGCGCTCCAAAACCGTAAATCGGGCAAAGAGGCCCGTTCAAAAACCCACGGTTTATAAAATGCTTTTCAGGAATTGAGCAATATGTACATTCCGAACACCAGCCTATAAAAGCATAAATCAACAGATAGCTGTAATAATTGAGTATCTGCTCAGTCATATGGTATCATCCACACTTTCAGAGCTGTTTTTTACTATATCCATAGAGTTATTTTTTATTATTATTGGTTTTGGCGGCAGCTTCCTTTTCAGCTTTATCCAGTTTAACGGCATTTGCCAGCATAAGCTTTATGCGATTCTCCTGGTTGATCTTGGTAGCGCCGGGGTCATAGTCAACCGCCACTATATTGGCATTGGGATAAGTATTCTTGATAGACCTGATCATACCCTTGGCCACAATATGGTTTGGCAAACAGCCAAAAGGCTGAGTGCAAACTATATTGTTAACGCCGCTATCTATAAGTTCTAGCATTTCCGCAGTCAAAAGCCAGCCTTCGCCCATTTTTACACCCTGGCTGATAAAACCTTTCACCAGATACTGCAAACGCTTAAAGGGCGCAGGCGCATGAAAAGCAGCATCTGCCTTTATTATATCTATCATTTTGTTTTGCAAATGCTCCAAATAACCGAAAAGCTTACGGGTTATCCATTGTTTTACAGGCGCTACCCATCCGCTTTTATATAGTTTCACATCCACAAAACTGTGGTTCACGGAGTACAAAAAGAAATCCAACACACCGGAAAGCACAGGCTCGGCACCTTCACTAAGCAAATAATCTTCTAAATTATTATTGCCCAATGGCGCATATTTCATATAGATTTCGCCCACTATGCCTACCTTTATTTTATCGGTTTTATTAAGCTGTATTTTTTTAAATGCAGCCAATATCTTTAGGTAGTTTTCTTCCGCCTGCCTAAAACGCTTATCCATAAAATAAGGGCTTATTTCAGCCACCAGCTCGTCTATAACCTTTTGGGTAGCGCCCGCCTCTACCTCATAAGGGCGGCACTGATTGGCCAGGCACATCATCATATCCGCATATAAAGCGGCATAGGAAAACTTTATGATCATGCCCCAGCTCAGCTTAAAGCCGGGGTGCTGTTCCATTTTTTTCAGGTTCATGGAAATAACGGGAACCTGTGGGAAATCTGCTTTCAAAAGAGCCTTCCTTAACAAATGTATATAGTTGGAAGCACGGCAACCTCCGCCTGTTTGGGTAATCATCAGTGCGGTTTTATTAGGATCATAAGCCCCGCTCTTCAAGGCATCCAAAAGCTGGCCGATCACTAAAAGTGCAGGGTAACAGGTATCGTTATGTACATGCTTTAAACCCTCGTCCACAATACCGCGGTGAGTGGTTTCCAGAATGACTAAATTATAGCCGTATTGACGAATGATATTGCCTATAAAAGCAAAGTGGATGGGCAGCATCATGGGAGCAAGTATAGTATAATCCTTTTTCATATCCTCCGTGAACAACACCCTGTTTTTTTTATGATCCTTAAGCATATATAAATCCTTTTGTTCAGGCATTTAAATACCCCCTTTTTTTGACAACCTTTATTCCCTTTCCTGCATGGCCGCCAAAAGGCTCCTGGCACGGATCTTCACTGCTGCCAGGTTATTTATTTCATCGATTTTCAACTGGGTGTAAAGCTTGCCGTTTTCCTCCAGGATATCCCTTACCTCGTCTGTAGTTATGGCATCCAGCCCACAGCCAAAAGAAACCAACTGTACCAGCTCCATATCGGGTTGAGTGGCAACATAGGCGGCGGCATTATACAAACGGCTGTGATAAGTCCACTGGTTCAACACATTCACCCTGCTAACCGGCATAAGGTGCGCAACACTGTCTTCAGTTATCACCACAAAACCCAGCGAACAAAACAATTTATCTATACTATGGTTAATTTCTCTATCCACATGGTATGGCCTGCCCGCCAGCACAATGATTTTGCGGTTGTGTCTGCGTGCATATTTGATGGCCTTTTGCCCTTCGGCTTTTATATCCTCACGCCAGGCACTGTAAACCGAATAGGCCTTCTGCAGGGCTTTTTCCAAATCTTCTTTAGAAACCTCGAATTCCTTTTTAAAAAAGGGCGCCATTTTGGCAATAAAAAGCTTATAGTTATTCAAATCTAAATATGGCATTAAAAATTTTGTTTCCTTAAGCCTTAGCACATTCCCACGTAAAAGTTCAGGATAATAGGCTACAACAGGACAGTTAAAGTGGTTATCGGTTTCGCCCTGCTGGAAATTATAGCTCATACAAGGATAAAAAATAGCGTCCACTCCCTGATCCAGTAAGCTTTCAATGTGACCATGCACCAGTTTTGCAGGGTAGCAAACTGTATCCGAAGGAATGGAATACTGCCCCTTAACATAAAGCTTTCTGGAGGAAGGCTCAGAGTATACCATCTGAAAACCCAGCTCTGTAAACAGGGTATGCCAAAGCGGGATATTTTCATACATATTTAAGGCCAGCGGTATGCCGATACGTCCTTTGGGATTTGTTACGGTTTGCTTAGTAAGAGCTTCTATCCTATCCAGCTTATATTGATAAAGGTTTGGTAGGGTGTTCGTGGTTTTGCCGCCTGCACCCAGTTCGCACTTATTGCCCGAAACAAAACGACTGGCATTGGCAAAGGTGTTTATAGTAAGGTTACAGCGATTATTACATTTATGGCAGGTAACGGCCTTGGCCGTATGCACAAACTTTTCAAGATCTGCCATACCTATTAAGGTACTGTGCCCCTTTACCCTTTCCTTAGCATAAAGCGCGGCACCAAAAGCACCCATAAGCCCTGCTATAACAGGACGAACCACTTCCACACCCAGCTCCTGTTCAAAGCTCCTTAAAATTGCGTCGTTCAGGAAGGTACCACCCTGTACCACAATATTTTTACCCAGTTCCCCAGGTGAGGTAGCACGAATAACTTTATAAATAGCATTTTTGACCACCGAAACAGCCAATCCCGCCGAAATATCCTGCACGGTTGCACCATCACGCTGGGCCTGCTTGACGGAGGAATTCATGAATACCGTACAGCGGGAACCCAGGTCCACAGGCTTTACGGCAAAAATAGCCAAAGCAGAAAAATCATCCAGCCCATAGCCCAAGGCCTTGGCAAAGCTTTGGATAAAAGAACCGCAACCCGAAGAGCAGGCTTCATTGAGCATAATATGGTCAATGGTATTATTTTTGATTTTAAAACATTTAATGTCCTGCCCGCCAATATCAATAATAAAATCCACCTGCGGGTTGAAATATTTGGCGGCGCTAAAATGAGCTACCGTTTCCACCACGCCCAAATCCACCCCAAAAGCGTTTTTGATAAGATCTTCACCATAGCCGGTTACGGCAGAACCCGCAATAACCGTATTTTGATTAAGCAAACCGTATATATTCTTTAATTCCTCAAGAACCACCGTAATGGGGTTACCTTTATTGGAAGTGTAAAAAGAATGGAGCAGGCTGTTATCTTCACCTATCAAAGCCATTTTGGTAGTGGTACTGCCCACATCTATGCCCAAATACACATTGCCCTTGTATTCGCCAAGCTCACCCAGCGGTACTTGGTCTTGGGCATGATGCTGGCAAAAAGCCGCATATTCCGCAGGATCTTTGAATAAAGCAGGCAAAGCATTGGCTCCGTAATTATCCATTTTCAAGTTTTCAATGCGTCTTATCAAATCACCGCAGCTGAAGGTTTCGGGAAGCTCGCCGCCGTAAACGGCGCTGCCCATAGCCACAAAATATTTGCCCAGTTTAGGGAAAAGAGCGTTTTCGGGCCGGAGTTTAAGGGTTTCCGCAAAACGCTGCCTTAAACCTTCAAAATAGCTTAAAGGACCACCCAAAAACAATACCTTGCCTTCTATTTTGCGTCCCTGAGCCAGGCCTGTAATGGTTTGATCCACCACAGCCTGGAAAATGCTTGCAGCTATATCCTTTTTATTGGCACCCTGGTTCAAAAGCGGCTGTATATCCGACTTTGCGAAAACACCGCAGCGGGAAGCTATCTCATATATCTTTTCATGCTCCAGGCTCAGGCGGTCCAGTCCTTCTGCCGAAATATCCAGAAGCGTTGCCATTTGGTCAATAAAAGCACCCGTACCGCCGGCACAGGTACCATTCATCCTTTCTTCCAAACCGCCCGTTAAAAAGATTATTTTGGCATCCTCACCGCCAAGTTCTATTACTACATCCGCATCGGGCACTTCTTTTTCCACAATCAAGGTAAGCGCATAGACCTCTTGCACAAAGGGCAAATGACAGCTTTTGGCTATGCCCATACCCGCAGAGCCTGCTACAGCTAGC
>ENA-UOOR01004796-UOOR01004796.1-fermentation-metagenome-genome-assembly--contig:-NODE-4796-length-10427-cov-4.745276_pt1 | contig 10427 bp, 10 predicted proteins | sample MGYA00245780_ERZ724029 | MGnify/ENA primary metagenome ERZ724029 (study PRJEB28704, sample SAMN03018315) | fermentation metagenome | biome: anthropogenic terrestrial biome; feature: soil; material... | reverse complement strand
ATATAATGAAAAAGTTAGTTATTTAAAATCAAATTTAATTAAAGCATTTGAAAATTGTATATCTGATATTGAGATAAAAAGAAACAAGGATTTTGAAAGTGAAACATTTGAATTAAGAACAGAGAAACAAACATTAAATGATAACATTAAAAATTTACTCAAACAAAGTGCAATTGCAACGAGTGATAATGTTAGAAATATTATAGATGACGAATTGACAAATATTTCTAATCGTATTAAACTTATAGATACAGAAATAGACAAATTAAGCAATTGGGATTTTTATATTGATAATCAAGTATCGGAAATTAAAGAAACCATACAAGAGTTAAACAATATAGTGATTAAGGACAATTATACTGAAGATGAGTTGTTTGAACAAATCCATAAGATAGTTGTAAATGATGCTAATAATATTATTATACATTATAACATAGAAAATAGAATTATGGAATTGTTAGAAAAATATGATATACAAAATAATAAACATTTAATGTTTTATAAGGATTTCTTCCATGAGATATTTAATAAATAATTCAATGGGTTTTGTAGCATAATATTCTGCTCCTTGGGTCTCCCGGTTCGGGAAAAACCATGATTGCAAGGCGTATTCCAACCATTCTTCCTGATTTGACCTTTGAAGAATCCCTTGAAGTTACAAAAATATACAGTATATCCGGTATGCTAAATAACAAAGGACTCATACGTCAGCGCCCGTTTCGCTCCCCTCACCACACTTCATCCCGTGTTTCAATGGCAGGCGGAGGTTCAAAACCAAGTCCCGGAGAGGTTTCATTAGCTCATTATGGTGTTTTGTTCCTTGATGAAATTCCCGAATTTCCTAAAAATGTTATTGAGGTGCTGAGGCAGCCTATGGAAGATGGTAATATTTCAATTTCAAGGGCGAACGGTTCTTTCACTTTCCCTGCAAAATTCATGATGGTAGCTTCAATGAACCCATGTCCTTGCGGATATCTTGGAGACCCAAGCCACGAATGTTCATGCAGCCAGTCCCAGATAGACCGATATCTTGGCAAAATCTCAGGGCCGCTATTGAACAGAATTGATATACAAATAGAAGTGTCTCCTGTAAAATATGAGGATTTAAACAACGAAAGAACAGAAGAGTCATCACGTGAAATAAAGGAAAGAATAGTTGAAGCAAGGAAAATTCAGCAGGAAAGATATAGGGGTATTGGAATTATTACTAATTCTGAGCTAAGCAGCAGGTACATTACGAAATTTTGCAAAATTAACAGGGAGTCACAGATACTTCTTAAGGATGCTTTTGAGCGTCTTGGGCTAAGTGCCAGAGCATACAATAAAATATTAAAGGTAGCCAGAACTATTGCTGATTTAGAAAAAGCAGATAATATTGAAACCGGACATATTGCAGAGGCTATACAATACAGAAGCCTTGATCGTAAATACTGGAGATAGTGAGGTAAGTATGGAAAAATTAAATATTAATCAAAAAACCATTGCATGGCTTAATTCTGCAAATGGAATATCAAATAGAAAAATTGAGAAGCTCCTTGAGTACTTTAACGTAAATCCAAAAGAGTTATGGGATAATTTTGAATCTGAAAAACATAACCTAAGCTTTTTAAAGCCTGAGATTATCGACTATCTGACTAAGTCTAAAAATACATTTGAAGAAAAACTCCTGATAAGGTTAAAGAATGAAGAAGCAAACATCATAACAGTTTATGACAATTGTTATCCGGAAAAGTTAAAGCAAATCAGCTATGCACCATATATACTTTACTGCAAAGGAAATCTCCGGGAAATTGACGGAATTTCAATTGCAGTAGTAGGCTCTCGCAAGGCTACGGCATATGGAAAGTGGGCCGCAGAAAAATTAACCGGAGAAATATCTGAACTGGGAGTAAATATTATAAGCGGACTTGCCGTGGGTATTGATACAATTGCACACAAAACAGCTTTAAAATATAAAACAAAAACTGTAGGCGTCATAGGCTGTGGAATAGATAAGGTATACCCCAAAACTAACGAAAATCTTTACAAGGAAATTGTACAGTCCGGCGGTGCGGTAATAACCGAATACCCGTTTGGAATGCAGCCGCTGCCAAGCAACTTTCATGACAGAAACAGAATTATCAGCGGTTTATCTGATGGAGTTTTGGTAATTGAAGCCCAGGAAAGAAGCGGAACACTTATAACCGCAGGACATGCTGCAGACCAGGGAAGAGAAATTTTCGCTGTACCCGGCAATATAAACAGCTTATTCAGCAAGGGAACGAATGCACTGATAAAAGACGGTGCTAAAATTACAACATCCGTTGATGATATTATTGAGGAAATTATGGAACTGAAAAACTTCAGAGATATGGCAATAAATAATCAGAGCACGACAAACTATGACTGCTTAGGATACGATGAAATAAAAATAATAAGCTGCTTAAAATCGGGTATCAAAGATGTTAATGAAATATGCGAAGAAACCGGAATTGATACATCGGCAATATTAAGCCTTGCAACTTTACTTGAAATTAAAGGATTCATTAAACAGCTGTCGGGCAATAAATTTGTTTTAAGCTAATTTTAAAATAGTGGATTTTTAGCAGCGGTTTATTGCATAGATAATATTAGTGTATATTATTCTTTGCAAAGTGACATTTTATATTTATTAAATCTGTCTTCAATATCTTTATTAGCATCTATAAATTCTATGAAGTCTTCAAAACATTTTGTAGTATTTTCACTTATTGTGTGTTCTATTTTTTCAGTTTCTACCAGCAGAACTTCTTCAGGCACTCCTAATTTTTTTAAAAATATTTCTATAGTATTATGTCTTTTTAAAAGAAGTTCTCCTAAAATTTTACCTTCATCTTTTAAAACTATAACGCCGTATTTTTCATACTTCAGTAAATTATGCTTTCCGAGTCTTTGAACCATGTGTGTGGCCGATGGAGGATGAACATTCAGTGCATCAGACAATTCATTTATTCTTGTGAAGCCTGATTTAAGAGACAATCTGTATATCATTTCAAGATAATCCTCCATGGAGGCGGTTAGCAGATTTTCATTTTTTTTCATATATTCGTTGAAAGTATAATAATTCTTATCCATGCCTATACCTTCTTTCCGGAATGTTAATAAAATATATTCGCAAAATATAAAATAATTCCCTTAAACTTGGTTTTTATATAGTACTGTGAATAGTAATATTTATATAGTATACATCAAATGCAGGCATTATTGGCTATTGACAAATAAAAAAATGTATTATATGTTATTAATGTATTAGGAAACGTTTAAACTACGGGCATACGGTATCGGAGGAAATTGATGAAAAATTTAGTGATAGTTGAATCGCCTGCAAAGGCAAAGACTATAGGCAAGTTTTTGGGAAAGAATTACACAGTCAAGGCATCTGTCGGACATGTAAGGGATCTGCCTAAGAGCAAGCTTGGTATAGATGTGGAAAATAATTTTGAACCAAATTATATTACTATAAGAGGCAAGGGTGACATAATAAAGGAGTTAAAAAAAGAAGCTAAAAAGGCTGACAGCATATATCTTGCAACCGACCCTGATCGGGAAGGAGAGGCTATTTCCTGGCATTTGGCAAACATATTGAATTTAGATTATAATAAGGATATAAGAATTGAATTCAATGAAATTACAAAGGATGCAATTAAAAATGCCAGTAAAAATCCAAGAAGGATAAATTTAGATTTGGTTGATGCCCAGCAGGCAAGACGTGTGCTTGACAGGCTTGTTGGCTATAACATAAGCCCTCTTTTGTGGAAAAAGATTGAAAAGGGTCTTAGTGCAGGAAGGGTTCAATCGGTAGCATTAAAGCTTGTGATAGACAGAGAAAGAGAAATAATGGATTTTAAACCGGAAGAATATTGGACACTTGAGTTAGAAGTAAAGAAAGAAAAAAAGAAATTTACGGCAAAGTATGCAGGTAACCTAAAAAAAGAAAAAATAAGCAAAAATAAATTAAAAAATGAAGATGAAGTAAAACAAATATTAGACAATTTAAATAAAGAGAAAATAAATGTTTATAAAATAGAAAAATCAAAAAGTTATTCGAAGCCAAGTGCTCCATTCACCACAAGCAGCCTGCAGCAGGAGGCAAACAGGAGATTAAACTTCACTGCTAAAAAAACAATGATGGTTGCTCAACAGCTCTACGAAGGAATTAATATAAAAGGTGAAGGAAGCGTAGGCCTTGTAACATATATAAGAACTGACTCTTTCAGATTATCTGATGAGGCGGTTAACAGTTCAAGGGAATATATAACTCAAAATTACGGTGAAAAATATTATGAAAAAAGAGTTTATTCAAAATCAAAAAAAAGCGAAAATAAAGTGCAGGATGCTCATGAGGCAATCAGACCTACATCAGTTGCAAGGAATCCCGAACAAATTAAAGACAGCCTTACTTCTGACCAGTATAAGCTTTACAGTTTGATTTGGAAAAGATTTGTTGCATCACAAATGGTAGATGCTCGGTATGATGTTACAAAGATATTGTTAAACAACAATGACAGCATATTTGAAGCAAACGGCAAGGTACTTGTATTTGAAGGATTTAAAGCGGTTTATAAATATAATGATGAATCAGAAAGCAGGCTTCTTCCCGAGGTTGAGGTTAATGAACAATTAGATGTCTTAAAGGTTGACCCGGAACAGCATTTCACACAACCTCCTGCCCGGTATACAGAAGCAAGTCTCATTAAGGATCTGGAGGAAAAAGGTATAGGCAGGCCCAGCACATATGCACCGACTATTACAACTATAACCAGCAGAGATTATGTTGTAAAGGAAAAAAGTTATCTTATGCCAACTGATATGGGTTTTCTTGTAACAGAAATGATGGAAAAATATTTTTCCAACATAGTAAACGAAAGATTTACTGCTGAAATGGAAAATAATCTTGATGAAATTGCCTCAGGCAAGAAAGAATGGCATGAGGTAATTCAGGAGTTTTATAAGGACTTTAAGCAAGAACTTGATGTTGCTGAAAAGGAAATGGAAGAAATTGAAATTAAGGATGAGGTTAGTGATGTAAGGTGTGAAAATTGCGGAGAATTCATGGTGATAAAAAAGGGAAGATACGGGAAATTTCTGGCTTGCCCCAATTACCCTGAATGTAAGAATACAAAGCCCCTGAAAGAGAGGGAAGAGGCAGAGGAAACTGATGAAGTATGTGAAAAATGTGGAGCTAAAATGCTTAAAAGAAAAGGCAGGTACGGTGAATTTTTAGCCTGCTCAAATTATCCAAAATGCAAGAATACAAAACCCATAATTAAATTACTTGATGCTGATTGTCCGCAATGCGGTGGAAAAATTACGGTTAAGTATTCTAAAGCCGGAAGAAGATTTTTTGGATGTTCAAATTATCCTGATTGTAACTATGTTTCATGGCTTGAACCCACTAATGAGAGGTGCCCCAAGTGCGGTGAGAGAATGTTCATAAAAAATAATCAAACAATTTGTACAAATAAGAACTGTGTATAATATATAAAAAATGAAACAATGTAACAAAACTACAATTAATTATTGCCAAATAAAATAGGCTGTGTTATACTGAACGTAATTACGCACGGATTTTGATTATGCAGGAGTTGTGCCGAAAGGTCTTTTGCATGAAATGAAAATTCTGGAGGTAAAAACAAAAGGAGGAAATATTATGGCTATAATAAGCATGAAAAAATTGCTTGAAGCAGGTGTTCATTTTGGTCATCAGACCAGAAGATGGAACCCTAAAATGGCTGAGTACATTTTTACAGAAAGAAATGGCATCTATATAATAGACTTACAGAAAACAAGCGATAAGGTGGATGAAGCTTACAATTTCATTAAGGAGGTTGTGGCAAACGGAGAAGACATATTGTTTGTCGGAACTAAAAAACAGGCTCAGGAATCTACAAAGGCTGAGGCTGCAAGATGCGGAATGCATTATGTAAGTCAAAGATGGCTTGGAGGTATGCTTACAAACTATCAGACGATCAGAAAAAGAATTGACAAGTTAAATTCATTAAAAGCGATGGAAGAAGACGGTACATTTGATCTTTTAACTAAAAAAGAAGTTATTAAATTGAGAAATGAAGCTGATAGACTTGAAAAATTCTTAGGTGGAATTCAAAATATGGATAAACTTCCGGGAGCTTTGTTTGTTGTTGACCCAAGAAAAGAAAAGATAGCCGTTGAGGAAGCAAGGAAATTGGGAATTCCTATTGTGGCAATAGTTGATACAAATTGTGACCCTGATGAAATTGACTATGTAATTCCCGGTAACGATGACGCAATAAGAGCTGTAAAGCTTTTGACATCTACAATTGCAGATGCTGTGCTTGAAGGCAAACAGGGTGTTCAGATGACAGATGATGAACCTGAAGATACAGATACTGTAACAGAAGAAGAATTGGAAAAAGTTGAAGAAGAAATTATAGAAGAATAAAAATTCAAAGTAAGGGGTTAGGGAATTTTTCCTTACACCTTGCTTTTTTAAATTTGGAGGTTAAAATGGAAATAACAGCTTCAATGGTAAAGGAACTGAGAGAAAAATCTAATGCAGGTATGATGGACTGCAAAAGAGCATTACAAGAGACAGGCGGAGATATAGAAAAGGCTATAGATTATTTGAGAGAAAAGGGACTTTCAAAAGCATCTAAAAAAGCTGACAGAATAGCGGCAGAAGGGCTGACATATGCATTGATATCAGATGATGGTAAAAAAGGTGTTGTTGTAGAAGTTAATTCTGAAACAGACTTTGTTGCTAAAAATGAAGAATTCAGGAATTTTGTAGAGGTTGTTGCCAAAACAGCTTTGAATAGTGAACCTGCTGATGTTGAAACATTAAAAGCAGAAAAACTTGAAGATGGGAAAACACTTCAGGAGTCGTTAACTGATAAAATTGCAAAAATCGGCGAAAATATGTCTGTAAGAAGATTTGCTGTTGAAAAAGTTAACGAAGGAAAGGTTGTTCCCTATATTCATGCAGGCGGTAAGATTTCTGTTATAGTTGCCCTTGAATCAGAGGGAGACAGGGAAGTGCTGGAAGTATTGGGAAAAGACCTGGCTATGCAGGTTGCAGCCATGAATCCTAAGTATATATCTACCAATGATGTTGATGCACAGTTCATTGCACACGAAAAAGAAATATTGATAGCTCAGGCTTTAAATGAAGGTAAGCCACAAAATATAGTTGAAAAAATGGTTGACGGAAGACTTCAAAAAGAACTTAAGGAAGTTTGTCTGTTAGAGCAGGCTTTTGTCAAGGACGGAGATATAACTGTTAAGCAATACATTGAAAATACTGCAAAAAGTATGGGTAAGACAGTTAAGGTAGCCGGAGTTCAGAGATTTGAAGTGGGCGAAGGTATCGAAAAGAAAACAGAAAACTTTGCAGATGAAGTTGCAAAACAAATGGGCAACTAATCCTGAGTTGAATGGAATCGTAATGGAGAGCTTAACAGGTTCTCCATTTAATCAAAAAAAGCTCAGGAGGATGAGATGGACTTTAAATACAAAAGAATAATATTAAAAATAAGCGGCGAAGCATTGTCGGGGAATGTGGGCTACGGTATTAATGCGGAAATAGTAACAAGAATTTCTAATGTAATAAAAAATGTTAATGAAATGGGAGTTGAAGTTGCTGTTGTTGTCGGTGGAGGAAACTTCTGGCGTGGAGCAAGCGCAAAGGAAATGGACAGGACAACATCAGATTACATGGGAATGCTTGGAACAATAATTAACGGTTTGGCTTTGCAGGATGCTCTTGAAAAAATAGGTGTGGAAACAAGACTGCAGACTGCCATAGAAATGAGACAGATAGCTGAACCATATATCAGACGAAGAGCAGTAAGACATTTGGAAAAGGGCAGAGTTGTCATATTTTCCGGTGGTTCGGGAAATCCATATTTTTCTACAGATACAACTGCTGCTTTGAGAGCCGCAGAAATTAATGCGGATATTATTCTCCTTGCCAAAAATGGTGTGGATGGCGTATACAGCGATGACCCTAATAAAAACCCTGATTCAATAAAATATGATGAATTGAAATACATAGATGTTCTGAATAAGGGTCTTAAAATAATGGACTCAACCGCAACATCTTTATGTATGGATAATAAAATTCCTATATTAGTCTTCGGAATAGAACAGCCTGAAAATATCGAAAAAATTGTAATGGGAGACGACATAGGAACAATAATAAAGGAGGTATGAGATGTATAAGGATTTAGTGAATAAGTCAGAAGAATCAATGAAAAAATCAATTAATTTTCTGAAGGAAGAGCTTGCATCCATCAGAGCCGGTAAAGCAAACCCAAAACTGGTTGACAAAATTCAGGTAAGTTATTATGGTACAATGACTCCAATTAGTCAGTTAGCTAATATATCTGTACCTGAACCCAGGTCAATCATAATCCAGCCGTGGGATTCAAGTTTGGTTAAAGAAGTGGAAAGAGCCATATTAGCGTCAGATTTAGGAATTAACCCATCTAATGACGGCAAACTTATAAGGTTGGTAATTCCGCCTTTAACAGAGGAAAGGAGAAGGGATTTAATTAAGCTTGTAAAAAAAGAAGTCGAAAGTTCCAAGATAGCAGTCAGAAACATAAGAAGAGATGCAATCGAAGAATTTAAAAAGATGGAGAAATCCAGTGAATTAACCAAGGATGACCTTAAGAAAGCTGAAGAAGAAATTCAGAAGGTTACTGACAAGTACATAAAGCTGACGGATGATATATATAAGGAAAAAGAAAAAGAAATCTTAGAGGTTTAACATGGATAATTTAACAGGTTATCCACTGAAGGATGCTCTGAAAATTGTTGAAGAAAGCAGTAATAGGATTATTAATATAAAGAAGGTAACAGGAACAAACATAAAGTTCAATAATTTAGAAACACCATATATAATCAGGGAAGATATCGGCGAAAAATATATTACTTTATTTGTTTCCTATTATTAGTTTATAATGAATATTGGTTTGTAATGAAGGCTTATGTATATCATGAGCCTGAGTTACATTTTCTGTCAGTTTCGTGAAGTCGGAAATATGCAATTGTTAATTGTTAATTGTAATGAAACTATGTGGTGAGGATAGTTATGAATTTAGAAGAAAGAGTGTGTACCGGAATAATTCCGGAGCACATTGCAGTCATAATGGATGGAAACAGGAGATGGGCAAAAACAAATAATATGCCTGTCAGAGAGGGGCATAGAAAAGGTGCCGTAAGAGTCACAGAGCTTGTTAGAAATTCGTCGGATCTTGGAATAAAATATTTGTCGGTTTATGCATTTTCAACTGAAAACTGGAGAAGAGAAAAAAAAGAAGTAGACTATCTTATGAATTTACTGGTTGAATTTGTAGTTAAGGAACTGGATAATTTACATAATAACGGTGTAAAAATAACCCTAATGGGTAATATTGATGATTTGCCTGAAAAAACAAAAAAAGAAGTTAATCGTTCAATTGAACTTACAAAAAATAATAGTAAACTGCATTTTAATATTGCGCTTAGCTACGGTTCAAGAAATGAAATAATTACGGCGGTAAAAAGAATAATCAATGATTATGAAAATAATAAAATTAATATAGATGAAATAAGTGAAGAAAGTTTTAAAAAATATTTATACACCTGTGATATGCCGGATCCGGATTTACTTATAAGAACAAGCGGTGAAGAACGCTTAAGCAATTTCCTTTTATACCAGCTTGCTTATACAGAGTTTTATTTTACAGAAGTATTGTGGCCGGATTTTGATAAGCAAGAACTTCTAAAAGCAATAGAGAACTTTCAGAACAGGAAAAGGAGATACGGAAATTAGGCGGTGCAGCTATGAAAAAAAGAGTTATTACCGGAGTTGTGGGAGGCGCGTTTATTGCTTATGTAACCTACGTTGGTGGCATAGTATATGATTTTGTTTTTTTTGGCATAACATGTATAGCAATTTACGAACTTTCAAAAGTGTTTTTTAATGATGGATTTGATTATGGTGCTATTGTTAATTATTTATTTGCAATTGCTTTGTTTATTGAAAATGCAACAGAATATCAGCACCTTTTTGACTTCTTCCTGTTTTTGTACATATCTCTGAACTTTTTAATATTTGTTTTCAACAAAAAAACAGATGTCAGAAAACTTTCAGAAATAATTTTTATAGGAATCTATGTTGTTTTTTTCATGTATCACATGATGCTTATGAATGGTTCCAGATATGTATGGCTTGTATACATTATTGCTTTCGGCTCAGATACATGTGCTTATTTTACAGGAAAAATGGTTGGAAAACACAAGCTATATCCTGAAGTAAGTCCTAATAAGACTGTTGAAGGCGCTTTGGGAGGAATAATAGGATGTGTCATCTTATCACTTATCTATTTTAATTATTTAAGAATAAATAAATATATTTACATTATAATATTTAGTGTAAGTGCATC
>ENA-UOOR01004790-UOOR01004790.1-fermentation-metagenome-genome-assembly--contig:-NODE-4790-length-10436-cov-10.218958_pt1 | contig 10436 bp, 7 predicted proteins | sample MGYA00245780_ERZ724029 | MGnify/ENA primary metagenome ERZ724029 (study PRJEB28704, sample SAMN03018315) | fermentation metagenome | biome: anthropogenic terrestrial biome; feature: soil; material... | reverse complement strand
TGGGTACAATATCGCCGCCATTCGGACTTTGAAAGCCATAGAAGCCGAGGGCCGCACGGCGACACCGGAGGAACAGGAAACTCTCTCCCGGTATGTCGGATGGGGCGGTATCCCGCAGGCGTTCGACCCGGACAACACCTCATGGTCAAAGGAATACGCGGAGCTGAAAGAAGTCCTGACCGATGAGGAATATGAATCTGCGCGGGCCTCCACCCTGAACGCCCATTACACCAGCCCCGCCGTTATCAAAGCCATATATGAAGCTGTCGGCAACATGGGCTTTCAGACCTGCAACATATTGGAACCGGCCTGCGGCGTCGGTAACTTCTTCGGCCTGCTGCCGGAGGAAATGTCCGACTCCAAGCTATACGGCGTGGAGCTGGACAGCATCACGGGCCGGATCGCCAATCACCTTTACCCGGATGCCGACATCACCGTAGCGGGCTTTGAAACCACCGACCGGCGCGACTTTTTCGATCTCGCCGTGGGCAACGTCCCTTTCGGGCAATATCAGGTGAACGACCGGGCTTACAACAAGCTCGGCTTTTCCATCCATGACTACTTTTTTGCCAAAACGCTCGACCAGGTGCGTTCGGGCGGCGTGATCGCGTTTGTGACCAGCCGCTATACGATGGATAAGCAGTCCCCGGAGGTGCGGCGCTACATCGCCCGCCGCGCGGAACTGCTGGGGGCTATCCGGCTCCCGAACAACGCTTTCAAGGCTAACGCCGGGACAGAAGTCGTGTCCGACATCATCTTCCTGCAAAAACGCGACCGTCCCATTGAGATTGAACCCGATTGGGTGCATCTCGGCCAGAATGAAGACGGTTTTGCCGTTAACAGTTATTTCGTTGAACACCCTGAAATGATTCTCGGCAGGCAGACCTCGGAGAGCACCCAATACGGCAGGCAGGATTTCACCGTCGCGCCCATCGAGGGATTGGAGCTTGCCGACCAGCTTCATGATGCCGTCAAGTACATTCACGGTCGGTACACTGAAGAAGAACTGCCCGATCTCGGTGAGGAAGAAGAAATTGACGATTCTATCCCGGCAGACCCCGATGTAAAAAACTATTCCTATACCGTCGTGGATGGCAAGGTGTACTACCGGGAGAATTCCCGCATGGTACGCCCGGAGCTGAACGATACCGCCAAAGAGCGTGTCAAAGGCATGGTGGAGCTGCGGGACTGCGTACATAAACTCATCGGTCAGCAGCTTGACGGCTTTATCTCCGACGAAACCATCCGTGAAACGCAGGCGGAGCTGAACCGCCTGTACGACAATTTTGCCGCAAAATACGGCCTTATCAACTCGCGCGGCAACAGCCTCGCGTTCTCGGAAGATTCCTCATATTATCTGCTTTGTTCTCTGGAAGTTATAGACGAAGATGGCAACATGGAACGCAAGGCCGACATGTTCACCAAACGGACCATCAAGCAGCAGCGCGTCGTGACCTCCGTGGACACCGCGTCGGAAGCCCTGGCGCTCTCCATCGCGGAAAAGGCGCGGGTGGACATGGACTACATGGCCTCCCTCACCGGCAAGACGCCGGAGGCGCTGGCCGACGAGCTGCGGGGAGTCATCTTCCACGATTTGGGCGAACAGGACCCGGCAAGCGTCCCCAAAGCATTTTATAATCTGGAGAAAATTCCGTTCGTCACAGCAGATGAATACCTGTCCGGCAACGTGCGCCGCAAGCTGCGTCTGGCGAAAGCCCTCGCGGAAATGCGGCCGGACCTCGCGGAGAAAATCGCCCCCAACATCGAGGCGCTGGAAGCCGCCCAGCCCAAGGACCTCAATGCCTCGGAAATCGAAGTGCGCCTCGGCGCGACGTGGATCGACAAAGGGTACATTCAGCAGTTCATGGAAGAACTGCTCAACCCGCCGTCCGGTGTGCGCGACGGCATCCGGGTAAACTATTCCTCGTTTACGGCGGAATGGTCTGTTTCCAATAAAAGCAGCGTCGGGTACAACAACGTGGCGGCTTACGTCACCTACGGCACCGACCGGGCCAACGCCTACCGGATTCTGGAGGACAGCCTAAATCTCCGGGACACACGGATCTACGATACCGTCGTTGACCCGGACGGCAAGGAGCGCCGCGTCCTCAATTCCAAGGAAACCACCCTCGCCCAGCAGAAACAGCAGGCCATCAAGGATGCTTTCCGCGACTGGATCTGGAAAGACCCGGAGCGGCGTCAGACCCTGACAAAAAAATATAACGAACTGTTCAATTCCAGCCGCCCGCGTGAATACGACGGGCGGCATCTTGTATTCCCCGGCATGAATCCCGAAATCAAACTGCGGGAGCATCAGCTAAACGCCGTGGCGCACCAGCTTTACGGCGGGAACACCCTGCTGGCGCACGTCGTGGGCGCGGGCAAAACCTACGAAATGATCGCCGCCGCAATGGAGGGCAAGCGGCTGGGACTGTGCCAAAAATCCCTGTTTGCCGTCCCGAACCACCTGACGGAGCAGTGGGCCTCCGAGTTTCTGCGGCTGTATCCCTCGGCCAATATCCTCGTCACCACCAAAAAAGATTTTGAAAAACGCAACCGCAAGAAATTTTGTGCACGAATCGCCACCGGCGATTACGATGCGATCATCATGGGACACAGCCAGTTTGAAAAAATCCCCGTCTCTCTGGAACGCCAAAAGCGGCTCATTCAGGAGCAGATTTGGGAGATTGAAAACGGGCTGGAAGAACTCAAAGACAGCGGCGCGGAGCAGTTTACCATCAAGCAGTTGGAGCGTACGAAAAAGGGGCTTGAGGCCCGGTTGAAACGCCTCAACGACAACTCCCGCAAGGATGATGTCGTGACCTTTGAGCAGTTAGGCGTAGACCGTCTGTTCGTGGATGAGGCGCACAACTACAAAAACCTGTTTCTCTACACCAAAATGCGCAATGTGGCGGGCCTTTCCACCACCGACGCGCAGAAGTCCAGCGACATGTTCCTGAAATGCCGGTATCTCGACGAGATCACGCACAGCCGGGGCGTCGTGTTCGCCACCGGGACGCCGGTCAGCAATTCAATGACGGAATTGTATACGATGATGCGCTACCTCCAATATGAAACCCTGAAAGAGCGGAACCTCGTCCATTTTGACTGCTGGGCCAGCACGTTCGGGGAAACCGTGACGGCCATCGAGCTGGCCCCGGAAGGGACCGGCTACCGGGCGCGGACGCGCTTTGCCCGGTTCTACAATCTGCCGGAGCTGATGCTGCTATTCAAGGAGGCGGCGGACATCAAGACCGCCGATCAACTCAACCTTCCCACGCCGACGCCGGTGTACCACAACGAAGTCGCGCAGCCCTCGGAAATCCAGAAAGAAATGGTGAAAAAGCTCTCGGAGCGCGCCGCCGCCGTTCACTCCGGTAACATCGACCCGCATTTGGACAACATGCTCAAGATTACGTCGGACGGACGCAAGCTCGGCCTCGATCAGCGCGTTATCAATCCCATGCTCCCCGACAATCCCAACAGCAAGGTCAATCTGTGCGTCAACAACGTTTTCCGATTCTGGCACGACGGGCTGGATAAAAAGCTGACCCAGCTTGTTTTCTGCGACATTTCCACGCCCAAGGGCCGCGCCGCCGCCAAGGAAAACCGGGCGGTCCGGGCGGGAGGAAAACTCGCGGGCGGCACGGAGCTTCACGCCTTGCAGGACGCTACGCCGGATGCCGACGCCCCGGAAGCGTTCAGCGTTTACTCGGACATCCGCGACAAGCTCATCGCACGGGGCGTCCCCGCCGGTGAAATTGCGTTCATCCACGACGCCGATACCGAAGTCAAGAAAAAGGAGCTGTTCGCAAAGGTGCGCGCCGGACAGGTGCGCGTCCTGATGGGCAGTACTGCCAAGATGGGGGCCGGGATGAATGTGCAGGACCTCCTGATTGCTTCCCACGATCTGGACTGTCCGTGGCGTCCCGGCGATTTGGAACAACGGTCCGGGCGCATTATCCGGCAGTACAACACCAACCCCGAAGGACATATTTTCCGTTACGTCACCGAAGGGACATTCGATTCGTACCTCTGGCAGACTGTGGAAAATAAGCAAAAATTCATCTCGCAGATCATGACCAGCAAAAGCCCCGTTCGGTCTTGCGAAGACATTGATGAAACGGCACTTTCCTATGCAGAAATCAAGGCCCTGTGTGCCGGGGATGAGCGGATCAAGGAGAAGATGGACCTCGACATGGACGTGGCCAAGCTGAAACTGATGAAAGCCAATCATCAGAGCCAGCAATTCCGGCTGGAGGACAATCTGCTCAAATATTTCCCGGAGGAAATTGAGCGGAATAAAGGCTTCATCAAAGGGCTGGAAACGGATATGGCGACGCTGGAGGCGCACCCGCACCCCAAAGACGGTTTTGCCGGTATGGTGGTGCGGGGCGATTCCCTCACCGACAAGGATAATGCCGGTGCCGCCATTCTGGAAGCCTGCAAGGAGGTCAAAGGGCTTGACCCTATGGAGATCGGCAGCTACCGGGGTTTTACCATGTCGCTGTCCGTGGAGGGGTTCGGACAAGATTTTATCCTTACCCTCAAAGGGCAGATGACCCACCGCGTCACGCTGGGCAAGGACGCGCGCGGCAATCTGATCCGTATCGACAACGCGCTTTCCGATATGCCGAAACGGTTGCAGAATGTCCACGCCCAGCTTGATAATCTTCATTCGCAGATGGATGCGGCAAAGGCCGAGATCGGCAAGCCGTTCCCGCAGGAAGCGGAGCTTGCGCAAAAGAGCGCCCGCCTCGCGGAGCTGAACGCGCTGCTGGACATTGACAGCCGTGCTCCCGCCCAGCGGCAGGCGTCGGAAGTTCTGGAGAAAAGCGAAAGGCCCTCCGTGCTGGAGAGCTTGAAAAAGCCGTGTGTTCACGGTCTATTGGAGAAATCCCACAAACAAGAAATGGAGGCAAGATAATATGACAAGTGAAGAACTGAATACCGCGCTGTACGAAAAAATGTTTGCGGAGCAGGACGACTTCCGGAAAAAGCTGCTTACGCAGGCACCGGAGGAAATTCTGAAACAAGTCTATGAATACACTGTGCGGGAGGATATCCTGATGTCCCTTGAAAGCAACGATCTGACTGATGAACAGGCGTCCGCGCTTCTGAAATCTCCCAGCCCCCTTGGAGATATTTTTTCGGAGTTTGAAAGCCGGGAAACCGGATATATGGAGACGGTTTTGGACTGCATCACGGATAAAGCCAATGCCGTGTTACAGATGGAGGCGGCGCAGCGTCAGACACTTTTAAACACTCCCGTCTACAAATATCCGGCGACTTACGCCCGTGAGCATAATGAACTGGAGATTTACCGTGCGTCCCACAAGGCAAACATTGCCTGCCGGGATGCCATCGATGACGCCATCCGGGACAACTACCGCAATAATTGTCTCGGCAGCGACACCACAAAACAGGTCATTGCCGAGTTTGGATTTGACCGCACTCTCTATGTGCTTGCGAACACTGTCCGCGAGAAAGATTGGGATGGGCGCATTGACCGCAGAAATAAGGATTGGGCGCGGACGATTCCTGTCTTTGGGGATAATCGAAACCGGGAATTTATCGTAGATAGAGCGCATCCCGGTCTGGTAGACCTTTTCATCAATCAGGCGCGGCGGGACTATCTGCTGACCCAGCCTCTGACCAAAGAGGACATTCAGTCGGAGGCCGCGCGGCTGCTCCGGCGTCTGCAATCCGAGCGTGAACCGAACAGCCCCAGCGGTACGCATTTCATGGCGCAGATTTCGCCGGATTTTCTGATCCGTGCTTCCACCAAAGACCAGGACCGGCTGTTCACGCTGCTGCCGTTCAAATCTCTGTCCTTTTCCGCACTCAAGGATCGGAAAGGAATTTTCGCGTTCATCCAAAAGGATGAAAACCGCGACCAGCCTCTTCGCCAGCGCAAGCCGTCCGTGCGAAAAAAGCTGCAAAAAGCACAGGCCGAGCCAAAGCCGCCTGCCTCATCCAAGGGCAAAGAAATGGAGCTGTGACATGGCTAACCGCAACCGGCAAATTCAGCTCAAGTTTCGTGTTACCCCGCAGGAGCGTGAAATGATCGAACAGAAGATGGCGCAGCTTGGCACGAAAAATATGGCGGCGTATCTCCGCAAAATCTCCATCGACGGCTATGTCATCAGGCTGGAACTGCCGGAGTTGAAGGAGATGGTTTCCCTCCTGCGCCGGTCCAGCAACAACTTAAACCAGCTCACAAAACGGGTGCATGAAACAGGGCGCGTTTACGACGCGGATTTGGAGGATATCGTCCAAAATCAGGAACGGTTATGGCGGGCGACTACTGATATCCTCGTCGCGCTTGCAAAATTAAAATAGGGGCGTATACCCCGGAAAATGGGGCGGTTTACGGCATGTAAGCCGCCCCATTATTTTTCTGCCGCATCCTTGCAAAAAATTATTCGGAGCAGTATGGTAGTATCAGAAAATAAAAAAGGAGGCCGATATGATGAGGCTGATATTGAAAATACTCGCCGTTCCCATCGTCGTGGTGCTTACGCTGCTCGTCTGGATTTGCTCTGGTCTGCTATACTGTTCCGCTTTCATACTCGGCCTTGCCGGAACGATTCTCGGCATCCTCGGTGTGTTGGTTCTGATTACCGGAGCGATTACGAATGGAATTATAGTGCTGGTAATGGCATTTCTCATCAGTCCATATGGAATCCCGATAGCGGCAGCGTGGCTGATTGGGAAACTGCAAGACGCAAACTACGCGCTTCGAGATTTTATCACAGGTTAGAAAAGGCGGCCTGCGTATTACGCAGGCCGCCTTTTCTTGTTATTTACCTGAGATTGCAAATGCTTCAAAGAGCTTGTTCAAAATCTCTTTGGTGATTTCAAACTGTTCCGAAGATAATCGCGTAAGGCGCGTGGTTAACATCTGCGCATCATTCTCTGCTATATCATTGTCGAACAGAATATCATCGCTGGAGATGGACAATACCTGGCAAATACGCTGTAGAGTGGAAAGAGATATTCCCACCGTTCCCCGCTCCAGAGCAGAAACACTTTTTGGCCCCATTCCGATCAATTCAGAAAACCGATCCTGTGTTAATCCTGCTTTTTCCCTTGCGCACTTGATACGAGTGCCAACCTCAATGTTAATTTGCTTTTTGTCCTTCAAGCTAACACCACCTCATAATATTAGTTTATGTAATGGTGAGATTGACTTAAACACATTGTTGGAGTTATAATTTATCGTATTGGTAATGCGAATATGGTGAAGGAGAAAAACCAAGCGAGAATATTGGCATCTTTGAAATGGAGTATATCGTGATGGATAAGAAAAATTATGTTGAGCAACAAATTAGAGATAAGGTAAAGGGTTACAACCGTCGGAGAATCGGTATCGCTATTCCTATCGTCATAATGACGGCATTTCTGCTAATAGTTCCGTCGCTTGGAAATGAGGCTCTATCTATCCGCTTTTCTGTGCTTTGCTCCGTCCTACTTCTTTTTTCCTTTTTGCTGTTCGTGTTTTCCGATAGGAACGCAACTCTGATATTCCTTGCTGCAACAATCATTGTGGCCGTGCTACTCGTTTATAAACAAATACATCCGGAATCGTTTTTTATTCTTGTCTTGATAAATGTTGGTGCGTTTTTGCTTTCCAGAAAGAATGCCCATGATTTTATTCAGGCGGCCACGAATGAAATTGAGACTCTAAATCATTTGAAGATTGAAGCTACTACAGACAGCTTAACGCAGCTTCTTAATCGAAACGGTCTGGAACAAGCCGTTTCCACAGCTTGGGCGTTCTGCAAACGCGAAAAAAAGAATGTTGGCTTGCTTTTGATAGATGTTGACTATTTTAAAAGTTACAACGATACATTGGGTCATTTGAAAGGTGACGATATTCTAAAACAAGTAGCGCATAACATAAAAACTTGTTTCAAAAGAGAAACCGATATTATAGGCCGGATTGGTGGAGATGAGTTTTTAATTTTCCTATCGGATACAGGTAACGATCATATTGTAAAAATGGCACAGCTTCTTCTTTCAACTCTCACAGGTTTGAAAATCAAGGCATGTACAGGCTCTTTCCATTACTTATCTATAAGCATTGGCATGAAAACGGGTATACCGCAGGCAGACGATTCGTTTATTGACTTTTGTAACCGTGTGGACCGGGCTTTATACCACGCTAAAAAAAGCGGAAGGAATTGTATTTCTTATAACAGGGTTATTATCAGGAATCATACTGAGCAATCACGGGGCAATGTCGTGGATGGCGTAATTGCCACAGGCAATTTAAGGACAGGCTCTGCCTGCGAGGATAGCAAGAACTGAAATGCGATACGCTGTATCCTTCCTTGCTTTTTTATCTGCGCTGCATCCATGTGTTGTACGTATTGCCCGCCATTTTCCGATAACGGGCAATACATTTTTCTATGCTTGAGGGAACAGGAAGAAATAAAGAAACGGCATAATTTTTACTATGTTATTCTGATAAACACAAAAAAATTATTCTGGCGAGGAGCGATAACTTGAATAAAAAGAAACAGATAATAGCGGAAAATGCCATCAGAACAATTGCAGAACGGGAAGGGGTAACAATCGAGTATGTAAGAAAGCAGATGCAGATTGCAATGATAAACGGTCTGTGCAGTACGGACCCTAAGATCAAAGCGTTTTGGAACAGTATTCCAAGGGAAATGGATATTCCCACACCAGAGGAATTGATTATGTACGTTTCCGGGATGATAAAAAAGAAATAACCATTATAACGACAATAATCGGCGCAGGGATTAAAACTCCTGCGCCAATTATTAGTTCAGGAAGGAGGTTTTGTTCATGGCAACAACGCGGCTGATGCCACTGCATACCGGCAAGGGCCGGGATGTCGGCACGGCAATCAGCGATATTATTGATTACGCGGAAAATCCGGAGAAAACGGATTACGGCAGACTCATCACCGGCTATGAATGCGACAGCCGGACAGCCGACGCCGAGTTCCTTTTCTCCAAGCGGCAGTATGCCGCGCTCACCGGCAGGACGCGCGGCGCGGATGATGTGATTGCCTATCATCTCCGGCAGTCCTTTGTCCCCGGCGAGGTCACGTCGGAGGAAGCAAACCGAATCGGTTGTGAGCTTGCCAGACGCTTTACGAACGGGAAACATGCTTTCATCGTCTGCACCCACATTGACAAACACCACATTCACAATCATATCATCTGGAATTCCACGTCCCTCGACTGCACACGGAAGTTCCGAAACTTTTGGGGAAGCACCAGAGCCGTGCGGCGGCTGAATGATACGCTGTGCATCGAGAACTGTCTGTCCATTGTGGAGAATCCGAAGCGGCACGGCAAGAGCTATAACAAGTGGCTGGGCGATCAGGCAAAGCCCTCCAACCGGGAGCTTTTGCGTATGGCAATAGACACGGCTTTAGATCAAAAGCCCGCCGATTTTGACGCGCTCCTGAAGCTCTTGCGGGAAGCCAGATATGAAATCAAACCGGGAAAAACGCTCGCCCTGCGCGGCAAAAATCAGAAGCGGTTTATCCGGCTGGATACGCTGGGCAGCGGCTACAGTGAAGCAGAGCTTCGGGCCGTCCTCTCCGGCGAAAAAGCACACACACCGCGCAAAAAAATCATCCGGCCCACGTCGGAAAAACAAGTCAATCTGCTGGTGGATATTCAGGCCAAGCTCCGCGCAGGGAAAGGCATCGGTTATGAACGCTGGGCCAAGGTGTTCAACCTCAAGCAGATGGCGCAAACATTGAACTATCTGACCGAGCACAATCTGCTGGAGTACGATGCGTTGGCCGCTAAAACGGCTTTGGCAACCGCCCGGTACAATGAGCTTTCCGCACAAATCAAGGCGGCTGAAAAACGGCTGGCCGAGATTGCCGTTTTGAAAGCACAGATCGTCAATTACGCCAAGACCCGCGACACCTATGTTACCTATCGCAAGGCGGGGTATTCAAAAAAGTTTCTTTCGGAGCATGAGAGCGATATCCTTTTGCACAAGGCGGCGAAGAAAGCGTTTGATGAGCTGGAAGTGAAAAAGATCCCCACCGTCAAGAGCTTACAGGCCGAATACGCGGCGCTTCTGACAGAGAAAAAGGCGGCTTATGCCGACTACCGTAATGATCGTGACGAGATGAAAGAATTGCTTACCGTCAAGGCCAATGTGGATCGTTTACTCGGCACCGACAGGCGCGAAGCGGAGAAAGAAAAAGAACATGGGCAGCGTTGAGCTGTCCATGCTCCCGGAAGCGTCCGCAGGACGCGCAGCCGCACAATTTATTGTGCGATCAGAGGGGATTGGGGGCCTGCCACCAACAAGCAATTTTCCGGTTTTCGCGCAAGTGAAAAATTGGAAAATGGGCATCGTGGGTACCACGATGCATTGCTTGCTGGTTTTGTTCCGAATCTATTTCTTTAATAGCTGGCAGTTTAATAAAAGCG
>ENA-UOOR01004787-UOOR01004787.1-fermentation-metagenome-genome-assembly--contig:-NODE-4787-length-10439-cov-16.814522_pt1 | contig 10439 bp, 13 predicted proteins | sample MGYA00245780_ERZ724029 | MGnify/ENA primary metagenome ERZ724029 (study PRJEB28704, sample SAMN03018315) | fermentation metagenome | biome: anthropogenic terrestrial biome; feature: soil... | reverse complement strand
TGATTCCGGTCTTAAGTATATCGTAGGTCCCCTGGAAACATCTATTGAAGGTGATCTGGATACATTGCTGGAACTGGTCAGGAAGGCTCAAGCTATTTGTATAGCGGCCGGTGCGCCGAGAGTGATTTCGATCATAAAAATTGATTACAAACCTGATGGAGTGACAATGGACGAAAAAATCGGCAAATACCATTAGCCTCCCGGAAACAGGTGAAAACAGGGAGGCTAATGACAGTTCCCTGTTTCGCCTTTTTATGAGGCTTGATCCTTAAATAATTTAATTTACGAATCCTTTTTCTTGTAAAAGAATACGTGCCTGGGAGCGATCCTCCTCGGCGACTAAAAGTACAGGACCTGTACATCCCATGCCGCTGGCCGCAAAGATACCGGAATCCCACAATGATTCCATGGCTTCATCCAGTTGCATGATATCTATGCCGGCGATCTGCGCAGTTGTTACTTTGGCTGGCGGGGGTTCAACGACTTTGACCCCGGCCGCTTTTACCTTAGCTTCGACTTTCCAGCCGGCTTTTTCAGCTTTTTTGATTTCTTGGGCGGCAATGCTGCTTAAGCCGCCTCTTACCATATCGGTGCAGTATTTAATGGCTTGTGCTATTACCGGGGCGCCCGAGGCTCTGGAAATGATCATTATCAGATGTTTGAAATCCGGCCCTATGCACGGTCCATAGCCATAGCCCAAAGTTTCGTAATTTCCGCCGCTGGTATAAGCCGAAAAGATTTTCATAAGCAGGTTGCCGGTCAGGGTATCGGTTACCGCTACATCCACTGAACCCATTAAAAGGTCATTTCCCCGCAAGACGCGACCGCCTTCAGCCCGCCTGGAGCTTCCCCATTCGAAATCATAACCGGCCTTTCTCATTTTTTCCAGGTGCTGCTCCGCCTGCCGGGCTCCGTCCAAATTAAGTATACCAACCATGGGTCTGTCTATACCGGCCGCTTTGGCTGCCGCAATACCGTAAACCGCATTCTTGACCATAGCCTGAACCCGGTCGGTATCAGAAGTGCCGGTACTGGTGGCCAGGAAAACCTCTTTGCCGCGCCCGGGCGTTATTATCCGGCCTACTGTAGCGACACCGATCGGAAATGGATAATGTGCGGTTACACAGCCATCAATTTTTCCCTGGTTGAGGAGTTCTTCCATTATGCAATGCTGTTCATCTTCGTCAACACAGGGATAAGTCTCGAGGCTGCTTCCGGTGCCAGCGCCGATCAAGACTGCTTCGATCCCCAGATTATGCGCCATGGCCGTTTCCGCACCTCGTATCAGTGCGGCTGCTCCCAGTTCGCTGCCTAAGGTTGTCAGTCCGACCCGCACTGGTTTTGGGCCATTTTCTGACCGCAGTTTTAAGGCGGCATCAGACAATACCTCCGCCAGCAGGTCGCCTGCCATTTTTCGGTCAGCCATTTTTATCACCTCCCGGCTATCTCGGTTGCCGCTTTCGCCAGTGCTTCTCCCAATAGGTCCATTATTTCGGCTTTAAGGCTGGAGATGTCCGTTGCTGCTTCCCTGGGAGCCATGTGGTGGGGTTCGATAACTATTGAGATGCCATCAAAAAGGTCGGTCATGCGGCCCAAAAACAAACTGCCTTTACCTATTATCATCATACGACTGATTTTATCCTGCATAATGCTATCCCTGGCATAGCTCAGGATGGGGACTCCGGAAGGGATATGGCCCTGAGTTGGAGCAAAACCCATTACTCCCACTTTTTCTATGAAATCATTCATGGCGGTCCGCTCTATTTCGCCCCGCTTGACGGCCATGGCTGCAATCATCTTATAGTTAGCCAGGGGAACATCTCCTGCCCCTGCGGGAACCGTTATCTCGGGATTTTGCAGTTCAGGCGCATAGAGGTCGATATCCGTCAGTTTTAATCCGTTCTGGTCCAATGGATCACAGACGATGGCCTGAATGACCGCCTGGGGTGATGCACCGGAGGAAATGCGATGCCGGCCTACAATGTCGGTTCGCAGCACGGGACTGTGACCGTCATCCTCGCCGATCAACAAAGCATAGCCGCCCAACATATCTTCCAGCAGGGGCATATTTTTATTTACATGATCCTGTCCGTTCATAGCCAATTTGGCCAGGGAGCCTCCGGCAAATACTACAATGTTCTTAAAGGCACCGGATTTGACCATAGTGGCTGCATGCAATATCCCATGGGCCGGGCCGGCACAGAAACCTCTTACATCACAGCCGGTAGAATTAACCAGCCCCGCAAATTCACCCACTGCTTTGGCCATGTTTCCGCCGCCGCGCTGGTTCATATCACCCACAGCTTCTTCCGAGGTTTCAATACAGTAATCAACCGCTGCCGGATCAAGGTTATTTTGTTTGATCAGTTTAATAACCGCCAATACCCCTGAGGCTTTGCTGACCAGATTTTCCAATATAGTGTGAGCATTTAAATTGCTGTCTGTTTCATGGGCCTGCCGTACACAGCCAATAAGTTTTTCTCCCAGATACAGGGCCTCGGCTTTATGCTCATTAACCAACTCAGTGATTTCCCCGGCCGGGGTAGTTTTTTCCAAAAGCGCCAGTCGTATTTCATCGAAGTACCCGCGTTCTGCCAGGGCTGCTTTGGCCTGGACCGCGTATTCTTCGGTGAGCAGAACCAGTTCAAATGTGTCTGCTATTTTGAGTACTCCATAAAAGGTGAGTTCATCGTAGATTTCGCCGTGCGGTCCTTTAGGAGCAGTACTGCCTGCTCAAATGAACGCACATGTCCCCGCCACTCTTTTAAAAAAGGCGATGGGGAAGCGGCTCTTTGCTCCTGCTGAATGGTGGTTCCATACTGTAACAACCCTGGCACATGCACTAAAATGTTACTTACTGCCTTTAATGTTGCATAACTCAAATTTTTACCCCTTCCTGGTTACAATCCCGCCTTTTTTAATCCTTAAACTGTGCTATATTGCTTCCGGATGGTCTTAACTTCATTAATGTTGCCCTCAACATCCATAACCATTTCCATCATGCCCAGCTGGTCCTCGTATACGTTGGGATCAATCAGGTCTTTGAGCTCGAATATATGATAAACTCGAAGTCCAAGCGCAACGCCGGCCAGAGGTCCGGCATAAGTTGGATCACCTGCACTTACAGTTTCGGCCGAGAGTCCGCTTGATTCAGCTTCTGCTCCGCCCAGCAGCACCACCACATTTTCAGCTCCGTATTTTTCCGCCATATCCTTGATACGCTGTTGATTGGCCATGTCCATGGCCCCGGCTGCAGTTCAAACAAAACATTCCGTACTGGCAAAAACCACTTCTCCGCCCAAATCCTTCACACATTCAGAGATAGCCGGACCGGGAATGCCAGGACCGGGAATGCCATCCCGGTCTCCCAGAATACAGAACTTCTTATCTTTGAACATTGCTTTATTCATTAATAAGCGCTCCTTTCTATTTTCAGCCTAAATAAGCCTTTTAAGTTCTTCTTCAATTTTTTCCGGTGTGACGTCACCGGTTACTTCCCTGATCTTGACACCATCCCGGTAAAAACCGATAGTAGGCAAACCCAAGACTTTCTGACCGATGGCCAGGCGCCGGTTCTCATTTACGTTCAACTTGCAGAATTTCGCCTTATCGGCATATTTCTCTGCGAGCGTTTCTACAAATGGCAGCAAGGCTTTGCATGGCTCACAGGTTGTACCCCAAAAATCCACAATAACTAAACCCTGAGCTTTCAAAACTTCATCTTCAAAGTTTTGTTTGTCAACCGCCAGCATTATTTTCCAACCTCCTTCTTATGCCCATTAGACTGATTTGTTTATCCAATCCTTTACCTGTACTTTATCCATCATACCCGCCTGCACTGCGGCCACGTTTCCTTCTTTAAATAGCTGCAGACAAGGCAGGGCAGTAATTTGATATTTTTTAGTGAGAAGTTCATTGCGCGAAGCGTCTATCTTGAGGAGTCCCAGGCTGCCTTTGCTGTCTTTAACGATCTGTTCCACCATTCCGGCATACTCAAGACTCTTTAGGTCACCGGGTGTGTAGTAGGCCAATACAACCGGTTTTACTGCTTTAACTACTTGTTTTTCAAATCCTTCGCTTTCATGCAGGTACTTTTCGGCGGCCATAGTTGCAATGGCTCCATCCGACGCTGCCGTGATTACCTGCCGCAGGTATTTGACCCGGCAATCGCCGGCCGCGTATACTCCTTCCATTGAGGTCTGCATCTTGTCATTGGTAATAATGTAACCCTGCTCATCCAATTCAACCTGTCCCTTTAAGAATTCGGTTTTGGGTAACGTACCGATGAAAATGAACACCCCATTGGTGGGGTATTCGGACAAGGCATCGGTCTTAAGATTTTTCAGAGTAACATTTTCCACTATTCCGTCTCCGTTAATACTCTCTACCACCGAGTTCCAAATCCACTTGATCCGGGGGTTGGCAAAGGCCCTTTCGGCTGAAACCTGATTAGCGTCTACCACACCTTGGTCATGGAGCACGATTATGGTTACGGTTTCGGCAAATTTGGTCAGGAACATGGCCTCCTCTATCGCAGCATCACCTGAACCTACCACTACCACATCCAGTTCTTCAAAAAACTCGGCATCACAGGTAGCACAATAAGAAACCCCTTTGCCCCGTAAGCGTTTCTCACCCTTAACCCCCATTTCCCGGTACTCCGCTCCTGGTGCGAGTATAATGACTTTGCCGTAGTAGCTATCTTTACGACCCTTTAATTTTTTGGGTGAACTGGTTAAATCGACTTCCACTATTTCATCCCGAATAAACTTACAATCAAATGATTCAGCATGTCTGGCCATTGCTTCCATTAAACCTGGTCCGGTAGTTCCCCGTCCAAAGCCCGGGTAATTTTCTAATTCGGCCGTGGTGATGGCCTGGCCGCCATACCCTTTCTTGTCAACCAGGGCTGTCTTCATTTTGGCCCGTCCGGCGTATATACCGGCGGCCATACCTCCCGGACCTCCACCCAGGATTAAAAGGTCATATTCCTCAGACATACGAGTTAACTCCTTTCAAACATCAAACTTGCTGCCGCCGCGACCATAATGAAGGTAAAAGGAAAGACATGCTTTATAAATTAGTTTGAGTATTATAACTGTACATTATTGATGGAATTTTTTCGCAACGCAGTAATTGCCGGGCAGGTAGGAGATTTAAAAGCAAACGGGACTTTTTTAGTCAAGACCTAAATTAGGTTTTTCGCGATAATATCATAAACTTTTACAAAATATGTTATACTTAGTTCAAAAAAGAGCGGAGGGGAATTTTTGAAGATCGCTGTAGTGGATGGACAGGGAGGCGGAATTGGGCGGCTGATGGTGGAAAAGCTGCGCCAGGAAATGGGACCGGCCTGTTACATAATCGGTTTAGGTACTAATGCGATAGCAACCTCTATGATGCTTAAGGCCGGTGCCAATGAAGGAGCCAGCGGGGAAAACGCACTTGTTTACAGTGCTTCCCGGGTTGATGTTATAGTTGGTTCGATCGCTATTATCGCTGCCAATTCATATTCCGGCGAACTTACTCCTCGTATGTCGGAAGCTATAGCTTCGGCCGAAGCGGTCAAAATTCTTATTCCCCTCAACCGGTGTGGTATCGAAATAAGTGGTGTGGTCGATGATCCTTTACCGGTCCAGGTTGATTATCTGGTAAACCAAGTGAAAAAATTTTATGAAAAACAATATAAAAAATAGCTGCAAACATAACCCGGAAAGGTGATGAAGGAAATGTGCAAAAATATGCCGCCACTGGAGTTGGCTATCCAATTTCACGGGCATATCTGCCCGGGACTTCTGATAGGTGTCAGAGCGGCTGAGTTTGCCCGGCAGTATTTGGAAGTTGACCAGGATCATGATGAGGAACTTGTTACTATAGTTGAGACTGATTCCTGTGGTGTTGATGCTATTCAGGCGATTTTGGGCTGTACTTTTGGAAAAGGAAATCTTATATTTAGGGATTACGGCAAAAACGTATATACCGTGGCCAGTCGGGAAAAAGGACGGGCTATTCGAATGGCTCAAAAGTTTGGGGCAGCCAAGTGGCGTGAGTCTGATAGATTCAGGATTTTGGCCCGCCAGTCTGATTTGAGTGAAGATGAAGCCGGTGAAAAGGAATCTTTGCTGGGAGTTTTATTTGAAAAGATTATGAGTATGCCTTTTGAGGATCTTTTTAATTGGCAGGAAGTTGCTATGGACATTCCCGAAAAAGCCCACATCCATCCTACTGTTCAGTGTGCCGAATGCGGCGAAGGGGTAATGGAAACCCGGGCAGAGAAAACTGATAAGGGATGGATTTGCGCTCCTTGCCGCATGAAGGGTGGTGCTGAATAAATGTGCGAAGCTAATGTCTATATTTGCCGGGGCGGCCAGGAAGAACTTTTGATGGAAAAGGTGGACCGGGTCATTCCGGGAGATGACTCTACTATTTTTCTTGAAAGTATATTTGGTGAACGTAAGGTGGTAAAGGGAAAAATAAGAGAGATGGAGCTGGTTCACCATCGCATTATCCTGGATGAGATAAAGGAACCCACAACCAGCCGGGAATTGGAAAACTGGCTGGTACCGGGGACTGACCATGGCCATTTCCATGAGGGTGAAGAAGTAGTTTTAAAGCTATATAAAGGATATAACATGCATCCCGCTGATGAAACAGAGTTTTCCAGCCTGCAGGCATTTGTTGTAAATGAAGGAATTGCCACTGAAGTGGACATTAAAGACCATCATGGAGTCAAAGAAATAAAACTGGACCAGGAGAGCGACGGATTGGTACAAGTTTATGTACAGGAAAATGGAGCTAAAAAGCTCTTCAGTAAAATTGTTATGGAAGTTGGGCATCATCACCATCATGGGCTTGAACCTGCAGGTTTGCCATTAGAGATAATACCCTGTAATTTCAGCCATGCCCGTATGGGAGAGAATTATGAGGTGCAGGTGCTGGAAGCAGGAAATCCTCTAAAGGGAGCCGAGGTCAAGGTAACTTACAGCAGTACTCTGAACCACGATTATCCGCATAGATTAACTACTGATGAAGAAGGCAAAGCTAAAATATTTTTGAGTGCAAGAGGCAACTATCTTTTTTCTGTAAGCAATGCTAACATTATAAGTACTTTTACTTTGGTTAAGAGTTTTTAAGGATCTAATAAAAAAAGGCCCGGGGGTAAAATAGACACTATGAAGGTGTCGCTCCGGTTTAGATAGATCAGTTTACAAATAAATATGACAATTATGCCATGGAGGTATTTGCTGGTTAGAAACCGGTTTGTATTTTCATGGTTTTTTATTGCTTTGAAGCGGCAATAAAAAACGATTTGAATTAAACTAAAGGGAGGAAAAATAATGCATATTCCAGACGGATATTTAAGCCCACAGACCGCGATCCCATTTGTAGCAGCAATGGTTCCGGTGTGGAGCATAGCGGTTAAAAAGGTTCAAAATAATCTAAGAAAAAAGGATATACCCATTCTTGCCATCGGAGCGGCTTTTTCTTTTACTATTATGATGTTTAATCTGCCTATTCCGGGAGGAAGTTCCGCTCATGCCGTGGGAGCGGTTCTTTTAGCTCTGTTGCTGGGACCGTGGGCAGCCTGTATTGGCGTATCGGTGGCTCTGATCATTCAGGCGCTGGTATTTGGTGACGGGGGACTGCTTGCCATTGGAGCCAATTGTTTTAATATGGGTTTTATAATGCCTATGGTGGGGTATTATGTGTACAAACTGATTAAAGGCAATGCTGACAATCAGTCTGCCCGGGCCATGGCAGCAGCTGCTGTGGCAGGTTATATTGGACTTAATATAGCGGCGTTGTTTACCGCAGTGGAGTTCGGAGCGCAATATCACCTGTTTCAGGCTGCAGACGGTACGCCGCTTTATTTCATGTATCCCATGAAAGTGGCCATAGCAGCTATGATGTCTGAACATCTTATTCTGGCCGGTCCGGTTGAAGCTCTGGTAACCTTGTTAGGTTATAAGTTTGTGAGCACGACTTATCCCAATATATTATCAGAAAAGCTAAAAGTCAGTGACGATTGGGGGGTTAAAGGAAATGTTTAAAAATTTTCGCAAGCTTTGGATAGCACTGGGTGTCTTTGTTATATTATCGCCTCTGGGCCTGATAGCTACCGGTACCGCTTTTGGAGAATGGGGGATGGACCAGCTTAAAGAAGAGATCGGTTTTGTTCCGGCCGGACTTAGCAAGTTTGCTGACCTGTGGCAGCATGTGCTTTTGCCGGATTATGCGGTGCCTGCTCTGGGCAGCAGTACCGCCGGTTCGGTCATAGGTTACATATTATCGGCCGTCATTGGAGTTGCACTTATAGTATCGGTATTTGCGTTTTTCTCCAAAATCGTCAAAGATTAATGCAAAGATATCTTCCGGGATGAGTCTATCGCACTCATCCCAGGGACATTATTCCGGGTGAAAGGATTAAGTAAATGATTCCAGATTGGATGGATAAGAATCCCGGCTATGATGATTTAGCGGTATCCGGTCGCAGAAGCCATAGCTTTCTGGGAAAAAGTATCCGGCATATGAAAAAAACTATATCCGAAGAACTGGTGACAGAATATTATGCCAAATCAAGGGGGCTGCTGCAGGGAATTGATCCCCGGGTTAAATTAATTTCGGCCGTATCATTAATTATATTGGCCGGGATAACCCGCAGCATAAGTGTCCTGCTGGGGCTATGGTTACTTACCGTCCTGCTTATGTTCTGTTCCGGATTACCGGTGTTTACCTTGCAGAAACGTATTTGGGGATTATTACCGCTTTTTTCTTTGCTGGTGGCTCTTCCCGGGATGCTTAATTTAATTACTGACGGCAGCCCCTGCCTGGTTCTTCATCAATTTAAACAGCCCGTAGTTTGGCTGGGCATTCATTTCCCGGATAGTATTTTTATAACCAAACAGGGACTGCTGGCCGGTATTTTTCTATTTTTACGGGTGGGAATATCTGTTTCTCTGGGAGTGCTGCTGACCATAACTACTCCTATTAACAAATTGCTTAAATCCTTGCGGATAATTGGAGTACCTGTTATGTTTGTTATGATAATAGAAATGAGTTATCGCTATCTTTCCATGCTGTTAAATATTTCCATAGAAATGTTTGAAGCCCGGCATGTTAGAACCGTGGGCAAAATATCCCTGGGGACGCAAAGGGCTCAGTTAGGGTCTTCCATAGCGGCACTGTTTGCCCGAAGTATGGCCGTTTCCGAAGAAGTCTATCAGGCCATGACCGCCCGGTGCTATACCGGGGAAGCCGTAACTGCCGATAATATGAAACTGGGCAGGTTTGACCTGGCTGCCATCGTGCTGGTCATTATTATAATTACATCCGCAGTAATGGGGGGACCTTATATTGGATAATCCTTTATTCGCTATGAAAAATGTATCTTTTTACTATCATCCCCGGGAGCCTATTTTTGAAGATATATCTATAGATATTAAACCTGGTGAAGCCGTATGTTTGTTGGGCGCCAACGGTTCCGGAAAGTCGACTTTACTGAAAATGTTTTGTGGTTTGGTTTTTCCGGTTAGAGGACAGTTTGAAGCCTTTGGCCAAAAGATTAGTGAAGAATCGATGGAAGATGATAACTTCTCCAAGCAGTATTTCCAAAGAGTAGGTTTTGTTTTTCAAAATTCGGATGTCCAGCTTTTTACTACCCGGGTAGGGGATGAAATTGCTTTCGGTCCCTTACAGTTAGGATTTGGTCCGGCTGAAGTCAAACAGCGGGTAGAAGATGTCCTGGATATGCTGAGAATAAGGTATCTGGAGGATAGATCTCCACAGCGCTTAAGCGGGGGAGAAAAAAAACGAGTTGCGGTTGCTTCCGTATTAGCCTTAAATCCGGAAGTTTTAATATTAGATGAACCTACCAACGGGTTGGATCCCCGGACTCAAAGGGGTTTGGTTGAACTTTTGCTGGAACTTAACAAGATAGGCCGCACCATCATTATTTCCACTCACAATCTGGAGCTGGCGCATACTTTATCCCGCCGCGCCCTGATTATTTCCGAAGATCACAAAATTGTGTATGACGGTTCCACCCGGGAAGCTCTGGACAATCACGATTTGCTCATATCGGTCAACTTGATTGATGAATATAGCCATACACATGGAGAAGTTGAACATATCCATTTATATAAACATGGTTGAAAAACAGTCGAAGCTTTATTTTTGAACAAGGTTCTTCGCAAACCAAATAGCGCCTGTATCCCCCACTGTGAATATTTGCCCATACTGCCACTATCATTGCCGGCCATACGCTGCCTTCTCACCATTGTGAATCTTGGCCGCTCCCCTTTTCCTCTCTCTGCGCAAGCCTGCGCCTTTTCGAAATATTTCCTTAAAACTATTATTATAAATGTTAGGATTACTTTTTGAAATAATTGTACTTATTTTCACAATATAGGTTTATATTATTATAACCGGTTTTTTTTGAA
>ENA-UOOR01004781-UOOR01004781.1-fermentation-metagenome-genome-assembly--contig:-NODE-4781-length-10448-cov-6.875301_pt1 | contig 10448 bp, 9 predicted proteins | sample MGYA00245780_ERZ724029 | MGnify/ENA primary metagenome ERZ724029 (study PRJEB28704, sample SAMN03018315) | fermentation metagenome | biome: anthropogenic terrestrial biome; feature: soil; material... | reverse complement strand
AAAATTTTGCCGTTGGAATGTGATTTCAATCCACGCTCCCGCACGGGGAGCGACATTCGTAGACCACGGCTATCCAGAGGTCTTTCAAATTTCAATCCACGCTCCCGCACGGGGAGCGACCGCAAAGAAATATCTTATACCGCTATTTTATAGCGAATTTCAATCCACGCTCCCGCACGGGGAGCGACTCTGCGAAACAGCCATAACAACACTCTGCCCGAATATTTCAATCCACGCTCCCGCACGGGGAGCGACGCTAGGACTATGAAAGGAGGCTTAAAATTGGCAATTTCAATCCACGCTCCCGCACGGGGAGCGACCCTTTCTATACCGTTTCTACCCGTAATGTCAAAAACATTTCAATCCACGCTCCCGCACGGGGAGCGACGGGCAAAAAAGTGCCTTGAAGCCGCATGTAGACTATTTCAATCCACGCTCCCGCACGGGGAGCGACGCCTGGGGGCAGTCAACATCTAAGCCGTTTGATATTTCAATCCACGCTCCCGCACGGGGAGCGACCCAACACGATATCAACGCCGCCGGATATACCGAAATTTCAATCCACGCTCCCGCACGGGGAGCGACCATATTTTTTGCCGTCCTGCAAACCAACAGCTTTAATTTCAATCCACGCTCCCGCACGGGGAGCGACCATTTCGACATTCTTACGCCGCCGGCCTGCAGGCGATTTCAATCCACGCTCCCGCACGGGGAGCGACGACAACAACCCAAACGCGTTCGGAATTTCATGATTTCAATCCACGCTCCCGCACGGGGAGCGACCTTTTCCTGTAGTCCCTTTTTAACGATAGGCGTATTTCAATCCACGCTCCCGCACGGGGAGCGACCTGCTGATCTAATTTCTCCGAAAGCCGCCTGTAATATTTCAATCCACGCTCCCGCACGGGGAGCGACGCTTGATTCGGACTGCAAGCCCGATATGGTTGTTATTTCAATCCACGCTCCCGCACGGGGAGCGACATTTAAGTTGATTTTGATTTCGCGCGGAAATACATTTCAATCCACGCTCCCGCACGGGGAGCGACCCGGAGATACCTGAAAAGCAAGTATCCCGGTTGGGATATTTCAATCCACGCTCCCGCACGGGGAGCGACCGGATGACCTCCGTGATACGATTCCTCCGAATGGAATTTCAATCCACGCTCCCGCACGGGGAGCGACTTACGATTCCGTATCCAAAGACAAAAGCCGGGATATTTCAATCCACGCTCCCGCACGGGGAGCGACCCTTTGCTGAAGTAAGTACAGACAAATTCGGCAATTTCAATCCACGCTCCCGCACGGGGAGCGACAATAAAGTGCTTGCGTGCTTAATGGCATATCCAAATTTCAATCCACGCTCCCGCACGGGGAGCGACAACCGCGACACCGGAAGAATTGGCCTTAATGGAGATTTCAATCCACGCTCCCGCACGGGGAGCGACTGCGATATGCGTCGGACGAAGATACAACCGAGACATTTCAATCCACGCTCCCGCACGGGGAGCGACAAAAGATATTTCAGTATTATTACTCCGATCGAAAAATTTCAATCCACGCTCCCGCACGGGGAGCGACGATATGGATTCCGTGCCCGGACTGGCTGTATTCCATTTCAATCCACGCTCCCGCACGGGGAGCGACATTGCCAGCTTCAGCGCGACGCATCGCTTACTGATTTCAATCCACGCTCCCGCACGGGGAGCGACCCGGCTCGGCGGCGTCATGGTGGACCGGAAAAATTTCAATCCACGCTCCCGCACGGGGAGCGACATGAAAAATAAAAAGATATATATATAAAGGTATAATTTCAATCCACGCTCCCGCACGGGGAGCGACGTGGATAGGTAGGGTCAAACTTTGCCTTGCTTTTTATTTCAATCCACGCTCCCGCACGGGGAGCGACATCACTCTGCTCAACTTTTTTGAATACCTTGGTATTTCAATCCACGCTCCCGCACGGGGAGCGACGTAAATTATCTAAATGTAAAATAGGTAGTAATAACAATTTCAATCCACGCTCCCGCACGGGGAGCGACGCATAGTCGGGGCGGTTATCCGGGCCGGATATGATTTCAATCCACGCTCCCGCACGGGGAGCGACCTGGTCTTGCACCAGCGCAATCAAATTCTGACTATTTCAATCCACGCTCCCGCACGGGGAGCGACAAATATCATTTTCGTAGACGTCATGCCGAAGGTATTTCAATCCACGCTCCCGCACGGGGAGCGACCATGCAACACAAAATGCAACACAGATTTTGCAAAATTTCAATCCACGCTCCCGCACGGGGAGCGACACTTAAACAACATACGTAGTATATCACAAAACCATTTCAATCCACGCTCCCGCACGGGGAGCGACGCTGGTCTTGCACCAGCGCAATCAAATTCTGACTATTTCAATCCACGCTCCCGCACGGGGAGCGACAGCAAAAACTGCTAAATATGTTTTATATGAAAGTCTATTCTTTGTGTGGAATCCCAATTGTAAGTGATGATGCAGTACTGTATGTGAAAGTTTATTTTCCAAATGACAAAAAGTTGATTGGATTTCGGTGCGAATGAAGCGGGTAATTCATGTGTGCTTCCGGTTCGCATTGAATTTCAGACAATCAATGTATCTTCCACATCAAAAGTAGGTTTAGCACCAAAATGTTCCACCTTAGTCTTATAATGATCACCAAGATAATAAAATCGCAGACTATCTTTTTTTAAGTCAATGGTCTGCTCCAACTTGTGTTTCACTTTACAACAAAGTGCGGCGTCCATGACGCATTCAAAAACTGAATTTTGTACGCGCTGACCGTAATTAACGCAGGTTTTTGCTACTTTTCGCAGTCGTTTTTTCCCGGCTGCCGTTTCCGTATTCACATCGTAAGTAATAAGAACCAACATAGAAATTCACCTATTTCCATAAAAAAGGCGGATATGCATCAAGATCCCCGCGCAAATAGCGCGCAAGCAATAATGCTTGCGAATATGGCACCAATCCCCACTCCATTTTTTCGCCAAGCATTGGATGCTTAATGGTGTCCTGCTTCTTTTTTTGCCAAGCGACAAGGATCTTTTTGCGCGTAACATCATCCATCCATACTGCTCCGTTTTCTTTCTGGACAAATCCATTACCATTCACCTGACGAGTATTGATCAGAGTCAGGACAAAACGATCTGCAAGAACGGGGCGGAATTCTTCCATCAAGTCTAATGCGAGAGATATACGGCCAGGTCGATCACGATGAAGAAATCCTACATAGGGATCCAGCCCAACCGTTTCCAGTGCAGAAGCGGTGTCGTGTGCAAGCAGAGTATAAACAAAAGAGATCAAGGCATTAAAATTGTCCGTCGGAGGACGGCGATTTCGATTCCGAAAGAAAAACTGCTCCTTTTGCTGTAAAATAAGATCATCTAACACAGAAAAATAGCAGGTGGCAGCTTCTCCCTCAATTCCACGGATTTCATCCAGCGTTTCAGCGGTTTGAAGACGTTTGACGGATTCGGCAATAAAACCAGAAGCACGTTTCAGCTTCACCGTATCCAACCGCATAGCATAATCGCGTACAGCGCGTTCAATAACCCACCGGGAATTGAAAAGTTTTCCTGTGATCATGCTCTTTGCTATAGCGGTACTTTTCTCCTCACTGTCGGATACACGGTACTGCTCTTTCCGCAACAACACGTTTCCCTGTTCGGTCCCGCATACTCTCGCAAGAAATCGCCCGTGCATTGTGAGAAAAGTCAGTGCTACGCCATGTTCAGCGCAGGCACCCATCAAAGTCGGGCTGGCACCGGTGTACCCGAATGCTACAATTCCATCCAGATTATGAAGCGGAATTCGCCGCAGTTCACTTCCACCTTTCTGAATAACTACATTTTCTCCATCCAGCGACAGGTAAGCATCCGGAGTTGTAATATACAATGTATTCCCAAGGGTTCTCATAAGGTTTCCTCCAATCGCTTCTGAATATATTGCGCCGCAGAACCAGTGCGGTACAGCTTTGGAAGACATAGATTTTTGAGGGAACAGGCATTGCAGCTTTTACTCGGTTTGACACGCGGGGTATATTTGCGGGTATAAAGGCTGTGCATTTCCATAAGCATGCTGGCTACTTTTTCACGCAGAGCACCATCCAGCGGCACCGCTGTTCTCCGTGCTGTTTCGCCATAGTACAAATACGCTTTGGGAATGCGGCTGCACAGCAGCATCTCTTCCAGACACATGGCTTGGCAGCATAACTGAAGGCAATCGGCGTCATTTTCTTTTGGAGCTCCGCGCTTATACTCTACAGGCACGGGAAGCCACTTTCCAGCCTGACCGAAAATTGGCACGCCTTTCGGTGAAGTATGGAATTCTACAACGTCGCAGACACCATTGACGCCCAATTTGCGGGAATAAACTGCTATCCCCCGGGAAATAATCCGATCGATGCGCCTTTCTGAACAAAAAGGATCGTGCGCGTTTTCATGCAGAATCCGTCCTTCCACCGTACGCAGATTTTCATTCCACTGCCGTTCAATATGGATTAGCGCCCACTGGCGTCGGCAAAAGGCAAAATGCTGCAGGCCGGCAAGATTTAAGAAATTTTCTTCGTTATATTCCATTTCAAATCATCCGGGAGCAGGTTACGCCGTCCGGAAGAGCTTCGGTGTGCACCGCCACCGTATAATCGGAATAACGCCTTGCGGGAGCGGATTTATCTTTGCGTTCAACTGTCACCGTATCAAAAAGCTTGTAGGCGGGCGCATTACCCAGCTCGCTGTCGTGGCGGAACACGATCAATTCGCGCACGGCCATCTTCCCGCGTGCAGCAGAGCGGTCATTTTCAAACATATTGATGATTGCTTCCCAGAGCAGGGCAAGATCTTCTTCTGAAAAGCCGGTGAAGCGGCGCGCCAGATTGGCTGAAACGAATCCCTCCGCCCGGTAAAGCGCATAAGGGACTATATGCTTGCGGCCCATTTCGGTACTCTTTTTCTGAGCGTCCGCTTCCGTCGAAATAGCAACGCGCGTAATCGTAACTTCCTGCGGCACAATAGGGTCGATGCTGCGGGCAAAGCCGATCTGCACCGGGCCGCGCACCTGCCCGCAGTTGAGCGCCGCCTTCACAAACGTTGTCATCACCGCACCGAAAGTCCGGATATCGTAATACTGGCTGCACATATAATCCCGGATTTTCCGGTCGATATCTGGATCACTCTTTTTACTGATTTTTTTCTCGTCGATTTTCAGCGCCTGAAGTGCGTTTCGGTCGCTGACATTTAGCGGAATATTGTCCTTGATGTAAATTCGGTAGCCGGGCTGGTCTTCCTTAACGGTTTCCACATAATTGCGGATTTTGCGTTTCAGACAGACGTCGGTGACGAGGCCGAGTCCGGTTTCCGGATCAATACGCGGCATATTGCCCGCATCTGGGTCACCATTCGGATTGCCGTTTTCCACATCAAACAGAATTACAAATTCATAGCGGTTTTTAATTGGTTCAGCCATTTGTTATATCCTCCTTCTGGGTTTGTCTTTTCTCTTTCGGGGTAAAAAAGCTTTGCACCTGATGGTAGTAACCAAGGACAAAAATGGATTGATCGTTCAGAAAAAGATGGGCGGGAAAAGGATTTTCATTGACATTCAGCTTGTCCATCAACCCTCCGGTCAATTTCTCATCGTGAATGCTTATAGCCTTGCCGTTTTCCATCTTGCGGATCTTCTCAATGTGGTTTTCATACAACTTGAAAAGGGTAGGAAATACGCTTCCGGGAGTCGCGCAGGCCGATGTAAAAAAGCGGTCCTTTATTGTAGAATTGATGCCGGGACTGGCGTCTTTCTGCGCCTTTTCAAGCGCCGCAAACAGGCGGCCCAGCACATAGGCGCGGTTATTGCTGCTTTCGTTTAAAGACACGGTTAAAACCTCCTTGTATTCTTCATTTTTCTGCATCCGCAGCAGGCAGGCTTTCAAAATGGCCGCACGGCCGCGGGTGATTTTTTGAATATGCCGGTCAGGGTCATCCTGCTCGGCGCGGATGCGGAGCATCACCGCGCTTTGTAAAGCCTGCGGGTAAGACAGACCCATTAGGATAGAACGCAGCACTTCTCCGCTTAGAAGAGGAGAAGAGGCTTTGCTGTTCGAGTTTGGGTTGACGGTTTCATGCAGAAACCAGTACAGCGTGAGATATGGAAAATCCTGCGGAGCATGGACGATTGCAAGATCGTCGTAGTGCGCTTTGATATGCCTGAGAAAATTACCGAAGCTGTCGTGCAGAAAAAAGCGCACGGAAATCCGAGCGGCATTCGGTGCAAGTCCCAGAATGAAAAACGGTGTCTGCATTTCAATGCCGGCGGCGACCGGCTTTCCTTGCGCGAGCCGTTTCATCACGCTGTCAAGCAACTTGTTGCCGTCCTCATTCTGTGGGCTAAGCACTGCAGTGAAAATATTCTGATAGACCGGTTTTGGGCTTTCCGCCCAATAGACCACCGTGGTATCGCCGACGCTCAGCCGGTGATTACGGTCTGCTAAAAGGTAATTCAGTGCAGCACCATAAGCAAAGGCCGCATATTTTCCCACCGGCGCATTCAGACCTTGATCTTTAAAATGTCCGTAGGACTCGTACGCTTCTGAATTAAAACTGACCAGATTAGCTCCGGCCGGCTGCGCCCCAGCTACACCTTTAATCTTTGCGTGCAAAATGGCTACCGGTTCTCTTTTGCCGGTCACGAGGCAGGGCATCTGCACTCCGCCGTCAAAAGCAGTGCAGTAGGAATCCCACGCGCGGCGGAGTTCCGGGTCATCCTGAGCAAATTCGCCACTGTCGATCTGAAAGACAAGATTTCCGCCGGAAAGAATTTGATCCTCATGCATTTTGAAAGCGTCATTCTCTGCTGCCTTACTGGGATCCCATGAATGAAAAAAGCCGAGCACAGCCTTTGCCGCAGGGGTATGTACATCCTGTAAAATTGTTTCGTGCAGTTTGCGGCTGGCGGCAAAACACTGAAGCGAACGCTCCGGTTTTCCTTTTTTGTCGAGCCCCAAAAAATAGGACGAATTGTCACAGAGAAAATTTGCAGAAATGTCTACGGAGCGGACTGCCTGCTCTGGGACTACTTTTTTCTGAGGGACTTCAATTGTTTTTTTGCCGCGCTGTTCTTCCTTTTTCAAAGGGAAAATTTCCAGCAGTTCACCCGATTCCGAGAGGTTCAGCGCAAACGAAACTTTCGCAGTGGAATAACCCGGCTTCGGGAGTCTGCCATCCGAAGCAAGAATTTCATAATACCGTGTAAGCGCTTGAAGAATCATGAAACCACCTCACTGCCTGCAACGTCGATGCGCCCGTCGCACATAACCGCGTGGAAAAATGTCGGGCGGATATTTTGAGAATCAGAATAATCCATGTCGTATAGCATATACCCTAAGTCCCTCTTCCCCATGTTCTCCGGTGCGGTCGGCACGGTCTCGCTTTCAAACAGACGGAATGACGCAGGAAACTCCCGGCATCCGAAGCACGGCTGATGAAAGCACTGGCCCTTTTTCAGTCTACGCATTAAAATAGCATAATGCTTTTCTTCAGAATCACGTTCGCCGCCCTTGCCAGTCAACTCAAAATGAGCCTCAATCACATATCGCACATCGCGCAACAGCATGGCTGCGCGCTGCTGTATAAACGCTGGGGCGTACAGATAAGGTGCTTTTCCTCCATTCAGAGCGTCAAGCCCATCGCCGCAGTGCAGTTTCACGGAAACTTCATTCCTTCTGATATTAGTGAAACGAATGGGATTGCACACATAGATGCTGTCAATTTTATACCTGATTTCGGGCTTCCAGTAGATTGCCTCCAGAATTCCCCTTGCGGCGGAGGGAGTTGGCACATCATAGGAAACGCGTTCTGCCTTCATCTCCGGTCTGCAAAAAAGCGCCAGAGATCCCCACACTTCTATTTTTACTCCGTAGCCCACAAAATCACTCCTTTTGTTTGAATTCAGCTGAGTCCCACCGTCTGTTTTCATCACTGAGATAAAGGACGTGTGGGCTGAAACCGTTTCACCGAATATGCTCTGACATATTGAAAATGCGGCGCGGAAATAGGAAAATTCCCCCTGTCTCTGCGCCGTTATACAAACCATACCGAGCCGGAATCCGCCGTAAGAGAAAGCCCGGTCTCCCTCGAGTACGCATCCAGATCTGTTAGAACGGCCACGCCGCAGTCAAGGTATTCCAGCTTTCCCGCATCATACAGTGCCTGAAAATGGGGCTGATAGGTGCTGACGCAGTACGGTCCAATTGCGCGGAAAATTTCACGGTTTATCTCTCCGGCACGAATCCTCCGCAGAAGCGCTTGGGCTTCTGACCATGCGGGAATCAGGATCGCTTTTGTGTCCGTCTCGATCAAACGGAATTCCTTTGCAACCTCGGCGAAAGGGAAACTGAAATTATTGGCGGCTCCCTCCTCCAGAGCGTCCACGATTTTTTTGCGGTCAAGCTGCTCACCGGAAACACGGTACGTCGTTTCAAAGTAACAGCGGATTGCGTCAGGCGACGAAAGATCCGCATATTTTCTGGCGACCGATTTTGTAATATCGGTCTGAAGCTGGACCGAAGGGAGCAAATGGCCACAGTATTGTTCTTCTGGACTAAAAATGATAACGCGGCTTTCTTCTTTGGGATGTTTTCCCTCCCGGTTGCAGCGCCCTGCCGCCTGTATTTCAGAATCAAGTCCCGCTTCTTCCCGAAACACAAGCGGAAAATCCACATCGACCCCCGCTTCGATCAGGCTTGTGGACACCACGCGGCACGGCTGTCCGCTTTTCAGCCGCTTCCTGATCTGATCCATCTTCTCACTGCGGTGAGCGGGGGCCATCAGGGTGGAAAGGTGAAAAGCTCCCTCTTTTTCTAATAACTTGAAAAGGTTCTGGGCATGCCGCCTTGTATTTACAATGCAGAGGATCTGACGTTTCGCATTCATGGCTTCCGCAAGAGCGTCGTCAGACATTATACCTGCCTGGACAATGGTTGTCCGGCGGAAATATTCGTAGGTTTCCGGAACATTGTTACAGATCTCGGTGCATTCAATTCCCGTCGGAAACAGCCCCTGCAACGCAGGCTGAGTAGCGCTGCAAAGGACGGCGGTGCATCCGTAGTTCCAAACCAGCTCCGAAATTGCCCGGATACAGGGAAACAGGTATTCCCGCGGAATCATCTGAGCCTCATCGAAGATAATAACGCTGTCTGCAATGTTATGCAGTTTCCGGCAGCGGGAAGATTTATTGGCAAACAGTGATTCAAAAAACTGCACATTGGTTGTTACAATCAGGGGAGCTTCCCAGTTTTCGGCAGCCAGCTTTAGTTTTTTCTGCTTTTTTGTCTCCTCTTCTTCTTTGCAGTCTGGAAATGTAAAATTGCTGTGATGCTCCAGTACGTTCCCGCTTCCCAGGATACTGCGGAAAACTGACGCATTCTGTTCAATGATGCTGGTGTAGGGGACGGCATATATCACCCGTTCCATTCCATGTTTTGCAGCGTGTTTCAGCGCAAATGCCAGCGACGAAAGAGTTTTTCCTCCGCCGGTTGGCACCGTCAGAGTATAAAGTCCCTTTGGCCCGGCTGCTTTCCGCAGGCAGGAATTCAGGATTTCATTGCGCTTAGCGTTGATGCTATTGGCCGGAGCGCCAAATTTTTCTAGATACTTCATCAGTTTTTTCAGAAGGACGGGAATGCTTTCCATTCCTCCCCGAGTGACTGTTCCGCCCGAAACGAATTTTTCTGTATCCAAGAAATCCGCGTCAACCAAGCAGGAAAACAGCATGCGAATCAAAAAGGCCGCAGTAAAACCGCCCTTTCCCAGCATACGAATCGGCGGTGCTGATTTAGGCAAAATCGCCGGAAGGCCTGCTGTGCTGCAAAAGTGCGCGTAATCCGGCACGGTGCGTTTCATGCGGGCAAAAAGTGTCGCTTCATCGGGTGAATCGGCGCTGCTTCCTCCGTTAGGTAGACCGGAATGGTGACCTGCAATACAATAAGCCATCATCAGACCGACACCTGTTTTGGATGCACTGAGAACCGCCTGAGCTCCCGCCGTCGAATGATCGACTTTCGGGCCTCCGCGCAGGATGTGATTTTGAAATTCCTGTGAATATTTACCGATGTCGTGCAACTTGCCAATGCAGAAACCGTATTCCCCAGCATGGAAAGAACCTGCAAACTTTTCCGCCAGTTCTGCCGTACCAGTTAGATGCTCTTCGACTGTCTGCATTCTGCCATCATCGCCAATGTGAGCGATATTCATGGAAATCATCTCGGCAAAAATAATAAATATATGATAAAGGAAAGTTAAATTTATGTTATCAGTTATAAAAAATATTTTTATAAAACATAATAACTAAATTATAATCCCATAGCAGCAAATATACAAGCGAAAATTAAAAAATTTGGAAACATCCGGTACGTTTTTTAAGGAACTGCTCT
>ENA-UOOR01004780-UOOR01004780.1-fermentation-metagenome-genome-assembly--contig:-NODE-4780-length-10450-cov-2.465705_pt1 | contig 10450 bp, 9 predicted proteins | sample MGYA00245780_ERZ724029 | MGnify/ENA primary metagenome ERZ724029 (study PRJEB28704, sample SAMN03018315) | fermentation metagenome | biome: anthropogenic terrestrial biome; feature: soil; material... | reverse complement strand
TAGGGTTCATCAGCTATCACCAACTCATCAGGTTTTAGCAACAGATGAAGAATTCAAACAATGGTCTAATTAATTTGAAATGATCATTCTCATTTATTTCCTTGGTAATAAAGGGAATTTATAAAAGCATAAGATTTCTGTATAAGATAGTGGAAGATAAATGCTTGACAAATAATCATAATTACTTTAGACTCAATTCATAAAACAAAATATCAGTAGAGGTAGCGATGTAGATGAGTAACCTAGTGAGCCGGCAGGCAATGAACTAGATGAAAGGCAATCATCGCCGAACAGCAATATTGGCAAATATTGACTGTGGGGTTATAGGAAATACCTATGACACTCCTGCGTAAGCGGTGGAGCTATTACATGGTTGAAAAACTCGTGTGTAATAGCATACGGGTTTTGTTTTATTAGAACCATGGAGAAAATACATGAAAAAATTATTAGTATTATTGGTATTAGCCTTGATCGTAACAGGTTGTACCGCAGCACCTACAACTCCTGAAAATCCAAAGACTCCAAGCATGACAGTCGAAGAGGGAAAATTGATCGTTGGTATGGAATGTAACTACGCTCCTTTCAACTGGACCCAGATTTCAGCTAATGAGTTTACTGTTGCGATTTCATCAGTTGATTATACTGATGGCTATGATGTTCAAATGGCCAAGATCATCGCTGATGAGCTTGGACTAGAATTAGTTATCAAGAAATTAGCATGGGAAGGATTGATCCCGGCATTAAACGCTGATGAGATTGATCTTGTTATTGCTGGTATGACAGAAACACCAGAAAGAGCTGAAAGCGCTGATTTCACAACTCCCTATTATGAATCAGATATGGTCATGATCGTCAGAGCTGATGATGCTTTAGCACAAGCAACCTCAATTCAAGACTTCGCTAATAAGATCGTTTTAGGTCAAATGAATACAACTTATGATGAGATCGTTGATCAGATCGACAACGTTATTCACGCAACCCCTCAAGAAAGTTATCCACGCATGGTCCTTTCTTTATTGGAGAACGAAGTAGATGGCTTAACAGCTGAGCTTCCAGTAGCGGTCGGTGTAGTTGCGGCTAATCCGTCACTAGCTATCGTGCAATTTGCGGAAGGTAGTGGCTTTGTTGTTGACACATCAGTATCAGTTGCTGTTCAAAAAGGTAACGATGAATTAAAAGTGGCAGTCCAAGCCGTATTAGATACGATCGATCAAGACACAAGAAATCAAATGATGATCGACGCTACTAATCGTCAACCTGCTGTGGAATAATGAAGTACTTAACGATCACCGGTAATCAATTTATTGACACCTGCCTAAGTATTCTTATTACCTTTTGGCCATCATTACTATTAGGTGTCAAAACAGTACTTTTGGTAGCGATCAGTGGTACGATCATCGGTTTGGTAATCGGTTTGATTATCGGTGGTCTAAGAGCTATCAAGGTAGAAAAAGGCTCAATCTTATATATCATCAAGTGGGTCTATGATGTCTTAGCGAAATGTTACGTTGAGATATTCAGAGGAACACCAATGATGGTTCAAGCAGTATTTATTTACTATTGGTTAAAACCTGCATTTGGTTGGACACCGATAGTGGCTGGTATCTTTGTTATATCGATCAATACTGGCGCTTATATGGCGGAGATCATTAGAGCTGGTATTCAATCAGTTGATGTTGGTCAAACTGAGGCAGCCCGTAGTTTGGGAATGACTTCTATCCAGACAATGATGAATATTGTATTACCTCAAGCAATTAAAAATGCTTTCCCCGCTATCGGTAATGAGTTTATCGTTAATATCAAAGATAGTTCTGTCTTAAATGTTATATCGGTAACTGAATTATTTTTCCAAGCTAAATCAATTGCTGGAAGCTTGTATAAGTATGAAGAGACATTCTTAGTGACAGCGGTTGTATACCTTGTATTAACGATCATTACTAGCTCGATATTACATATTATCGAAAAAAGAATGAATGCGACTAAGACAAGTTATCCTTCATCGTCGACTACATCACGAATGGTGAAAACACAAGGCGGTGGTAAATAACATGAGTGAGACATTGATTCAAATCTTTAATTGTCGTAAGAGCTTTGGTAGCTTGGAAGTACTTAAAGATATCAATTTTAGTGTAAATAAAGGTGATGTTGTTTGTTTGATTGGATCTAGTGGATCAGGTAAATCAACGCTACTTAGATGTATCAATCGTTTAGAACATATTGATTCTGGCCAAATCTTAGTTGATGGTCAAGATATTTATGATCAAAGTGTTGATCTTAATAAATATCGAGCAAAGGTCGGAATGGTATTTCAATCGTTTAATCTGTTTAGTAATCTTAATGTCATCGATAATTGTATCATTGCTCAACAAAAGGTCTTAAAAAGAGATAAAACTGAAGCACATAGAATAGCTATGACATATTTAAAAAAGGTAGGAATGGAAGATTTTGCACATGCGGCTTCAACCCAAATATCTGGTGGTCAAAAACAAAGAGTGGCCATTGCTAGAGCCTTATGTATGAATCCTGATATCCTACTCTTTGATGAACCTACATCATCACTTGATCCAGAGATGGTTCAAGATGTTCTAGATGTCATGAAAGACTTAGCTAATGAGGGATTAACAATGATCGTGGTAACTCATGAGATGAGTTTTGCCAAAGAAGTAGCCAATAAAGTAGTCTTTATGGATAAGGGTGTTATCGCTGAAGAAGGTAATCCACAGGACATATTTACTAAGCCGAAAAACCCCAGAACCCAAGAATTTTTGAAAAGGATCATAAGATAACAGTAACTTCTGTTATCTTTTTTTATATATATTTGATAATATGTATATATAAAGGAGAACACTATGAAATTTTACAAGTCTAAACGTATTTACACAGAGAAGGGTATTGTTGATGGATTTATTGGTGTTGAAAATGGTAAAGTAGCTAGCATCATTACTGGAACATTAGATAAGCCTTATGAAGATTTTGGTGACAAGCGCATTATTCCAGGTGTTATCGACACTCACAATCATGGAGCTGTTGGTTATAGCTTTAATGAAAGTACAACAACGAAAGAAGTAGAAACATGTCTTTTAGGAGAAGCTGCACAAGGTGTAACTGGTATTTTTCCAACAGTGAATCAAGTTGAACAATTTCCATTACTAGCTGATGTAGCTGATAAAGAAGTGACAGGAGCGAAGATCTTAGGAATTCACTCAGAAGGACCATGGGGTGCTCGTGTTGGTGAAAAAGGTGATCCAAAGAATACATATTACAAACCTGTTGACCTTGAATATGCTAAGAGAATGTATGAAGACGGTCGTGGATGGTTGAAGTTAGTAGCCATCGCTCCAGAAGTTGATAGAGCACTTGACGCTATCCACTATTTCACATCAGTTGGTGTAACTACTAGTGCTTACCATACTAATGCTAATTATGAACAAGCAAACATCGGTATTGATAATGGATTAACCGTAGCTACCCATCTTGGCAATGTTATGACAGGTCTTCATCATCGTGATGTTGGAACGATGGGGGCTTGTATCCTAAGAGATGAAGTAACTTGTGAACTGATCTGTGATGGCTTACATGTAAGCTTACCAATGGTTCAGCTAGTACTAAGAATGAAAGATCATGATAAGATCATGATGGTTTCAGATAATGGTAATTTCTTAGGCGCTCCTGTTGGGCATTATCAAGGGACTGCATCAAACGCTAACAATGATCGCAGAACGATCTTTGTGACTGAAGATGGCTTTGTCGTAAGTGAAAGTGGTCGTTTATCAGGAAGTAGTAAGCCTGTCATTTATGGTATAAAGAATCTTGTTGAAGTTCTAAAAATGGATTTAGAAGAAGTTATCAAGATGAGTAGTCTTGTTCCTGCCAAGAAGTATAAACTTGAAGGAAGAGGTAGTATTGCTTTAGATAACTTCGCCGATTTTGTGGTCATTGATGACGAATATGAAGTGTTAGCTACTTTTGTGGAAGGACGTAAAGTATTTGACAAAGAAACGACTAATATCGAAATTAATCCTGAATTCTTAAAGAGTAAACTCGACTAATTATTTGAAAGAAAGGAACATGAAAAATGAAATTGCTTGTACAATCAGATGATTATGGTTTTACCAAAGGGGTAACCCTTGGCATCCTAGACGCAGTCGATAATGGAATTATCACTTGCACCGGTTTGTTTGTGAATATGGGAGAAAGTAGTAAATTTGCGGCTGAGAAAATGAAAGACTATCCAAATACTTGTTTTGGTATCGACTTTAACATCGTATCAGGTCCGTGTGTCGCTGATCCAAAATTAATTCCTACACTTGTGGATGAAAACGGTATGTTTATTAAATCGACAGTAAGATATGCCGATCCTCGTTTCTCTAAAGATGGTGATAATGGTGAATTATGGCCATATGAGGAAGTATTGATTGAAATCAGAGCTCAATTTAAAAAATACGTTGAACTGACTGGTAAAAAACCAGAATACCTGCACAATCATTCAATTACAGCCTTTGCGAAAGAATATGTTAGAGCGATTAGTGATCTATCAAAGGAAACTGGAGTTATTTATTCAAGGAATATAAGAGCCCAATATCAGTTTGGAGGTATGAAAGGTTCTTGGAATGTTAAACCTTTTACGATCGAGAACCAACTTAAAACCTCAGCTCTTGAATACGTCAGAGAACACGCTGATGAAATGTTAGAATTTGAATATGCTGCATTAGGTGGTCACGCCGCTTTTGTCGATAATGAACTATTCAAATGGACAACCTATACCATTATTCGTTGTAAAGATCATGAAATGTATACTTCAGACTTCATGAAAGAATGGATCAAAAAGAATAATGTACAGTTGATTTCCTATCGTGATTTGAAGGTTTAGATAGCTTAAAAATCAAGTAATACATTTGAATTAATACCAAAACGCTTATTTAAGTTAGGTATTGTTAAAAAGGAGGCTAATACCCCTCCTTTTCATTCTTGGATTTCAGAAATGGTACTTTATCATAATTTATATAATCGATATCTATTAAATGGTATAATGTAATATACATTTATGATTGAGGGGACTGCATCATGAATAACTATACGATTCGACACTATATGGAACTTTTTCATATTTTTATCAATCAGAAATTTTCATTGTCTGATGATTTTAATATTTTTGGTGTGAGCTATAAAACAATGATCAATGATATTGATATAGTTATTGAAATGGGTAGATATTACGGTGCAGAAATAACTATAAACAGAGAAAAAAGTGAAATAATATGTAATATCATTGATGAGAAACTATTTAATTATTATTACACGGAGTGTAGTGCTTTTTACGCTCAAAATAGAAGAAATCCTCGTAAAATGATGTTGCGATTATTCAAGATAGGTGAGTATATCATAGAAAACCCAAGTTTTACAAAAATAGACGAGTTGTGTTATGAATTAAACTGTTCTCGTACGAATTTACGTGAAGACCTTATATACATAAGAAAATATTTTAAGGCTTTTCATCTTCAGTTGAAGAATGTACCATCTTATGGATTAAAAATTGAAGGCAAGGAACTAGACCTTAGATTGTGTTTGATTATGCTAAACAATAGGACGAATGCATCAGCGCTTATAGAAAATATTAATGTAAGTGAGCGATTGAGAAAAATAGAAATTGATTCACTAATGCGATCTTCAATAAGAGAAATACTGAAAGAAAAGGAGATTGTGCTTTCGATAGGAGAACTTAGAAAGATCAGAAGATACATTGTTCTTCAACAAAAGAGAATCAAAGATGGAAAATCAATTACAGGTCTGATCAATAGTCGTAACGCCTATATAATGCAAAGTACAGAATATGAGGCGGCCAAAGCTATATATCAAAAATTGAACATTGATCTAGTATCAAATGAAAATGAAGAAATTTATTCATTAGCGATATTGTTATTAATATTTCAAGACTACACCACTAGACATGAAGACGGACTAGTCGATGATCAGTTCTCAATAGATATAAATGACTTGTTTAGTCAACTGAATAATTATCTAATAGATAGATGGCATATTGACATAGAAAAAGCCCCAAAAGCAGTAAGAGATGCCATATACATATCATTGTTTAGACTTATAATTCTTAAAGAGTTTGACATGTTATCATATTTATATTTGCCGATGCATAGTTATAATAACAGTTATTACTATCAACCAGTTATCGCTTCGATTACCTATGATCTAGCGAAAAAGACTGAATCTTTGTTTAAACATAAAATATCAAATTACTGGTTCTATGAAATTGCAAGAACGCTATTCTTTTATATAATGACAGTTGATGTTGATGTAAATAAACCTAACATTGCCTTTGTTTTGGGTCAAGATGGTGTATATGCTGGTATCTATGATCTATATTTGCAGAGATATTTAAATCAAAAGTTGTATGATCATGTTGATATGTTCACGTTTGATCAGTATGTTAAAAATCCAGAGAAGTTGGCTGATTATGCAGCGATTATTACAAGTACAATTGGAACTAAAAGATTAAGTGGTGACCATTGGTATTTTATCGATGAAAATAACGGTATACTAAATAGCGATAGCTTACAAACTGTATTACAAAAGAAAACAAAAATCGAAGTTTTAGACATTGAGGCGATCAAGTGCTTTACATCAAGTGTAAATAATCAAGATGATCTTATTGATGAGATAGTAGAAAAAACAAATCATTACCTACGATTTTCCAAGGAACAAACAAATATTACAAAAGATAGAATGGTTGATATCATGAACCATCGTAAAATGGTATTTTTTGTAGAACCAATAAAAAACAAAGGAAAGAGTATCTTGCTTTTAGGTCGACTTGATAAAGAATTCAAGTTCTCAACGCATAAAGTAGATTCATACGCCATTCTTTTACTAGATGGTAATGAACAAAGTATCAAGTGTTTCAATCTAATGATGAGAAAGTTGATTCAAAGTCATAAACATTTTTTGAGTTTATTCAATAATCCAACTACAACGACGATAAACGAAATCATAATCGAAGATGTGTTGAAATAAAGATTTACAAAAGAGTTTAAAGAAAACTTACATATAACAAATTAAGGATTAACTTAAACGCTTTATCGCAAATAGATAAAGCGTTTTCATATGAAATACTTTCAGGCTTTTTATTCCACTAAAATAGTGAAATATCAAAAATGGAAAAGTGTTTTAGAATGGTTATTATTAAGTTAGAAATGTGTTAAAAATAAAATAGGGAGGAGAAATAAGGATGATTGTGCAACTAAGGATTGATGAAAGATTGATCCATGGTCAAATCGTTACCGCATGGAGTAGAGCTCTTTCAGTAAGTATGATTGTTGTAGCAAATGATGAAGCTGCTAATAATCAAATGGTTACACGAGCTCTATTGATGACTGCCCCCGGTGGGATGAAAGTAAACATTAAGACCGTTGAGGATACCATAAGATTATTAAACGATCCACGTGCGGAAGCAATAAGAATGTTACTTATTGTCGATAACCCAAAGGACGCGATTACTTTAACAAAAGCATTGAATATCAAAGAGGTTAATGTTGGTAACTATTTGAAGAAAAAATCAGCTGATAAAGTTAAACTTACCAATTATGTTTCAGCTGATCCAGAAGATCTAGAATTATTCAAAGAACTGATCGATGTTGGTGAACATGTATTTAGCCAAATGATTCCATCAACACAATCTACAGAATTGAGTGAGATTCTAAGAAAAGCAACAAAGGATTAGAAAGCTTGGAGAGGAGGAAATAAAATGCAACAAGCTCTATTATGCGCGTTAGCGTATATGTTCACCGTAACAATCGATGGTTTCTTAGCTGGACAAGTACTCAACAGACCAATAGTCATGGGTGCGATCGTCGGCGCATTCTGCGGTGATGTAAAAACGGGTGTCATTATGAGGCGATTTACATGGGAATCTCGCCTATCGGTGGTGTTGTTTCATCAAACTACCGTGTCGCTACAACAGTTGGTGTAGGTTTAGTTATATTTACTGGCATTAACTTGGAAGCCGGTGTTGCTATCGCAACGACAATCGGTGCTTTAGTCAATTCACTACAAGCTTTACAAAAAGCGATCTTAGCTTCGATTCATCCATTCATTATTAGATTCATTGATCGGGGTGATTATAGAGGTTATAAGATTGCAATATGGTTACAGTATATCTTTGTATCAAGTGCTTTCAATGCCTTGATCGTTTTCTTGGCAATGGCACTTGGCGCTGAAACTGTACAGTTATTCCTAGATAAGGTACCAGCATTTGTGATGACGGGTCTTGGAGTAGCAGGTAATGTACTAGTAGTTATCGGTTTAGCGCTAACTACGCAGGCGATTTGGATGAAAAATGCGTTCTATGTACTGATGGGCTTTGTCCTACATCGTTACATCGGATTAGCAATTTTGCCGATAGCTGCAGTTGGTATTATCGTAGCAGTATTAACATTTACAAGAGATATGGAGTTAAAGACCTTAAAAGAAAGTTTTGCAACAGCGGGTGCTTCCTCTGGTAGTAAAGAAGGAGATGATTTCTATGGCTAAATATCAATTTACCCCTGAAGAAAAGAAGTATGTCACAAAAGGTGCGCTACTTACATTTTGGTCTATGATAAGTAATGCTCAACAAGTAATGCAGGCTAAATCGTTTGCGATGTCAATGATTCCAGCATTAAAAGTATGGTATAAAGATGATCCTGAAAGAATGAAGGAAATTATGTTGATGCATGCTGACACATTCTTTAACTCTCATTCTGTTGGTCATAGTCTAATAGCAGGTATTGCATTGGCGATGGAAAAAGAAAGAGCTGAAAAAGGCCAAGTCACAACAGAAGCTATTCAAAGTATCAAAGCTTCATTGATGGGTCCAACAGCTGGTATCGGTGATTCATTCTATTATAATGTTGTACGCGTTATTGCAGCTGGTATTGGTATTGGTTTAGCTGTTAATGGTTCATTATTAGCCCCATTAGTGTTTATTCTCATTTATGGCGGTATCGTTTGGGGATCCAAATACTATTTCTATATTGCAGGATATACAAATGGTGTATCTTTAGTTGATAAAGCCTATCAACTAGGCATAATTCCATTATTAAGCAGGTCTGCCAGCGTATTAGGTGGAATTATGGTTGGTGCTTTAGTTTCGTCATATGTTAAATTGAATATCAAGTTTGCTCCGACATTTGGAGGAGCGGTTGTCGATATGCAAGCAGTGCTTGATAGTATAGCACCTGGTCTACTGGCATTTGTAATATGGTGGTTAACATTTAAGCAATTACAAAAAGGCATGAAACCAATGACACTAATTTGGATTATCATGGGTGGTTGTATATTGTTGGCAGCTCTTAAAATTGTTTAATATCAATTATTAGCAATATTTATAAAGGAGTAAGAAGTTAACTTCTTACTCCTTTACTTAGAATGCTTGAATGAATTTGATTAAGTATAGATTTGTTATCTCTTTGATCCTATTAAGAAATCTATATTATATTAAAAATTGACAACAAATACTTAAGTATAAATGATTCACTAATAAATGAATGCATATTGATTAGGATGGGGTAACATGACTTATATTATTATCACGATAGTCGTAGCTACTATAGGTGGATGGATCGCGAGTAAGTTTAAATTACCCGCACCATTTATGATTGGGGCGCTTATAGCAGTTGCAGTATTAAGCGTTTCTACTGATGTAGCATATATGCCAAGTGGCATAAAGAGCTTTACTCAATCAATAACTGGTATTTTTATTGGTATGAGATTACGCAAAAAAGATATTATCGAATTGAAGACGCTAATTATGCCGGCCATTGTTCTTGTGGTTGGATTTATGATCTTTACATTCTTAATGGGGAATATTCTACATTTCTTGTATTCTATGGATTACGCAACAGCTTTCTTGGTTGTTATACCAGGAGGGGTTGTGGATGTATCGCTTATGGCTTATGACTTGAATGCCGATCCACTTGTTGTTTCATTGATCCAAACATTTAGGTTATCAACCGTTCTTATTATTTTCCCTAGTATTATAGGATTGTATAAAAATCGCTATCCCGAAGCAAACTCATCAGCTGAGACAATCGTTGATGAAATAATACAATCAGATTCATTCATTGATAGATTTATTCCCGATAAAAAAATAGTAAAATTCATTTTTACTTTACTAGTGGGTCTGTTTGGTGGATATGTTGGATATATATCGAAATTACCTGCAGGAAGTCTTAGTATCTCTATGATCTTTACAGCGGTCGTGAAAATGAACTCTAGACGCATTGAATTACCAATGAAGTTTCGTTGGGGAGCTCAAATACTAGCGGGATCTATCATAGGATCAGGTGTAACCATGACGACGATTTTAGGGATAAAAGATACAATCTTACCAGCACTTACCGTTATGATTGGCTATATCATCGCTAATTTTATCATAAGCTATTTTATGAAAAAGACTGGT
>ENA-UOOR01004778-UOOR01004778.1-fermentation-metagenome-genome-assembly--contig:-NODE-4778-length-10454-cov-5.114626_pt1 | contig 10454 bp, 6 predicted proteins | sample MGYA00245780_ERZ724029 | MGnify/ENA primary metagenome ERZ724029 (study PRJEB28704, sample SAMN03018315) | fermentation metagenome | biome: anthropogenic terrestrial biome; feature: soil; material... | reverse complement strand
CGGAGAGCGGCAGGCCGAGCGCGCGCTCGACGCCCTCGCCGGCGACGACCGCGAGCAGGCGGGCGACGCGCGAGACCTCGGCGAGGAACGGGGCCTGCGCGGCGAGCGGCTCGCCGGGCCGCGCATCGGCCCGGATCCGGGCCTCGAGCAGATCGACGGGAGCTCGGAAGGCCATCCACTCCGCGAGCGCCTTGGCGTCGGCCTCGGCCGACTTGTCGAGCAGCTCGCCGCCGCCGGCGATCGCCTCCTGCCAACCCTCGCCCAGCGCGTCGGCGAGCTGGCTGCCGCGCACGACCTCGGTCGAGGCGACGATGCGCCCGGCGCGGGTCGGCCACATCGGCAGCCGGGCGAGCCGCGATCCGAGCGAGGCGTCGAGCTGGGCGCGCATCGCGACGAGCGCGCGCCGGGCGTGGGACTTCGCCTCCGACGCGTCGAGCGCGGGGTCGGACTCCATCGCCTCGACGAGGTCCCGCGCGGTCGCGGGGCGGACGCCGATGAGCTCGAGAAGCGAGCCGAAGTCGCGCTCGTCCTCGTCGCAGAGCACCGGGCGGGAGCCGCCGGCGAGCGCGTCGCGCAGCGCGCCGAAGGCCCGGCCGCAGCAGTCGGGCTCGGCGTCCCAGCCGCCGACGCGGTGCAAGCGGCCGTCGACGCCGCGGAAGATGGGAGCGCGCGCGAGCTGGGCCAGGCGAGAGAGCGCGACCTCGTGCGAGGCCTCGCGAAGAGCCGTGAGCAGCCGCTCGCGCAAGGCGGGCTCCGATGGGTCGAGCGCGACGCCCGAAGCGAGGTCCGACAGCAGCGTGAGGTAGCCCGGCGTCTGCACGCGGGCCGCCAGCCCGAGCGCCTGAGCGAGGGTCCAGGCCGAGTCTTCGCGGCCGGTTTCAATCTCCGGGAAGGCGCCCCAGGCTTCGTAGAGCGCGCGCAGCCCAGGCTCCTCGGGCGCTCGCCGCAGCTCCGTGAGCGGACGAGGAGCTCCCTTCGCGTCGAGCCAGCACGACGCGAGCGCCAGACGCTCGCGGGTGTCGGCGGCGAGGTCCCGATGGCGGGCGAGGTAGGCATAGGCGCCGTGGAGGTCGGCGAACACCGCGGGATCGAGCGCCCCATCGCCGAGCAGCGAACGCGCCACCGCGTCGGCGCCGACCGCCGGGACCCCGAGGCTGCGGACGTAGCCGAGGGCGGCGATCTCGTCGTCGAGCCAAGGCGCCTGCGGCGCGAGCGCGACCACGTCGTCGTCGGCGGCGAGCAACGCGCGCTGCTCGCCGACGAGCGGGCGAAGCTCGCCCGCCGCGTCCGGGAAGATGCAGGCCGCAGCAAGCTCGTCGCACAGCCGCCGGGGAAGGTCGGTGTGAATCTGATCGAGCACGCGGTGGAGCCGCAGCACGTCGTCGTTGGACAGCTCGACGCGGCCCGCACGCAGGTCGGCGAGGAGCGCGCCGAGGTCATAGACGCGGGCGCCCAGTCGCTGCAGCCACGCGCGATGCGCGGACTCGAGGACAGGGGCGAGCAAGGCGGGGCGACGGCCGGCGATAGAGCGCATGAAGCCGCCGAACGGGCCCTCGGGGCAGAGAGAGGCGACCGCGTCGTGCTCCCCGCGCAGACAGCACAGCCTGCCCTCTTCGTCGGGGAAGACCGGCCGCAGGCCGAGCCCGCCGGTCAGCTCGATCGGCTGGCGCGCGAGGTAGCCGAAGAGCGAGCCGGCCCGCTCGCGCGACGAGAGGAGGTTCTCGGCGATGCCGGCGTCCTCGAGATCGCCGACCAGGTCGGCTGCGCCGAGTCGCCCGATCCCGAGCCGTGCCCAGAGGCTGTCGAGCCGCGGGTTTGCCGGCAGATCGAGGCCGGGCGCGAGCAGGCAGCGCGCGTCGCCGTAGACCAGGCGCAGCTCTGCGTCGGCGCGGGCGAGCGCCGAGGGACTGCGCAGCCTTCCCGCCTGGTCCCGGACCGCGGGCCTATCTCGCAGCATCGCGAGCGCGTCGTCTTCGGCCTCGTCGAGCGCCTCGAAGACCTCGCGCGCTCCCGACTCGAGCCAGCGCAGGGCGGCCGAGCCCTCTTCGAGCAAAGCGGCCTCGCGCGCGAGCAGCGCCGCGAGATCCGCCGGTCCGAAGGCGCGCGCGCCGACCGCCAGCGCCGCGCGGCGGCGACGCTCGTCGACGACGGCGAGCGCGTGGCACCCCGGCAGAAGCTCGACCTCGCGGAGCGCACCGCTCAGCGACGGGCGCCACGGGACCGCGGCCTCGCTTGGCGAAAGGAGCCGGCCTGAAGCGGCGCGCAGGAAGCGCAGCCCGCGCGCGTGGCCGACGAACCTCTCGAGCACCGCGGCGTAGGCGGGATGGCCGAGCTCGGCGGGCAGCGGCAGCACGTCGAAGAAGGCATCGAGCCGCTCGGGATGGGACGCAGCGAGGCGCGCCGCGAGCCGCGCGAGGAGCACGCCGGCCTGGCCGATTGCCCAGCGGTTCCACTCCGATTCGAGGTCGAGCCGCTCGCGATCGATCGGCAGATCGAAGTGGGCGTGCAGCAAGAAGCGCAGGCCCGAGCGCTCACCGGTCGGCAGGTAGCTGAAGACGGTCGGCGCGTCGGCCTCGAGCGGCACCGGGCTGCCGCCCGCGCCGAGCGCGAGGGCGACGAGGACCGGCGTCTCGCTCGCGCGGCTCGCCTCGCGCGCGCCGGGCCACGCGAAGCGATCGGACTCGACGAGATAGCGCTCGGCCGCACCCGACTCCTCGTGGACGAGCCGCACCACTCCAGGCTCTTCGCAGGGCTCGGCGCGCAGGGTGCGGGCGTTGCCGCCGCGGGCGACGGCGAGGCGCTTCAGGTTGCCCAGCGTCAACAAGGTGCGCGCGGGGAGCGCGAGCGCGCGCCGGTGGAGCTCGGCTGGCGAGCGGAGTGAATCGGCGGGATCGCGCAGCGGCAGGACGAGCAGCGTGCCGCCCGTCGGATGCTCCGGCGGCCGCGCCGCGAGCCGGCGGGGAATCGAGACGTCGGCGATCTCGAAGCGGAACGGCTCCGAGTAGACCTGGGGGCGCTCGCAGACCTCGTAGACGGACTTGAAGCCGACGCCGAAGAAGCCGATCTGGCCCTTCTGCTTGGTGGTCTGGCCGATGGAGAGGACGCCGACGACGTCGCGGGCGTCGAAGGGCGTCCCGTCGTGCCAGACGGCGACGGCGCGCTCGCCCACCTCGACGCGCCAGCTCGATGCCCGCGCGTCCTCGGCGTTCTGCAGCAGCTCGACGAGGAAGTGCCCGGGATCGGTGTAGACGCGCCGGGAGAGCAGCTCCTCGGCGTTCGCCTGCGAGATGGACTTGGGGGCAGCTTCGAGGATGGCGAGGACGCGCGCGGCGAAGTCTTCGAGCCGGCTGCGCCACCGCGGCAGGTTGCCGGCGGATTCTGCGAGGCGCTCGAGCTCGGCCAGCCGCGCGCCGCGCAGCCTGAGCAGGAGAGGATCGGGGAGGCGCGCGACGTCCCCGGTGGTCACGGCCTCGGCGCAGGCGCGCTCGGCCTCCTGCGAGAGCGCGCGCTGGGTTTCGGGCGCGGCGTTCTTGAGCCAGCGGTCCATCAGGCAGACGGCAGCGAGCCGCTCGAGGGGCAGCGAGCGCACCGCGCCGGCGACGGCCTCGACGACCGCGCCGAGCGATTCGGGCGCGACCGTGGCGCGATCGAGGCCCCGCAGGACGCGATGCACGCCGGTGTCGGGCAGCGACTCGAAGAGCGCGCGCAACGCCTGGGCGATGCCGCGGTCGGCGGCGGCGCTCGAAGCGGCCAGGCGCCTGACCAGGTAGGCGAGCGGCTCGTGATCGCGCAGGGTGCCGAGCCCGGCGAGCAGCTCAGGGAGCTGCGCGCGCGCCTCGAGCGCCTCGTCGATGGCGAGGAGCTGGTCGGCGAAGGGCAGCGTGGCGAGGGCGGGCTTCATGGAAGCGTGGGAGCAGACGGCCGGTGGGCGCTCGGGAGCAACGCCAGGAGACTCGCGGCGACAGCCAGCCGCTCATCCCCATGGAGAGAACGGCAATGCGAAAGGGGCGATTCTCAGCGTGCGCGCGCGGCGCTCGAGGAACCGCGCGAGCGCGCTCGCACTACCCGCCGGCCCCCGCGACCCCTGCTATCGCCACCATTTCGTCAGCCATCAGCACCAAGAGGTAATAGCCGAAGGTCACGAGGAGCGGCAGCTCGGGCTCGGCCAAGCCTTCGGGAGTCAGGGTGACGTCAGCCTCGGTCTTCGACTTGGACGAATGCTCGAGCCGCAGGAGTACGGTCCCGTCCTCGCTTGCCCACTCGAAGCCCGTGCTCCACATCGAGACGCCGCGCCAGGAGAAGCGGCGGCCGCCGGCAAGCTCGAGACCGCCGCCCCAGTCGTGCCACTTCGGCGTGAAGACGCCGAGCTCCTCAGCGGTGCCCGCGCGCCAGAGGGTCATGCGCACCTTGAAGACACCGGTGCGCTTGAAGCTCAGGCGCCCCTGCGCCGTGTCCGCGGTCGCGAGCGAGCCGGACGCCTTCTCGAAGCGCAACCCTGCGAGCAGCGTGTCGTCGGAGCGCAGCGCGAAGGTGCGCTTGGCGGCCTGCACCTTGCGCCACTGCCAGGTCTTGGCCGGAGCGTCGGAGAAGGGCTCGAGGGCCAGTTGGCTGTACTCGGGAGCCTGCATCAAGAGGCCTCGTGAGGGGTGTGTGGACGGCTACTCGCCGCCGTCGGGCATCGGGGCAGCACCGCCGATGCTGCCGTCCGGGAGCTGCGGACCCGCGTCCACCGCGGCATCGGGAGTCGCGGCGTCGGGGGCCGAAGCGTCGGGCGCCGAAGCATCCGGCCCGGCGTCGACCGAGGCGTCCTCGGGCATCACCGCGACCCCCTCGGTGACCGCGACCGGGCCGCAGGCGGTCAGACCGGCGACGGCGGCGGCCGCCCCCAGCGCGAGGAATCGGCTGCGGACGGGATACTGCGGCGCGCTCGCCGCCTTCGCTCGACGGAATTCTCGCTTCATCGCTCCCTCACGTTCGTCCGGCCCGGGAAAAGGGGTTGGGCTCGCTCGGCTACTCGCCGCCGTCGGGCATCACCGGGTCGCCGTCGAGCACCTCTCCGGCATCGAAGGAGTCCACTGGCAGGCCGCTGTCGGCCGGCTCGGCTCCCGCGTCCACCGAGGCATCCATCGGCGGCGGAAGCGGGACGCCGCCGGTCGTCTCCCCGCCGAAGATCTCGTCGAGGCCGCAGCCTCCGAGGCTCGCGATTGCGACCGCGGCCCCGAGGGCCAGGAACTGACGGCGGCGCGGGTAGGCAGGCTCACCGGGTTGGGACTTCCCACGAAAGGCACGTTTGGCCATCGCTTCCTCGTCTCTTCGGTCCGGCCAGCGCACCGGCGACAGGGCTTGTGCGCGACTACTCCTCCTCCTCGTCGTCGAGGAAGGGCATCGCGGGGTCGCCGCCGACCACGTCCTCGAAGTTACACCAAGGGCGTGGCTCGTCGTCGGGCAGCTCCGGGCGTGCGACCGGTGGGCTGTCGATTTGCAGCGGAAGCGCGCCCTCGCGGGTCTCCACGCCGTCGAGCATTTGGTCGATGTCGCGAGCCAGGAGCGCGGCCGCGTCGCCGCGGCCGGCGAGCTGACGCCGCCCAGGGTAGTCGGGCTCGGCAGGTCGGGGCTTCGCACGAAAGGCACGTTTGGCCATCGCTTCCTCGTCGTCTTCCGCGAAAAACAGCGCTCGAAGAGTAGCACTCTCGGAAGCCCGGGCGCGACGGGCGCTCAGGGGTTGAAGGAGAGCCCGCCCTCGGTGGCCCGGACGACCGCGTCGATCATCTTCACCGCGGCCGCCGTGGCCTCGACGTCGTGGACCCGCACCACGTCGGCGCCGTTCATCACTGCCGCCGCGTGCACCGCCAGCGAACCGGCCAGCCTGTCCTGCGGCTCCTTGCCGGTGATCGTGCCGATGAAGCGCTTGCGCGAGGCGCCCACGAGCAGCGGCAGGCCGAGCGACTTGAGCTGCCGCAGGTTGCGCAACAGGAAGAGGTTGTGGCCGCCGGTCTTGCCGAAGCCGATGCCCGGGTCGATGAGGAGCCGCTCGCGCGCGACCCCGCAGCGCTCGGCAAGCCCGATGGAAGCCTGCAGGTACTCGATGACCTCTCCCACGAGGTCGAGGTAGCGCGGCTGCTGCTGCATCGTTCGCGGCATGCCTTGGACGTGCATCGCGCAGGCGGCTGCGTCGCAGCGGGCGATGGTGGGAGCCATCTCGGGGTCGAAGCGGAAGCCGGAGATGTCGTTGACCAGGGTCGCGCCCGCGTCGAGGGCGGCCTGTGCAACCGAGGCCTTGGTCGTGTCTATCGAGATGGGCACGTCGGTGCGCTGGGCGAGCCGCTCGATGACCGGCACGACCCGCTCTATCTCCTGCTCGGCCGGGACCTGCTCAGCCCCCGGCCTGGTCGACTCGCCGCCGATATCGAGCAGGTCCGCGCCCTCGGCGGCGAGCCTCTCGCCGTGCGCGACCGCGCTGTCGGTGGAGAAGAAGCGGCCGCCGTCCGAGAAGGAATCGGGCGTGACGTTGACGATGCCCATCACGTAGGTGCGGCTGCCCCACTCGAAGCGCCGGCGCCCGATCTGCGTGGGCAGAGCCGTTGCCTCGTCGAGCGCCCGCAGCAACGCGCGCCCGAGCTCGCCGGCGCCGCTCGCCTCGAGGCGCGCCGCGAGCGCGCGAGCCTGAGCGCGGGTCCCCGAGAGGAGGAGCGTTCCGGGCGCCCGCCCGGCGTCGCCCTCGACGAGGCTGAGCCCGCCGGCCTGCTGCTTCGCGGCGGCGAGCCCATCGCGGGCCACGCCGGTCAGGAGCGCCGCCCAAGCCTGCGCGCCGGCCTCCGACGGGTCGGGGGCGAGGCCGAGTCGCCTCAGGTGCAGGCGGAAGAGATCGGCGGGCTCGTTCGAGAGGACGCGTACGGTCGGCATGGCGGGCGGTGGCTCCGGGCACGGGGGAAAGAGCGCAAGGTAGCGCGTTCGCGCGGCGGCAGACCAGACCGCAGCAGAAAAGGCGAAAGGCGCACGCTTTGAAGACCGTGCGCCTTTCTTCACCTGGAGCTTCGAGCCGCTGGGGCTAGCCGGCCGCTTTGTTCGGCTCGGCCTCGGGCAGCGTGCCCAGCCCCTCGAGCGCGTCGAGGATCTTCTTCTTTTCCTTCTTCTCCTTCGGCTCACCGCTGGCCGCCGTGGGAGGGGCCGGCTTCTGGCGCTTGATCTCGCCGCCGCTCACCAGCACCTGGATGTCGTCGCCGTCGAGGGTCTCGTACTCGAGCAGCGCCTGGGAGATGCGGTCGAGCACGTCGCGGTGCTCGGTGAGCAACCCCTTGGCCTGCTCGTACTGCTCCATGACGATGGCCCGGACCTCGGCGTCGATCTGGATGGCGGTGTCGGCGCTGTAGTCCTGCGAGCGGTTGATCTCACGGCCCAGGAAGATCTGCTCTTCCTTCTTGCCGAAGGCAAGCGGCCCCAGCTTCTCGCTCATGCCCCACTCGCAGACCATCTTGCGGGCCATGTCGGTGGCCTGCTCGATGTCGTTGGAGGCCCCGCTGGTCATCTCGTCGAACACGAGCTGCTCGGCGATGCGGCCGCCCAGGGCGATGGCGATGCGCTTGCGGGCGAAGTCGCGGCTGGCGTTGTAGCGGTCCTCGGCCGGAAGCTGCTGCATGACGCCCAGGGCCGGGCCGCGCGGGATGATCGAGACCTTGTGCACCGGGTCGGTGCCCGGCAGCAGCTTGGCGACCAGCGCGTGGCCGGCCTCGTGGACGGCTGTCGTGCGCTTCTCCTTCTCGGAGATGATCATGCTCTTGCGCTCGACGCCCATCAGGACCTTGTCCTTGGCCTCCTCGAAGTCGGCGCTCTCCAGGCGCTCCTTGTTGCGGCGCGCGGCGAGCAGGGCGGCCTCGTTGACCAGGTTCTCGAGGTCGGCGCCGGAGAAGCCGGGGCTGCCGCGGGCGACCACCTCGAGGTCGACCTCGGGGGCCAGCGGGGTGCGCTTGGTGTGCACCCGCAGGATGCCCAGGCGGCCCTTGACGTCGGGGCGAGGGACGACGATGCGCCGGTCGAAGCGGCCCGGCCGCAACAGCGCCGGGTCGAGCACGTCGGGCCGGTTGGTGGCCGCGACGAGGATGACCCCGTCGTTGGCCTCAAAGCCGTCCATCTCCACGAGGAGCTGGTTGAGGGTCTGTTCGCGCTCGTCGTGACCGCCGCCCAGGCCGGCGCCGCGGTGGCGGCCGACCGCGTCGATCTCGTCGATGAAGATGATGCAGGGGGCGTTCTTCTTGCCCTGCTCGAACAGGTCGCGCACGCGGCTGGCGCCCACGCCGACGAACATCTCCACGAAGTCCGAGCCGGAGATGCTGAAGAACGGCACGCCCGCCTCGCCGGCGATGGCGCGGGCCATCAGGGTCTTGCCAGTACCCGGCGAGCCCATCAACAGCACGCCCTTGGGGATGCGGCCGCCCAGCTTCTGGAACTTCTTCGGGTCCTTGAGGAAGGAGATGATCTCCTCGAGCTCCTCCTTGGCCTCGTCGATACCGGCGACGTCGGCGAAGGTGACCTTGTTGTGGTGCTCGGAGAGCAGCTTGGCCTTCGACTTGCCGAAGCTCATCGCCTTGCCGCCGCCCGACTGGAGCTGGCGCATGAAGAAGATGAAGAAGACAAACAGGAAGATGAACGGCACGCCCTGCACGAGGACGGTCACCCACATGCTGTTCTGCTCGTCCTTCTCGTAGCGGACCTGGACCTCGTTCTTGGTCATCCGGTCGACGAGCCCCGAGTCCATCACCGCGGGGCCGCGGGTCTTGAACTCGGTGTTGTCCTTATACTTGCCCTCGTAGTCGAGGCCCTTGACCACGACCGAGGAGACCTCGCGCTTCTCGACCTTGGCGAGAAACTCGCTGAAGTCGATCTCGCGGGCATCGGTGTTCGAGCGCTGGACGAACTGATACAGGCTCACAAAGAGCACGATCAGCATCACCCACAGCAAGATGCTCTTGTAGTTCGCGCGCATTCTTTCCCTTCTGTCCGAAGCCCGCTGGAGGAGAAGAGGCTTCGTCCCCTGAGGCGCTTATCCGGCCTGCTTCCGCACCCCTGTGGGCCTCCCGAGCACGCCCAAGGCAAGAGGCGGAACACTAGCAGCAACGCGTTGGCCTCTCAACTTATTTTGGCCCTTGGACACTGTCGAAAAGCCCCTTCGGAGCCTGATCTTCCGCAGCGCGTTCGACCGCTGTCGAGGCGCTGTCACCCGTACGTAACAAGCGCGCATCGTCCGTGCTGCCCGAGGCCTCGACGTGCACCTCCCAGCCGACTTCGGACCGCTCGCCATGCTCGGCCTCCTGCGACTCGCGCAGGCCGATGATCCACAGGACCTTGCCCGCAGAATCGGCGAGCAGCCGCAGCCCGTCACGCGCCTCGCGCGGCAGCTTCTGGTCGATGAGCCAGGCCTTGAGCTTCTTCTCGTGCCCGCCGCGCGGCCGGAACCTGTCCCCGGGGGCGCGGGCGCGCAGCCTGAGCGGCAGCGCGAGGCGCGCAGGATCGAGCCTCATCGCGCCCGGGGCGGGCTTGCCGGTCCCTGTGAAGGCCCGAACCTCGACCCGGCAGCCCTCGAGCGCATAGACCCCAGGGCCGGGAATCGGCAGCTCGCACCTCGGTGCCAAGCCGGCCGGCGGGCCCGCGCGCAGCGCGAAGCGGCCGTAGCGCACGATGAATTCGACCCTGCCCGGCAGTGCGAGGCTCGAGGGCCCGCGCGCCGCGAGCGCGGCGCTCATCCGCCGTAGGTGGCCGGCGTCGAGCCTGCTTCCCGACCGCCTCGCCGCGAGGCGCAGCACCCGGGCCCGCAGGCTCTCGGGCAGGCGCGCCAGCGCACCGGTCTCGCCGCCGCACAGCTCGCCCGGGCGGCTCTCGAGTATCCGAGCCGCGTGCCGGCGCGCGAGGCGCGAGAGCAGCCGCTCGTCCTCGGCCGCGATCGCGGCGCAGCGCGCCACGGCGGCGATCGAGGAGGGCCCGAGCGCGTCGACGAGCGCCGGCAAGACCTGGGCGCGCACGCGGTTGCGGGCGAACTCCGGGGAGGCGTTGGTCGGGTCCTCGCGCCCGCGCACCCGCCGTGAGCGCAGGTAGTCGCGCACCTCGACGCGCGAGACCTGAAGCAGCGGACGCACGACCTGCCCGCGGCGCGCGAGGACTCCGCGCAGGCCGCGGGTGCCCGTCCCGCGCGCGAGCCGCAGCAGCACCGTCTCGGCCTGGTCCTCGAGCGTGTGGCCGGTCGCGATGGCCTCACAGCCGCGCTCGCGGGCGATCTGGCCGAGCGCCCGATAGCGAGCCCTGCGGGCGGCCGCCTCGAGCCCGCCGGCCCCGCGCACCTGGACCTCGCGCCGAGTGCAGACCAGGCCGAGCGCCCGCGCGAGCCGCTCGACATAGAGCGCGTCGCGCGCCGAGCCCGGTCGCAGCCGATGGTCGACCGTCGCCACCTCGAGCCGCAGGTCGAG
>ENA-UOOR01004777-UOOR01004777.1-fermentation-metagenome-genome-assembly--contig:-NODE-4777-length-10455-cov-2.828269_pt1 | contig 10455 bp, 11 predicted proteins | sample MGYA00245780_ERZ724029 | MGnify/ENA primary metagenome ERZ724029 (study PRJEB28704, sample SAMN03018315) | fermentation metagenome | biome: anthropogenic terrestrial biome; feature: soil; material... | reverse complement strand
ACAGGCAGTCTTTCTATAGCTGCATTCATTAGATATGATTCTGACCGATCCATCAAAAGTTTTTGGGCGACATTTACATCCATATTAGAAATATATATATTTCTTTCATGCTTGTTCACTTCCCGACCGCTCCTTTCGTAATCTATCTGAAAAGTTCCACCCTCACAGTTTCACCCGCTTTTATACCCTCTTTATCTAAAGGTATCCGAATCATGCCATGAGCTTTCGAAAGCTGTGAAATTGCCGAAGATTTCGCATGTATTGGCTTTGCCGTATACCCCTTTTCATTCTCCGCCAATTCAACCATCTGGTAAGTCTCTTTACCCGGTGAAGAATGGATATTTGTACTGCACTCCGCATCGACAAAATAGTTTTCTTTGATTTTCCCAAGCATTCTATCAATAAGATGCTCAACAAACACCTTGAATATGATTACTGCAGAAACCGGATGTCCCGGCAGTCCAAAAACTGCTGCGTTTCTAACCCTGCCAATAATAGTAGGTTTCCCTGGTTTTACAGCTGCGCCGTGCACAAAGACGCCGGGTTTTCCAAAGGAATCTATTACCCTTTCGGTATTGTCTTTCACCCCTACTGAGCTGCCCCCCGAAATTACCACAATATCATTTAATTTTGATGCCTTGTCAACTGTCTCCTTTATAAGATCATAATCATCCCTGACTACAATTGAACTTGTCACTTCTCCCCCTGACTCCTGCACCATTGCAGAAAGGATATATGTGTTTATATCCCTTACCTGACCCTTATTTATTCCTCCGAAGGGATCAACTATTTCATCGCCGGTTGATACAATAGCAACTTTTGGCTTTTTTACGGCTCTAATATGGCTTATCCCTGCAGCACACAGCACTCCTATGTCTTGTGACATGATCACTCTTCCTTTTGGGAGTATCCTTTCACCAATTTGGATATCGTCTCCGATAAAAATGATATTCTCCCCGGGTGCTACGGGACTATGCGCTGCAATCATGATCTCATCAATAAGCTCAGTATATTCTATCATCAGCATGCCGTCCGCCCCCTCCGGTATCATGCCCCCGGTAGGCACATAAACGCAACTCCCTTTGCTAACCTTAAGTTCAGTTGCCTCTCCCATCTCAACCTTTCCAATAATATTAAGAAAAGCAGGAAGGCTTTCACTTGCTCCAAAGGTATCCTTTGATACCACTGCATAACCGTCAACAGTAGATCTATTAAAATCCGGAATATCGTATGATGAAAGAATGTCCTCAGAGGTCACTCTTCCTAAAGCTTCTGTGATTTCGATCTCTTCATATCCCGCTATTATATCTCCAAAATAGTCTTCCATCTTCTTCTTGACTTCATTCACAGTGTCAACATTTAAAAGCTTCAAACACCGTCATCCCCTTTAGTATTGATAGACTTATCTTAACATAGTAGGTTTATAAAATACAATGCACTGAAACGCAAAAAATACAGCCATGTACATAATAGGACTATGATACATGGCTGCTATCAATATTGGTGGTTTATTAGCGTCTTAATATCAGTTCAAGTGTTAATAATTACTTTGCATCAGGTACAAAAAGCTGTTTCCCGCCTTTTGTAAACTCTCCGATCATCTTCTGTCCTTCTTCGGAGGTCAAAAACTGTACAAAACTCATCGCTGCATTATAATGTATATTCGAATACTTCTGTGGGTTTACTGCTATTACGCCGTAAGGATTGAAAAGCACCGGATCCCCTTGAAGAACTATTTTTAGATTAACCTTGTCCTCAAAAGCATACCATGTACCACTGTCAACCAATGTATATGCTCCCATTTCACTTGCCATCGTAAGAGTATTTCCCATACCCTGACCGGATTCTTTATACCAGCTTTGTCCGACAGGATCGATTTTATAGTTTTTCCAGATTGTAAGTTCTTTTTTGTGTGTGCCTGACTGGTCACCTCTTGATACAAATATAGCCTTGTCATCTGCTATTTTCTTCATTGCTGCGCCGGCATCCTTTATTCCTGAAATTCCGGACGGGTCGTCTTTCGGACCGACAACAAAGTAGAAGTTGTACATTACATCCCTTCTGTTAACTCCATAACCTTCGTTTACAAATGCGTCCTCTGATGCCCTTGCATGTACCAATATAACATCTGCATTGCCCTGTTTACCCATCTCTATTGCTTCGCCGGTACCTACGGAGACCACCTTTGTAGTTACTCCGTACTTTTTGTCAAAAGCGGGAACAAGAACATCCAACAACCCTGTATCTCTGGTACTTGTTGTAGTTGCCAGCACCATTGTCGCTTCCGGCTTGCCGATTACAATTTCCGGTTCCTTAACAGGAGCAGGAGCAGCAGCTACCGGTGCACTTGCTATTTTTGAAAGATATTTTCCATGTACATAACCGGTGCTCCCATTTGCCAGGCTTATTTTGTACCATTCATTTGATTTTTCAATAACAGTTACTGTTGTATTTCTAATAAGTACTGACTGTACTTTATTTTGCATTCCCGGACCGTTTCTGAAATTTAACCATGAAGCGGTTGTGGAAGCCTTATCTCCCAAGTTCAATACATCCAATGCTTCTGCATTGACAAAAGCAAGGCTTGACATCATTGTCATGACCAATACAAGAAGTAAAACCGTCATTCTTTGTCTGAAATTTTTTCTGTTGTTCATAATAGTACCTCCTAGTAAATCATTTTCCCTTCAATAAAGTCCATAGTTCTGCTGTCTTTAGGCTGACTGAACACCTCCTTAGCCTCTCCGCTTTCAACTATGCTGCCATTAAGCAGAAACACAAGCTGTTTCGATATTCTTTTTGCTTGAAACATATTGTGAGTAACTGCAATTATTGTTGTCTTGTATTCCGAATTAGCATGAAGTATAAGTTTTTCTATCATCGCCACATTAGCTGGGTCAAGATTCGCTGTAGGTTCGTCAAGCAATAGTACCTTAGGTCTGTGTATGATTGCTCTTGCCACGGTAAGTCTTTGGGCTTCGCCTCCGGATAGTGTCACAGCCCTCTGTCTTAGCTTGTCTTCAATCCCTATAAACTTTGAAATTTCAATAATCCGGTTTCTTATTTCCTCCTTGGGAAAACCTCTAAGCTTCAGACTGTATGCCATATTATCATAAACCGACATATTGAACACTGTGGGTCTTTGAAATACCATTGACATCTGTCTTCTTGCTTCAATGTCCGGTTCACTGATTATTTTTTTTCCATTAAAGACAATTTCTCCGCTTGTGGCTTTTTCCAAGCCATTCAATACGTATAAAAGGGTACTTTTCCCCGATCCGCTGGGACCTATTATTCCTGTTATACTGCCCTCTTCTATTTCCAACTCCTCTATATCAAGGACTTTCTTGCCACTATATTCTTTTGTTAGTGCCTTAACGCTGAATATTACATTCATCTACTTGCTTCCCCCCTTGTGCCCCTTAACATATCCAGTGCAATATTTATCAGGAGGGATATTATTATTAGAATTATTCCAAGGGCAAGAGCAATTTGAAACTCCCCCATTCCCTTATGAAGTGCTATAGATGTTGTCATCACTCTTGTCTGGAACCTTATATTACCGCCGACCATCATAACAGCACCTACTTCAGCGGTAAGGCGTCCAAATCCGGTAATTACTGCTGCTCCTATGGCATACCTTGCTTCTTTAATAACAAGCCACATTAACTGAAAACCGTTAGCTCCCAAGCTTACCGCAGTTTTTTTGATCGGAGGGTCCACACCCTGAACCGCTACGATAGTAAGACCTGTAACTATTGGCGTTGCCAGAAGTACTTGGGCAATTATCATTGCAGTAGTAGTAAAAAGAAGTCTTAAGGGACCAAGGATTCCTATCTGATTGGAAAGGAGTATGTAAACAAAAAGTCCTACAACCACAGGGGGCATTCCCATAAATGTATTTGTAATATTTATCAAAGCTGTTTTTCCCCAAAACCTGTTGAGCCCTATTACTGTCCCTAAGGGTATACCTATAAATGTACTTATGACCGTTGAGATTACAGATACCTTAAGTGACAAAAATATTATTCCGTATAATTCAGGATCAAGTGATAGCATCAAGGATATTGCTTTGTTAAAGGCTTCAACGAAATATTCCATATAATTACTCCTTAGTGTTTTCAATACAAGCCTGTATTCTTAACAAAAATAAAAAACAATCCTGAAAAGGATTGTTTAATAAATACAACAAAACATTTTCCTTTCCTAACACGGGAGGCTTAGGAATTTCTCCCCAAACCCTTATGGGACTTGCCCATCGGTCATGACTTCATAGTAAACCTTAGAAGCAATGACTCGGAAAATTTATATTTTTATTTAATTATATACTATTATGATTGCTTATGCAATTTCTACGCTTTTGCGTTTTTTGCTGCAGCAGGTGCCGCATCCTTCATGTATGCTACATGGTAGAACAGCGGAACAATAAGCGCTCCACCTATTAAGTTACCTATTGTGACAGGTATCAAATTATTAATCCAAGCCTGACCCCAGGTAACAGGTGCGCCTAAGAACATTCCGAGAGGAATAAAGTACATGTTTGCAACACTATGCTCATATCCACAGAGTACAAAGAGCATAATCGGGAACCAGCATGCAAATATCTTTGATATTATATCCTTAGCTCCTGTAGCCATCCAAACTGCTAGAACAACAATAATATTGCAGAGTATGCCTCTTATTACTGCAGCACCGAAAGGTATAGCAACTTTATTGGATGCAATTTTTATAGCAGCTTCTGCAATAGGAGTCCCTGCTGCCATTAAACCGGAGTTTGCAACCAGAACGGCAAGTAAGACCGAGCCTACGAAATTTGCAAAATATACAACTGCCCAGTTTCTGAGTATATCTGACCATTTGTAGCGACAGTTCAGACATCCCAATGTCATAAGGTTATTACCTGTGAAGAGCTCTGCACCACAGATAACCACTAGCATAAGTCCTACAGGGAATGCTCCGGCAAATACAAATTTCTGCAAACCTACATCAGTTTTTGCAAGTGTCTGCCCTATTGTAATTGCTCCTTGCCCTCCAAACCCAATGAACACACCTGCAAAGATACCCAATACCATCATCTGAGCAATTGAAAGTTTTGCTTTTGCAGCACCGGCATCGCAGGTAGCCATTGCAATTTCCTTTGGAGTCAACATCCTTTTCTCCATTTTAAAAGACCCTCCATTCTAAACTTTGTTAAATGGTATATATAAGTTAAACATTTTTTTAACAACTTAAGTTTAGCATCTTTTTAACAATCTGTCTATGATTCCTGGAGAGTTTTAAAAATTCAGAATTCTTGAAATCCATATGATTATGCGATTACAGATATTTCTCCTGAATTGGGATCCATCAGCATTCCATAGATTTTTACATCCTTGGGGATATATGGGGAATCCTTCAACTTAAGAACTGCGTCTTTTACGTTTTCTGTTTCATCCTGTATTAATCCGAACCATTCTCTTATGTCTATTGCGTTTATTGCATCGGTCGGTATGCCTCTTTTCTCCATTTTCGCCTTTATGTCTTCAATTTTCTGCTTTCTCATCCCACAATCACTATGACCTACTACATATACTTCCTTTAAATCCATCAACACCGTTCCCACAGCCACACTTCGTATAACATCACTGCAATTGTCTCTTATAATATTGCCTGCATTCTTAAGTATTTTAGCATCCCCTCTGCCGAAGCCCATGGCAGGCTCTAAAAGTTCTACCAGCCTTGTATCCATGCAGGTAAATACCATTATATCCTTATGGGCATGACCGCTTATAGGCTTATCCTCTCCCAAATCCTTTCTTTCCTGTACATATTTCCTGTTGTGCTCAAGTATCTTTTCTAACATTATGACCTCCTAAATATTATTTATTGAAATTTAATTCTTTCCGGATTACTATATATGTTCATCCTCTGCCCCCGTGCAAAGCCGATTACAGTTATTCCAAGCTGGCTTGCCAGCTCTACTGCCAGGTCGGTAGGTGCAGATCTTGATACAATCACCGGTATCTGAGCTTTTGCAGCCTTTATTAGCATTTCTGAAGACACTCTGCCGCTTGTAAGGACTATTTTGTCAGACAGCTCAATATCTTTCAGGGAAGCTTCTCCTACAATCTTATCCATGGCATTATGCCGTCCTACATCTTCATGAAAAAGCATAATGTCTGTATCGGTACCCAATGCTACACTGTGGACACCACCTGTATTCATGAATAATTCGGATCTTTTATTAAAATCCCTCATAAGCTCAAGTATCGCTTTCGCGTCTATCTCCATACTACCCATTATTTTTCTGCAGCTTATCGAATCAACCGCATTATAAAAGGTAGAGCCTTTACCGCAGCCTGTGGTCATTGTCCTCTTTCCGTGAAGATTTTTTGCAATCATGCTGCTTTCAATGGTACTAACCTCCGCTATGCCTTTTTCTTCATCTATCCTTATTCTCTTTATGTCGGACTTACTTTTTATGATGCTTTCAGAAAGCAAGAACCCCACGGTTAGGCAGTCAAGGCTTGAAGGAGTGCAAAGCAATGTGATGAACTCTTCTCCATCCAGCATAATAGTCAAAGCATACTCTTTGACTACCATATCCTCAAGGGGTAATACCATACCATTGTCATACTTTATTATGGGAATTCCCTTGGTCAAATCCATATTACCGCCCCCCGACTATTCCTTTGAAAACTTTTTTATAAGGCCTTCATAATCCTTGATGGTATTTATATTGGTGAACATTTCCCAGTCAGGACTAAATTCTCTTGCTTTTGCTTCACTTACATACACCACGTCAGCGTCTTGAAGCATTGAGTTAATCTGCCTCTTATTATTTCTCATGTTTTCTTCAATCCTGCCGATAAGTTTTTTAGAATAAAACGCATTAAAAGGTTCAATCCAGTCACCAAGCTTTGTTATAACACTGTCAACTTTGCCGTCATGCTTATGAATAAGCTCCATCATATATCTTATGTATTCGATATTTATGAAGGGCATATCGCAGGCTACAACATAATTGTGCATGCTGCCGGAATTTTTAAGTCCCACATGTATCCCTGCCAGAGGCCCGAAATCCCTGACTTCATCTTCTACCAGCTTGAATCCATATTTCAAGTATTCTTCAGGCTTACCGGTAACAAGGACAATTTCATTAAAAACTCTTTTCAGCTTTTCAGCTATCATTTCAACTACATACTTGTCCCGAAGCTTAAGAAACTGCTTGTCAAAACCCATCCTGCTGCTTTTGCCCCCTGCAAGTATTATCGCGGTTTCTATATATGCCATTTTGACCTCTCTATGTATCTGATATCATTTTTCTCATATCTTAACTTTATTACAATTCATATTCTACATCATTGTTAAAAAATGCACAAATGAAAAGTCGCTCCTCCGCAATTCAATCAAAATAAATAATCTCCCCCCTTATATCTTTGTCCACATGTAACAGTCCCAGAGAATACCTTTGCTCAAACCTTTTTGAGATAGGGGAACCCGGATTAAAAAACAGAACTCCGTCAATTACTTCATTATGCGGCTTGTGACTATGCCCATATACAACGCAGTCCACATTATTCTTTACAAACATAGAATAAGCACCTGCATATGCGCTTGCCCTGCCGGTCCCATGGGTCAGTCCTATTCTTTTTCCGTTAGCCTCGATAATCTTTTTTGTACCGTATTTATACAGCATTTCATAACTGTCGTTATTCCCCGCCACCGCATAAACAGGGGCAATAGTCTCCAATTCTATTATTACTTCATCAATAAGTATATCCCCTGCGTGAAATATCATGTCCACACCGTCAAATACACTATATATTATTTTAGGAAGCAGCCTCGCACTGCTTCTTATATGTGTATCAGAAATAACTCCTATCTTCACCTGTCGTATCCTCCGATTCTTTTTCTTCATCTATGCAGCTTTTTATCGCTAATACCTCATACAGTATGGATATGACCCAATATATCATCCAAAAATTCGGTATAGGGTATCCGTAAAGGTTTACCGCCAACTGTAAAAGCATTGGCAGTGTAAGGGCATAAATGCAGATATTCATCAGATTACCAAATTTCAACTTTCCCTTAAAGACTGTATTTGCAATTAGTCCCAACAGTGCCATTATGGCAGCATTGATAAGCTTCCATCCCAATGCAAAAATAAAACCAAAGGCAAGGAAAACTGCAACTATAATGCTGAGCTTAGGCATAAGCTCCAGCACATCTGTTTTCGTAAGTGTAAAGCCTTTCAGTTCGGTCAGGTTAAATTCCCTTGTCTCTAACTTGCTTCTCTTAAAATATACTTTATCCCGGGTTATCAGAATCGCAGTATCAACATCCTTTAATTCACTGACAGTCACCTTTCCCGTAGTATCAATAACGAAAAGCTCATTGATGCTGCTGCTGATATAATGGGGCATTTCACCTTCAAAGCTGAATTCACCGTTCTCGAGTCTGAATTCCGGAACGTTTGTTTTCAAATCGTCAGCCATTTCTTCCATGATTATTTTTGTACCTAAATAAGTCTTTGTTCCATTTATTGAATAAATAATCAGAAAAAGCAGCAGAAGATATACAAAACTCCTGCTGAACTTATTATTCTTAATGCTTCTATAGAACTTAATATCAATTACGCTTTCCCGCATCTGTATGAAAAAATTCATTCAACCGCCTCCCGCATGTTCTGCAGCATACATCTTTATTATCAAGATAATTATAGCAGATATTATCTTTTTCAGTCACCTGCAATATTTATGACCTTACCGCATTTTGTGCACAAACCATCATCCAGATGCTCTATAAATATGCCTCTTCTTCTCTTTATAAGTAAAGCTCCGCACTGTGGACAATATGTATTTGCAGCCTCACTCTGCATATTACCTATATATACATACTCCAGATAGCTGTCAGCCACCTTTTTTAGATCAATAAGAGTCTGTTCCGGTGTAGGTTGCTCCTCCATTTTGTATTTTGGGAAGTATCGCGATAAATGGAGTGGAATGGAAGGACTGATAGATGACAGCCATTTTGAAAGTTCTCGCATCTCCTTTTCACTGTCATTGTGCCCCGGAACAATAAGAGTGGTAATCTCTATATGACATTCTGCAGCAGCCGCCTCTACAGTTCTCTTTACATACTCAAGACTGCCTCCGCATACATTTCGGTAATACTCCTCTGTAAACCCTTTTACATCAATATTCATAGCATCTATGTAAGGCAACAGCTCAGATAGTGCATTCACACTGATATATCCGTTAGTAATCAGCACATTTTTGTATCCCTCAGACCTTATAAGCTTTGCCATATCATATACATACTCAAACCAAACAGTCGGCTCATTGTAGGTATATGCCACACCTATGCACTCCTCATCCTTCCTGCACAAATTCAGTAAATAGTCCTCAGATGCTTCATACAGGCTATACCCTCTGCCCTGCTCAACCACTCCCCGCTGCGCAATCTGATAATTCTGACAGAAACTGCATCGAAAATTGCACCCTACAGTTCCAATAGACAGGATAAAACTACCCGGGAAAAAATGATAAAGAGGCTTTTTCTCCATAGGATCCATTGCGATAGAAGAGATTTTTCCATAGTTATGGGTATAAAGTGTGCCTTCAATATTGTTTCTTACCCTGCAAATCCCAAATTTACCCGGTGCAATGGTACATCCGTGGGGGCAGAGGCTGCATATGACATTGCCTCCTTCAATTTTTTCATAGTGCATCGCTTCTTTCAACCGGTCCATAAGAATCACTCCATATACTTAATAGTGTCTTACTACTTCAAAGCGCTCCAGTTTATAAGGTTCACCGGATCTGATACCTGCTTTCTGCAGTGCGATATTTACTTGATAATCAACGGTATCTACTCCTTCCAGATTGGGAAGCAGCAAGCCGGATCTGTACCCGCTTCTTACAATAACACCATACTTTTTCACATCAAGCTCTTCTTTTGTTTTAATTGGCTCCGATTCTCCCAATACATCTACTGAATAAACCAATTCAGAAAGCTCATTTTCCTCTACAGGTAAGAAACGAGGATCCCCGGTTCCCGCGCTGATTGCGTTTTGGATGATTTCCATAGCAATATTTTTTGTGGTAGGTCTGATAGTGCCAATGCAACCTCTAAGTTCGCCATATTTTTTCAGTGAAACAAACACCCCTGCCCTGCAGATAATCATCTCCTCAGGCAAACCTTCAGGCACAGCAATTTGGCGTCCTGTTCCGACATAAGTCTCCAGAGTCTCTATAGCCAATTTCACATAGGGATCGCTGCTCTTTACCGTATCCTTATCCATACATGCCTCTGCTTGAATCTCAGCCACACAGTAGCCTACTCCAAAAGGACCTTCATAGGAAATAATCTCTCCCTTTATGCTGCAACCATCCAGACTTCCCATAAGCACAATAGTGGAATTATATGCACATTCCCCTGCAGATGTAAGAAGGTCAGCAGGCATGGAAAGCA
>ENA-UOOR01004776-UOOR01004776.1-fermentation-metagenome-genome-assembly--contig:-NODE-4776-length-10459-cov-4.486640_pt1 | contig 10459 bp, 9 predicted proteins | sample MGYA00245780_ERZ724029 | MGnify/ENA primary metagenome ERZ724029 (study PRJEB28704, sample SAMN03018315) | fermentation metagenome | biome: anthropogenic terrestrial biome; feature: soil; material... | reverse complement strand
CAATATCGCAATTGGGGCAGATCGTGGATGATGACGACGCAACTTGCAGTGGACCCTCGCGAAGGCGTAGAAGGGAATTATTACGATAGTCATTAGTATCGCAATTGGGATTTATAGCGAGTGATAACGACGCAACGCGCAGCGGAGTCACACAAAGGCGTATATCAATACGTCGAAGTGTGGCTCCGCAAGCTTTGCTAAGTTAGCGCCGCTATAAATCCCAATTGCCCTATTGTAGGGTGCAAACCTTACCATCCGCCCCAGCAACCACTATCCTATCCCCTGCTATTGCGGGTGAGGTCAGTACGTCGGCGTTGAAGGGGGCCCTCCAGACTACGCTGCCTGTCTTTCCGTCAAGGCAGACCAGGACGTCGCTGTTGGTCCCGAAGAAAATCTTCCCTGAAAACGCGGCCGGGGATGAGTAGACGGACTCATTGGCCTTGTATTTCCACACCGGTGATCCGGTAAGCGCGTCAAGCGAGGTGACCCACCCCCTGATGTTGCCGAATACTACCCTTCCGTCCTCGACAAGGGGGGAGGTCTCGATCTGCGCCTTTGAGTCGTAGTTCCATATGACCGCCTGATGCTTGATCCTCGCGCAGTAGATCTTCCCGTCCTGGCTTGTGAAGTAGAGATGGCCGTCTTTAACGGCAGGCGCGGAAACTATCGGTCCTCCGACTACGGCACGCCACCTTAGCTTTCCGGAGGCGGCATCCAGGGCGAAGAGCTTGCCCTCATCGTTGCCGACATAGACCACTCCCCCGGATACAGCAGGGGATCCCTGCACCGCCCGCTCTGTCTTGTACCTCCACTTCTGCCAGCCTGTCTTTATGTCAACGGCATAGACAAAGCCGTCGTTTGAGCCGAAGTAGACGATTCCGTCAGCGACTGCCGGGGAGGAATGTATGCTGTTGTGAGTCGTGAATTTCCATATCATCTTCCCGGTATCTGCGTCCAGGCAGTACATCCTGCTGTCGTAGCTACCCGCGAAAACTTTGCCGTCAGCTATGGCGGGGGAGGATACGACCCAGTTGCCTGTGGGGAAGGTCCATTTGATCTTTCCGGAATAAAGATCCATTGAGTAGATGTTGCCGTTATTGGATCCGAATATTATGGAATCGTTGAAGATCGCAGGCGAAGACCTGACGGCATCGGGGATCTTTACGGTCCAGTCCTTTCTCCCGGTGAGATCTGCGCCGGCGGCAATGTCGGCGGCATTCCCGGTCCTGCGGATGTTTGCGCGGAACATCGGCCAGTCCTGCGCCGAAGCCGGGAGCTGCAGTGCGAGTGTCAGAAACAGCAGACATACGGTAATGTTCAGTTTTATACGGTCCAATCTATATTGCCCCTCTCGGAATTGATATTGACAGGATAAACTCTTTTACGGATTTTTCCATCGTAAAAAAGAATGATTGATAAAGAGGTGCTTTTTCGGCTAGAATATACTGCTGACTGAAGGAGTGACAGAAATGATCCTCGATAAGATCCGAAATTTTAGCATAATAGCCCACGTCAACCACGGCAAGTCGACGCTTGCCGACCGTCTGCTTGAGGAGACGGGTACGATCGACGGCAGGAACATGAAGGCTCAGCTGCTCGACATGCTTGAGCTTGAGCGGGAGCGCGGCATAACAATAAAGCTTGTCCCTGTAAGGATGAACTACACTGCCGGGGACGGACGGGAATACATCCTCAACCTCATTGACACTCCCGGTCACGTCGATTTTACATACGAGGTGTCGCGTTCACTGGCTGCGTGCGAGGGCGCCGTCCTGGTCGTCGACGCCGCTCAGGGTGTCGAGGCCCAGACTGTCGCGAACAGCTATCTTGCAATAGACCTTAACCTCGAGCTTATCCCCGTCCTCAACAAGATAGACCTCCCTTCGGCGCAGCCCGACAGGGTGAAAAAAGAGCTGGAGGATATCATAGGGATAAACGCCGACGACGCAGTCAGCGTAAGCGCAAAGACAGGAGAGGGGATAGCGGACCTCCTTGAGCGGATAGTACGTGATGTCCCCGCGCCGTCGGGTGATCCCGATGCCCCCCTACAGGCCCTTATCTTTGACTCGGTATATGACAACTACAAGGGTGTCATTTGCTATGTAAGGGTCGTCAACGGCACCCTCCAGCCCGGAAAGAACATAAGGTTTATGGCGACAGGCCGTGACTATGAGCTTGACGAGGTAGGGATATTCAGGCCCGACATGGTCAAGGTCTCGGAGCTGGGGCCGGGCGAGGTCGGATACATCGCCGCGAGCGTCAAGTCCATAGAAGAGGCCCGCGTGGGCGATACCATCACAGAGGCAAGGCGTCCGGCAACGGTCCCGCTGCCGGGGTACAGAAAGGTGAAGCCCGTCGTTTTCTGCGGATTCTACCCCGTGGAAAGGGAGGACATAAACCAGCTGCGGGAAGCCCTTGAAAAACTGCAGATCAACGATTCGGCGATCAGCTTTGAACCGGAGAACTCCGCCGCGTTGGGCTTCGGATTCCGCTGCGGCTTCCTTGGCCTGCTCCACATGGAGATAGCGAAGGAAAGGCTCAGCAGGGAGTTCGGCGTCGATCTGGTCGCAACAGCCCCCAACGTCGTATACCAGATAGTGCTGACCAATCAGGATATAATAGAGGCGCATAAGCCTTCGGACTTCCCGGAGCAGGTCAAAACCGAGGAGATAAGGGAGCCTTTCATCAAGCTGACGATATTTATCCCGGAACAGTTTGTCGGTGCCGCCATGCAGCTCTGCCAGGACAAGAGAGGCACTTATGTCAGCATGGACTACATAACGCCCGAAAGGGTGAGGCTCACTTACGACATGCCGCTTGCGGAATTCATACTCGACTTCCACGACAAGCTCAAGTCGTGCACAAAGGGTTATGCCTCCCTCGACTACGACCACATAGGCTTCCGGACGGCCAACCTCGTCAAGGTGGACCTTCTTCTGCAGGATGAGCCTGTGGACGCCTTCTCCTTCATCTGTCACGCGGACCAGGCATACCACAGGGGGCATGCCGTTGTAGGGAAGCTCAAGGAACTCATACCGAGGCAGCTTTTTGAGATACCCGTACAGGCTGCGGTAGGGAAAAAGGTCATCGTAAGGATGAACATAAAAGCAGTCAGGAAAGACGTTCTTGCCAAGTGCTACGGGGGGGACATAACCAGAAAGCGGAAACTGCTGGAAAAGCAGAAAGAGGGCAAGAAGCGCATGAAGCAGGTGGGAAGGGTCTCGATACCTCAGGAAGCCTTCCTCGCGTTCATGGATGTCACGAAGTCAGAGGAGAAATAATGTCAGGAAACGCAAACCCTTTCGAGCCTCCCGCAGGGGGGCTCTCACTTTATCTTCATGTACCCTTCTGCGAAAGGAAGTGTCCCTACTGCGCCTTTGAGAGCAAGGTCCCTTCAGAAGGTGAGAAAGACCTTTGGCTTGAAATGGTGGAAAGGGAGCTTCATTGGTGGGAAGCGCGGATAGGAAGGCCGTCACTTGCGACATGCTACATAGGAGGAGGTACCCCGACAGTCCTGAGCGGTCCCGAATGGGCCAGGCTCGCTGAGATGCTGGAGAACCACTTCACGTTCGATGCTGATGCAGAGGTGACAGTCGAGGCAAATCCAAACTCCCTCAGCGCAGATCACCTGCTCTTCTGGAGGGAATGGCGCACCACAAGGGTCAGCATCGGCGTACAGAGCTTCGACGATGCTGAACTGGCGCAGCTCGGCAGGCTTCACACCGCCGCGCGGGCCTGCGAGGCGATATCCGCCTCACTCGCGTCAGGCTTTTCAGTCAATGCCGACTTTATGTTCGGGCTTCCGGGACAGACCTTCAGGAACTGGGCCAGGACACTGTCTCAGGCCGCGGCTTCCGGCATAGCGCACATATCCCTCTACCAGCTTACTATCGAACCCGGAACAGAGTGGGGTTCAATGCCGGAGGATGAACTTTCGGACGGCTATCTGCCGTACAGGTGGGCCCAGTGGTATCTGCCATTAAAGGGATTCGGGCAGTATGAGATAGCTAATTTTGCGAAATACGGACATGAAAGCAGGCACAACATAAATTACTGGAAAGAAGGGGACTATCTTGGGATAGGCCCCGGCGCTTCCGGCCACATCAAGGGGTGGCGCTACAAAAACATCTCCGGGCTGAGCAGGTATTCGGGCTCCCTGAAAAAAGGGGCCAGCGCGATAGCTTCGGGTGAGAGGCTCAAGGGAAGCCGCAGGGCTTCAGAAGCGGCTGTGCTGGCACTCAGGATGAAACAGGGGATAGAAATGGAAGCCTTTGCCCAAAAATACGGTTCCGATGAAGAGTCGCGTATAATCAAACTATTGGAGGCCTTCCCCGAAGACCTGTACTCCGTTTCCGGGAACAGGATCTCCCTGACGCCAAAGGGAATGAGGGTCGCCAACAGGATCTGGTCCGAACTGGTTTGATTCCGGGCGCCTGTACATTATAATGTTTCCTGTAGATGGCCGTTGTTCTTTGATTTGATGATCCCATATTTTATCTGACCGCCGGGAGGGGTTCCCCTTGAATGATAAGATCCAGAATGCCATGCGCAATATACCATCGATGGACAAGATCCTTTCGATGCCATGGATAGGCAGGTACGAGGCCGAGATCGGCCGTGATCCTGTTAAATCTGTAATTTCAGGGGTCCTCGACGATCAGAGGGCAAAAATTCTCAAAGATCCCGACACGGCATTTGACAGCGATAAAATTGCAGCTGAAGCGGAAAAGAGACTCAAGACAAGGGCCTATAAAAGCCTGAAGCCGGTCGTAAACGCTACGGGGGTCGTACTTCACACCAACCTAGGAAGATCTCTCCTGGCCAAAGAGGCGATGGAGGCTGTATCAAGTGTGGCAGGGTGCTACTCGACGCTTGAATATTCGCCGGCATCCGGATCCAGGGGGCAGAGAAACGATCATGTGGAGTGGCTCATCTGCCGCCTCACAGGCGCAGAGGCCGCCATAGTTGTAAACAACAATGCCGCAGCCGTCATACTTTCACTCGGGGCGCTTGCGAAGGACAGGGAGACGGTCATCTCCAGAGGGGAACTTGTCGAAATAGGCGGTTCCTTCAGGATCCCCGAGATAATGGCGCTCTCCGGCAGCAGGATGGTCGAGGTCGGGACGACCAACATGACGCATTTCAAGGACTTTGAATCAGCCCTTACCCAAGATACCGCAATGATACTAAAGGTACACCCATCGAACTTCAGCCTGCAGGGCTTTACCTCGTCCGTCCCGCGCGAAGAGCTCGCAAAACTTGCCCATGACAGGGGCCTGATCTTTATGGAAGACCTGGGGAGCGGGATGCTCGTCGATACCGGGACCTCATGCTGCAGCGGGGATCCGACCGTCAGGTCCTGCCTTGACGCAGGGGTGGATCTCGTAACTTTCTCCGGCGACAAGCTTCTCGGAGGACCGCAGGCAGGCGTGATAGCGGGATCGGCGGATCTCATCGGCAAACTTAGAAAATATCCGCTGCTGCGGGCGCTCAGGGTAGACAAGATGACCCTTGCCGCCTTCGAGGCGACACTGAGGCTCTATCTTAAAGGCAATACCGCATCCATCCCGACTTACAGAATGATAAACAGGGACCCTGAAGACATCAGGAGGCAGGCGCTTAGGTTCAGGAGAAAGCTCTCTGCCCTTTTGGGCAGTACGCGCCTGCGTTCTGTCCTGTTGGACGTGGTTCCCGTAGAGGACACTGTCGGCGGAGGGTCTTTTCCCGGATCAGTGCTTCCCGGATATGCTGTCTCGCTGAGGCTGCCTGAACTGGGAAGCGCGGGAAAGCTTGCGGAAAAGCTCAGGCTCCTTGAATATCCGGTCATAGCGGGAGCCGGAGGGGACAGGGTCATGTTCCATATGCGCACCGTCTCAGAAAGGGACGAAAAGAGGATCCTGGAAGGATTCACGGAACTCTTTGCCATTAACGAAGCAAGGGCTGATAACATTGACTGAGAGAGAATATCCGTTCGTCTTAGGCACAGCCGGACACATAGACCACGGAAAGACCGCGGTCGTGAGGGCACTGTCGGGTGTCGACTGTGACCGGCTTGCTGAAGAAAAAAAGAGGGGCATGACGATCGAGCTTGGATTCGCCCCGCTCGACCTGCCCTCCGGAAAGACCATCAGCATCATTGACGTTCCCGGCCACGAGAAATTCATAAGACAGATGGTCGCGGGGGCGGCAGGCATCGATGCCGTCATGCTTGTCATCGCGGCAGACGACGGTGTCATGCCCCAGACAAGGGAGCATCTTGAGATACTGACGCTTCTTGGCGTAGTGAACGGCATTACCGTCATCAATAAAATAGACCTGGTGGATGAAGAGATGCTTGAACTGGCTAAGGACGACGTCTATTCGCTCACCGCGGGCACCTTCCTGGAAGGCAGGCCGATCATCCTCGTTTCGGCCCTGAGAGGTGACGGCATAGAGGAACTTCTGACAGAAATAGAAAAGATGGTCCTCTCATCAAAGCAGAAGGACAGGAACGGGGCTTTCTTTATGCCCGTAGACAGGGCATTCCATATTTCCGGATTCGGAACGGTCCTTACGGGGACCGCGATAAAAGGATCCGTTTCAGAGGGCGACGAGGTGGAGATAATGCCTGCCCGCCTACCTTCCAAGGTGAGATCTATCCAGGTGCACGGCGAGAACGTCACAACGGCCTATGCGGGACAGAGGGTGGCAGTAAATATATCAGGAACATCCCTCGATAAGGTAGGCAGAGGGGACGTCCTCGCGGCGCCGAACATGTTCTCTGCGACGGGATGCATCGACGTCAGTGTAAGCGTGCCTGCCTCCTTTACCGATCCCGTGGAGCACTGGCAGAGGCTCAGGCTCCATGTGGGGACGACAGACACTGTTGCAAGGATATCTCTCCTTGACAGAGACAGGATACTGCCCGGCGAGAATGCGCAGGCCCAGCTGCTCCCTGAAGAAGAGATAACGGTCAGCAGCGGAGCCCGCTTCATACTCAGGACCTACAGCCCCCTGCGGACGATAGCCGGAGGCATTGTGCTCCTCCCGCTGGGCGGGCGTCCCAAAAGCAAGTCGTCAAAGGCATCCCTTCTCTCGTTCCTCAACGTGATCTCATCCGCAGAGAGCGACAGGGAGCGTTTTGCAGCCCTTATCGACTACAGAGGTATATTGAGCACGGGCGAGGCACTTTCGCTGCTTGGAATGGAGAAAAACGCCCTTGAAAGCGCAGTATCGAGTCTGGATGCAAAGGGCAGGATATATGTGATAAAGACAGGCGAGACATTTTACATCTCTTCGGGCAGGGTCGGCCGTTTTAAAGAGCTGCTTCAGTCGGAACTTAGAAAATTTCACTCCGAACACCCCGAGCGCAAGGGCATGGAGGCTGAGGAGGCAGCAAAATGCCTCTCTGCGGGCGACCCGCGTTTCCTCAGGGAACTGCTGAAGATCTTTCTCAGGGACAAATGGCTGGTCCTTGACGGAGACAGGTACAGGCTTTCAGATTTTGAACCCTTTGACGAGGCTAAATTTTTCTCCGGGGTCTCCGGACTCAGGGAGTTTGTCCTTTCAGCCGGATACTCTATGCCTTCTATCGAAGAGGCGCGCGCGGCCCTCGGCATTTCGGAGAGGGAAATGAGCAGGATCATCACATACCTGAAAGAAAAAAAGGACCTTGCCTTGATCGGGGACGGCTATCTTCTCTTATCCGACATAGAGGAAGACCTGCGGAAAAAACTTGCCGGGATCGGGGGAGAGATAACCCTTGCCGGAGTCCGCGACCTGACTGAAAGCAGCAGAAAATATATCCTCCCGATTTTGGAATATTTTGACAGTAAGGGTGTCACGCGCAGAGTGGGTGACAAAAGGCTGCTCCTGAAAAAGTGAGGCCTGTTTGGGTGATGAAAGCTTTGTGCTGTTACAGCCCTGATTGTTTCAATTAGTAAATATTGTTGAAAACTTGATATTTATCTGAAATTGATGTACAATAGTCCGACTATGGGTCGGAGGTGAAGTGTATGGCGCATTCTTTGGATACAATTAGAGAACTTGTGCGTCTGCACAAAGGGTCCCGGATCTTTTACAGAGCCGCGAACGGACGCAGAAAAGTTGAAGAGCGCAACGGGGTCATTCAGGAGACATATCCAAGTCTTTTTACTGTCTATATTGAATCTCAGCAGAGCACAGTATCCTTCAGTTATGCCGATCTCCTTACAAGAGAGGTCGAGGTGCAGCTGGAGTCAAGCGGGGAAAGTCTTTTCTAAACGATGAGGATCACATGCCCTGGCTTTTGCCAGGGCATGTTTTTTTATGGAGGAACAATTCCGGCAGAGGTGACAGCAATGAATGGATCATACATCAGCCCGGTCAAGATCAACCTGACATTGAGGGTACTTTCAAGAAGACCTGACGGCTACCATGAAATTATTTCTCTGTTTTGGAAGAAAAAAGGCATAGAGGGGTTGACAATTCAGCCCCATGGCAATGAAAATATAGGTGACATTCTGGATGTCAGGGGCATGGAGATCAGCGGTGAAAATATCCTTTTCAGGGCATTGAAATGGGCGAGGAGCCGCTCTCCCATAATTCCCCCGCTGAGGATGCGGCTGACAAAGGAATTTCCCGCGGGAAGCGGCATAGGAGCCGGCAGCGGCAACGCTGCGGCGCTTCTGATGCACCTAAAGGCTTACTATGGCCTTGACATTGAAAACGGCTCTCTCTCTGCAGTAGGGGCCGACATTCCGTTTCTTGCCGGAGATGCCGGACTTGCCATGGTCGAAGGGCTGGGAGAGAAGATACGGCCGCAGAGCCCGCTGAAAGGTCTGAGGTGGATCATAGGGTTCCCGTACTGGAGATCTGACACTTCCGCCGCGTACAGGGGGATCGATGATCTTCGCAGGGAAGCGAGGGTATCTCTTTGCCCCGAAGAGTACGAGACGGAAGCCTTTGAGATACTTCGCAAATTGCGGGCGGGTCAGGCCGCAGGTCTCCTGCCCAACGATTTTCTTGATGTGGTGTCAAAAGGCCGTCCCGAGTACTTCAGGGCCTTTGAAAAGGCAGAGAGCTCCGGAGCGCTTGCATGGGGGCTCTCGGGGAGCGGAAGCGCTTTTTTTATGGTATTCGACGACGGAGAACTGAGCAGAAGGGCGATCTCTTTGCTGGATCGGGAAGACTGGTTAATAAAAACAACGGAATTGGAGTGATGCTCAATGAGAGGGCAAAGAACGGAAAGACTTGTAAGGCTTGCAGCCAGGTTTATGCTTACTCCTTCCAAACTTGTCTCGCTGACTGATCTGGCAGGCAAATTCAACGTATCAAAAACTGTGATCAGCGACGATGTCGAAGTGATCAACTCCGCAATGACAGCCGAGGGCTTCGGCCAGATGCAGGTGGACCGGGGCCGCAGCGGAGGCGCGCGGTTCATCCCCCTCTGTACCGGAGAATACAGGGCGAAGATGCTGCAGAACATAGCGGAGACGCTTGCCGACAAAGACAGGTATCTGCCGGGAGGACTCATCTATTACAGCGACCTGATATTTAATCCTGAGATAGCCCTGTCCCTCGGATACGCGATGTCTTCGCTTTTCCCGGGCTCGCAGCCTGACGTCGTGATGACATCTGAGGTCAAAGGGATCCCTGTCGCAATGTTTGCGGCTTACGCAATGGGAGTCCCTCTTGCGGTCTGCAGATTCAGGAACAGGCCCAGTGACGGCTCCGCGGTAGGAGTCCACTATCCGACAGCAAGCGGCGACGTTAAAACGATGTATATCGGCACAAGACAGCTCAAGAGAGGATGCCGCGTACTGATCGTAGATGACTTCATGAGGGGCGGGAGCACTGCTGCGGGAATGCTGCTGATGGCCAAACAGTTTGATGCCGAAGTTGTCGGGGTGGGTATCTTCATTGCCTCAGAAGAGCCTGAAATAAAGGCTGTACCCGAATTCAGGTCACTTCTGACCCTTTCGCACCGTCAGGGGCAGGCAAATCTTTTTGTAACACCCGATAAATAAATTTAAAATACCGTTTGACGTAATCCCATTCTTAGCGTAGAATCTTACGCCGGAAGGGAGGTGACCATGTCATGGGTATCAAGATCAACCTTGATGAGTGTATAGGTTGCGGTGTATGTGTCCAGCTTTGCCCCGAAGTTTTCAAGCTTGACGAAGACGAAGGAAAGGGCATGGTTATTTCTCAGGAAATTACTGACTGTGCCAAAGAGGCTGCAGACAGCTGTCCTGTATCAGCTATCACCATAGACTGACAAACGAGGGCCCATAGCTCAATTGGTTAGAGCTCCCGGCTCATAACCGGATGGTTTCAGGTTCGATTCCTGATGGGCCCACCAGACAATCAAGACCCCGCCGCAGAGCGGGGTATTTTTTTATTCCTAAGGCGGGGAATTCGCGGTCTTTGGCCGCTGGAGAATTTGCAGCTGAGAAACGCTGCGGAGAAATTGCTCGCTTCGCATTGCGGTGAATTTGCC
>ENA-UOOR01004772-UOOR01004772.1-fermentation-metagenome-genome-assembly--contig:-NODE-4772-length-10466-cov-16.058016_pt1 | contig 10466 bp, 11 predicted proteins | sample MGYA00245780_ERZ724029 | MGnify/ENA primary metagenome ERZ724029 (study PRJEB28704, sample SAMN03018315) | fermentation metagenome | biome: anthropogenic terrestrial biome; feature: soil... | reverse complement strand
AATAATGCCAGTAATACCTCTTCTCTTACTTTTTCAACCCTTTGATTATTCCGCCGATATTGGCAAGCTGCTTTAGCTGGTTTGTTATCTCACTATACATTTTTTCCATCAATTCAAAAATTTTATCATCCATATATTTCACCTCAGCAATATTTATCATGGGGATTTTGTATTTTTATCTCATCATCTACATAATACAATATCACTAATTATTTCTCGTCTCATTATAACACAGAGTATTTTCTCATTTCAATTTAAGTTTTTATCATTGTGGTATCGCAAATGTTTACGAGATGATTATCGAAGCAGGGGTTCACAGAGCATCATCCATAAAGCTATAAGAGAGCAAGGTTATTTCTCGTATCGGTTCAGATACAGCTGGTTATTGGGAGATTGTAGAGTAACTTGGTTAAGAATTTCTTACAGACCCTCAGGCTGATGCAGAGGAAGCGAAACGCTAATACGGGATAGAGCTTGTGGATATGGATACAATCAAAGATGCGGTGAAATGGGAAAATATTTTGTGGTATAATGGTATGAGAAAATAGAAATTAATGATGTCGGTGAGATTGTAGCAAAGCTCGAAAACTTAGTTTAATTTTATAGAAATTCAAGAAGAAACCCGAGTTATGCCCTGTATAAAACATTGGAATCAATTGATACCAAAAATGTTGACAGATACATTGGGGAGTGTTATAGTTAAGGTGAAAAACGCTGAAGAAAAAAAGAGGATCGAAACAAGACTAGAAGTGCAAACTTATATAGATAGATTGAGATATGCGATAGAAAGTGGTTCTGCGACTATTAATTTTCAAAGGGAAAGACAAGTTGATAGAAACCGTGATAAGGAACATACTAATCGATATACAATGTCAAAACTATTTCCAAATGAAGATGAAGTTGAAGTTTTAAAAAGGGAACTCACCAAGTTATCGATAAGGGAATACATTGAAACAGTAAAGGATATTAGATTCTCGAATAAGTCTGAGATGAGGGTATTTGGGAAGCAATATGAAGAGAAAGACGTCTACATTAAGATAAGAGTAGAATTAGTCAGTGTTACGCATGCAAGTGGTAACAATTATGTTCTTGTAATGTCATTTCATTTCTCAGAAATGGAATTTAAAGAATCAGACTTTCCATTCGGGAAAAGTTGGGGTGAAAATAATGAATAAAATAAAAAGTGAAAGAAGATTATGCTTAATTTGTATGGAAGAGCACGAAGTAGATACAGTAGAGGTAACAGAAACTGAAATTTTTAAGAATGAAGACGTTTCTTTTACGGCAACCTACGAATATTGCTCTAATACAGATGAATACCTTGAAACAGAAGAAATGATTAAGGCAAATAGTCTAGCTATGAAAGATGCCTATAGAGGGAAAGTAGGCTTGTTGACTTCTGCAGAAATCGTCGTACTAAGGGGAAAATATGATGTAAGTCAAAAGGATTTTTCGGAAATTCTCGATTGGGGACGAGCAACCATAACTAGATATGAAAACCATCAGGTTCAAGACCGTGCTCACGATGATGTGCTTAGAAAAATTGATTATGATCCTAAATGGTTTTTAGAAATGCTAAAAAGAGCTAAAGAACGTATAACGGATAAAGCTTTTATAAAAAGTTATCACAAAGCAAGCGAGCAATATAAGAAAAAACAAAACCAATATTTGATGGACTCGATTCAAGCAATTTATGCGGATATAGAAGATGAGGAGCTAACAGGCAGAGCGGTGCTGAATTTAAACAAAGTTGTGGAGATGATAAACTATTTGGCTTCAAGAGTAACAAATCTTCACAAGGTAAAATTAATGAAGATGCTTTGGTATTCGGATAGTCTTCATTATAAAAGAGAAGGTAGAGCTATTAGCGGTTTAGCATATAGTGCTCTTCCAATGGGGGCTGTTCCAGAAGGTTATGAACAGATAGTATTACTAGATGGTGTGAAGTATGATACTGTTTGGTATGGAGAAAATGTGGGGTACAGATTTAAGACATCACCTGGGTTTGAGATTAGAGAATTAACTAGGTCTGAGGTTGAAGCATTAGATGATGTAATTCAACAGCTTGGGAATTTAAATACAGATGAAATTGTGCATAAGATGCATGGAGAAGAGGCGTATAAATGTACTGACAGTAACTGTCTTATACCTTTTTCATTTGCAGAGAGGTTAACTATAGATTAATGAATAGAATATTAATTACATGCATAATTACTTGATTACCTACCATCCGGATCTCATTTTTTAAATCAACATACATTTTTCCATCAATTCAAAAAATTTATCATCCATATATTTCACCTGTCAAATATTCATCATGGGGATTTTGTATTTTTAAACGGTGTGTTGAATTGCTTTCTTCATTTCTTCACCTCTTAAATCAGAGTATATATCAATATTTATTCGAGTATAGTTGGAGAAGTATCCGTTCTTTGATTCACATTAGGTATATCAAGATTTATTTCTACCGGAACACTATTTCAGCAAGAAATCTAATGTTTTTGCTGTAGAAACCCAAATCGAAGTTTGGATTCTTGAAAGAAACCAAAATAATCTTTGAAAAACAAGTTAAATATTTGGGTTGCTATTCACAAAAACATCGCCATATAAATTGGAAGGTGAATAATGTCATCTTTGATTTTTACATCCTTGGTGTAGAGGATATATGAATTCCCTATTTTGGATAAAAACTTCCTTTTGAACTTATCCAAGGATGAGTGTGATTTATAGCTGGCGGACTTAACCTCGACGGGTGCGATAGTTTTTTTCTCGGTTATAAGAAAATCTATTTCCATATGGTTCTCCTGATGTACCTTATCATACCGAGAATAGAAATAGAGCTTATGCCCGTTTCTGCGTAGCATTTGAGCCGCAATATTCTCCATGAACATACCTTCATTAATACTTAGTTTATCAAAAAGAATAGCTTTGTATAAATCATTTTCTATATATGGTCTGTCATTAAAGGTATGAGTTATCAGAAGACCGGTATCACCCATATAGCATTTTTGTGTTGTATAATCAGCACTCATTGAAAGCCCTATACCGGGATCGGTTACATTAAAGCAAGTGTTAACCACCATTGATTCGTTAAGCCAGATAAAAGAATCCTCATAGCTTCTGAAACGAGCCTGCTTTGAGATGGAGGATAACCGGTATTTTTTTTCTTTTTTTGAAAGCTGACCAGGTATTCCGTCAAATATTGCGAAAACCTTATCTTCATAGCCTTCAGCGAACTTGGAAACATCATTTCGATATAGCGTTAAGATTCGCCGCTTGACCATGTCGACAGCTTCAAAGTCTTTTGTCTTGATATATTCCAGAACTGCTTGTGGCATTCCGCCTACAAGAATGTACTGTCGGAAGTCATTCATAATTTTTCTATGGAGAGCCTGACCTAACGGAGCCTTTGAATCAAAGCATTGTTTGATAAGAGGACCGGTCATATTGTCGCCTAATGCCCACAGAAACTCTTCAAAATCAAGCGGGAACATTTCAATATGTTCTTCCTCAGAAGGGATAATAATATCCTTAACATTCTTTTTCAAGCTGATCAAAGAACCCGTTTCAATATAATCGTACCTACCGTCGGCTACAAGATATTTAATAAGCTGTCTTGCACGAGGAAACTGCTGCACCTCATCAAATATTATGACAGACTCCCTTTTATGTAGAGGTTTGGAGTAAAATACCGATAGTTTTGCAAAAAACAAATCAAGGTTGTAACTATCATTTTTAAATAAATCTAAGATATCATTCGGGGCATTACCAAAATCAATAATAATATGGCTTTTATATTCGTTCTGGGCAAACTGCTCACAAATAAAACTTTTTCCAACACGCCTTGCGCCATCTATCATCAAAGCGGTAGTGCCGCCGCTCCTGTTTTTCCATGACAGCAAAGCATCGTATATTTTCCTTTTCAATATGGGGGAACTTCCTTTAATACTCATTGCTCATCTCCTACATCAAGTATTCCTTAATATATGAATTTTAACACATAGCTCACGAAAAGACGAGTATTAAATTTCAAAATATGCACGAAAAGACGAGTATATAATATCAAAATACGCACGAAAGGACTAAAAAGGCACGAGGTTAACTCTAGCCGGTTGAAATTTATACCCTACGTTTACCGCCTTTAAGTACAGTTATCTAAACTCTTAACCTTCAGAACAGTATTTTAAGTAATAATATATTGATAAGACATTTCTTTAGGCAGTAGGAAATTTTTTCTTGACACGAACACTAGTTCGATATATACTTGTTTTATAATACATGTTAAACTAAGTATGAGAGAAGGATTTAGATGGAGCATTTATGGCTAAGAGAAGCAGAGACTGGGTATGATGCACCGAATAAAGGAATTTGAGCTTTTTAAGAATTGGTTTGCGAATATTATTATGAGAGGAACAGAACCTGAAAATCGTGATTTAATGAATAAAATTATAGAAGAAAGCAAGGAGGTAGAGACAATGGTATACAATCTAGAGCTTACGTTAAAAGAAGAACGCTTAAAGAACAGAGAAGAGGGTAAAATTGAAGGTAAAATTGAAGGTAAAATAGAAGGCAAAATAGAAGGCATTCTTGAACTGCTGCAGGAGCTGTCAGATAGCATACCGGAAGAACTGGAGCGCACCATAAGAGTTCAGAAAAGCATGGAGGTTTTAAGCTCATGGCTTAAATTAGCTGCAAAGGTGGATAGCGTTGAGGAATTCGCCAAAAGAATCAAGAATTGATATCCTCCTATCCGTTCTGTGATTCACATTAGGGTATATCATGATTTATAAATGCAAGATGTACACTATCTAGATTTTTTGTATTTTGGTAATAAAAGAGTCTAATGGTTGCATTACAATTTATGCCTTGAGCGAAGAGAAAGGAATACCTCTCCATTATTAATCATGGGGATTTTGTATTTTTATCAGATCACCCACAGCATTTTTTATATTTTTTCCCGCTTCCACAGGGGCAGGGATCATTTCTACCTATTTTTGGTGTTTCACGCACATAGGGCATCTGTTTTGGATGGTCGTCCTGATCATCATCCCAATAATCATCACAATAATCATCCCAGTCGTCATCCAAATAGTCTTCTGCGTCAGCATCGTCATCGGCTTCCATCTTCTTATAAATTCTCATAACCTCAGGATTCATCTGGATTTGCTTGAATTTTGCTTTTTCCATTTTTGCGGCTTCATAAGGCTTTTGTAAGGTATTAAAAAAGTCCCCGAAAAATTCATATAAAGCCGGATATTCCCTTTTTATATACAACAAGTTGCTTTTAAGTTCGTTGCGGATTGATAGCAGCATGTATTCACTGACTAATCTGCAGCAAATATATTCTTCCCTGCTTTCAAACCCATATCTGCCTTCTATATAAGGAGGCAGGAAACATACTATATGTTGATACAGTGTTGAATTTATTTTGTCTTTCTCATCATCCACAAACTGGTTGTATTGCGGAATGATTAATTGCAGCTCACGGGTATCAAAAAGTATTTGATCCAGCTTTTTGCTCTCCTGCGGAATTAATATTTTCACTCGTTCAATCAGTTTTTCTGTAAAAGAAAGCTCTTCAAACATATGGATAATTTCCACCAGTTTATGAAGAAACCAGCCGACACTTTCCTTTTCATCTCCGCCTGCATGTTCTGCCACGTCAATGATCTGATCAATCTGATCAAGGATAAGCTGTCGGGGCTTGTTCATATAATAACTCAAATGGATGCGTTTAAACATAAGACTTATAGTATCACTATTGTTTTCTTTTGCTATACCAATGGCTTCCTCAACCGCTCCATAAGCGTAATCATAATAACCATGATTTAATAAAAGGTCGATCCAGCCATGCCATATGGACATATTCTCTCTGTCAATACTCAAAGCCTGATTATATGTCATATACGCTTTTTTCCACCAGCCCATCTGTACTTGGGCATTTGCCAGCTTATTTAGAAATCCTGCATGGTTAGGGTTGTTTTCAACCAACTTCTCAAAAATCCGGACAGCAGTTTTTGAATTGTTATTCAAAAGGAGTACATCACCGTACAATTCGTGAAGTAAGGTAACCTGGGGATAAAATTTGAAAGCCTCTTTTAATAAATTTACGGCCATTTGATACTGCCCGTTATCTATGTATTCCCGGGCTGTTTGATAATAAATCCTTGCTGTATTATCCATAAGAAATATCCGGTCATATTCCTGACGCGTTTGCTCATTTGACAAGGCTTCATAGGCCTCCCGGATTGCCATGAATTGTTCCGGTTCCTTATCAGGAGGGTACTTACGGATAAGGCGAAAATACGCTTTTTTTATATCATCCTTGCCGGAGTCGGGTGAAATATTCAACAACTGGTAATAGTCACTCATGTTCTACCTCCGTATTTGTAAGATACGACAAAGCATCCGGATCAGACGCATCTATCCGCAATACTTTTAAATAACACTGCAGCGCTTTTCTTCTCCTGTTATGTAAAAGATAAATATTTGCCATTATTTTTAACGGCAATACAGTGGTTTCGGTAATTTCAGTATGTTTTTCAAGCATTTTCAAGGCTTTACGCATCCGACCCTGTTGAATAAACCGGTAACAGCATTCTATAGCTGATTGATATTCCTGACAGGTTTTACTTTGAAAATGCTTGTGCAATTCATTTGTTTTAACGTCACCAGGCCACTTGGCCTGCATTTCTTCTGATATTTCCATGGCTTTATTATATCTGCCGGTTATAAAACAACATATCGCACACAGGTAGACCGTTTCAGGATCATTTGTACCCAGTGCCATCAGCTTTTCCAATGTACCAAGAGCCTTGTAGTACGATTTTTGATAAAGCATTCGGGTTGCATTTCCCAATAACGAGGCTTCAATGTTCATCCCTTGTTTCCTCCACAAGCTCAAGAAGCTCCATTAAATCCTCTTCCTTTTGTTTCAGAATGCTATCTTCCTTTTCTTTCACAAGAGCTGTCTTTAAATCGAACACCAGTACTTCCAGCTGGAATTTCTCCGGGCCATCCGGCAAATTATCGATTAAGCGCTCTGCTCTGCGGATTAGAGCTCTGTATGGGCGGGCTGCTTTTTTATCCTTCCAGTTTTCAACATCCACTTCCTGCTCCATAGTTGATCCAGCGGTATCAATGGTCATTTCAGCTTTCTTCCCGGTACTGCTTATTCTTGCCTCTACAGAGAGCAGACCATTCACATCATATGTAAAGGCTACATCAATGCTTTCTTTCCCCGCATTGGCAGGGGGTATGCCGGTAATTGTAAATGTCCCAAGGCAATGGTTCATTTTAGCGTGCTTGTGGTTTCCCTGATATATACAGATTTCAACAGCCGTCTGCTCGTCGCTTGCTGTATAGTAGCGCTTGGTTTTTGTAACCGGTATGGTAAGGTTTCGATTTATTATAACGCTGAAATAATCGGGAATTTCAAACCCGCCAATATTCGTAATACATTTAATACCCAGTGTATATGGGCATACATCGGTGATGAGTATGTCTGTTTCCTTTGAAAGAACGTTATCCAGTATACCTGCCTGAACAGCCGCTCCCATAACCACCGACAGATCCGGATCCAAAAGACTTGTCGGCTCCTGTCCGAAATACTTTTTAAGGAAATTCCGTACATAGGGGATCCTGGTGGAACCACCTACCAACAGAATAAAATCTATTTCTGATGTTGTAAGCCCTGCGTCCTTTAATGCCACTTCAAGACATTCCGCAGTGGATTGGATAAGCGGCTCAATTTCTTTTTCAAATTCATTCCGGGTTACAGTGTAGCGCAATGTAAGAGGCGAGCCCTTCTTTTCCGCAATAAAAGGAAGAATTATTTCATAGGCTTCGGTATGTGATAATGCCATTTTGCATAATTCGGCCTCATGCTTTAACTTTGCCATAGATGTAACATCATTTTGTAAATTTACGCCGGTGTCTTCCATGAAACGGGATATCAGCCGGTTAACAATCAATTGGTCGAAATCCTTTCCCCCCAGCTGGTTGTTTCCGCTGCTTGCCTTTACTTCCAGCACCCCATCAAACATTTCAAGGACAGTAACGTCCAAAGTTCCGCCGCCCAGATCGTAAACAAGAATGTGATTGTTTTCTTCCATGTGTTCAATTCCATAGGCGAGGGCTGCAGCGGTGGGTTCATTGATCAGGCGCTCTACTTTCAGTCCGGCAAGCTTGCCTGCCTCCAGAGTTGCTCTTCGCTGTGTTTCATTAAAATAGGCCGGCACAGTAACCACTACCCTGTCTATTGTTTCCCCGGTGAAGGCCTGGGCATACTCAATTAAGTGTTTCAGAATGAAGGCGGAAATGTTTTCGGGTGTATAGCTTTCCCCACGGATATTTACTTTTTTGTCATATCCCATTAATCTTTTAATCTCAATACATGAGTTTTCCGGCTCAAGAACGTTCAGTTCCCTTGCCCTATCTCCCACAACCACCTCGCCCGTATTGTCGATGTATACGGCAGAGGGAGTAATTCTACCACCTGTTGGGTTTTCAATAACATACGGTTTATCTCCCTGCAAAATGGCGATTTCTGATGTGGAAGTTCCCAGATCTATACCAACTATCATATCTTTCCTCCTTCTTATACTCCAAAGGGATTTTTCATTATTTTAGTACTATGTTTTTCTATGACGGATTTTCTTTTACTCCGGCTAAGAATTATATTTGTTCAAGTTTATTAGTACCATATCTTGGTATCACGAGATATCAAAATTACTTTTACCTCCGGATATCTTTACCCCTGCTTTTCTCAGAACAGTGCCTCCAAAAATAAGACCCTTTGATACAACAAAAACCACCGTTCCTTCCGGGTATGGGGTGTCATTAATGATTTCTTCAATACTATGAAAATTCTCATTGAACGCTTCTCCGACGCTGCCTGTTATCACCATACCAACTGTCATAAGGGATTTTTCCAGATAACTCTGCTGCTGCTTTACCGCTTCCCCGTAAACACTTGAGACAGTATCATCCTGAAGCAAGCTCTCTGTTAAAATGTAGTACGAATTGAAAAACGTATAGAAAACTTCCTTGTAAGCCGCCAGTTCCCTGTTAAGGGAGTTGATCCGATAATTCAGACTTTCCACTAACTCCTGGTTATCCATGGCTTTTTCCACAATGTCGGTCATTTCATCCGCCTGCATGGCATACCTGTTCTGTTTTTTTTCAATATCCTGTATTGTCTGAAGGAGTTTTTTCAAGAGGACTGCCTCCGGCAACTGGTCAAAAGTAGAACCGGACTGTTTATGCTGCAGATATAAGCGCTCAATCTCTTTTATATAATAAGGTTGATTTTTATTTTTTTTCATGCGTTCTTCCGCCGTTCTTAAAATAATTCAAAGTAACCAGAGTAGGTTGCATTCATACGCTTTGAAGATGACTTTTTGCGGTAGAATCAATGCTGCATTTGCAAAGATTCGTTATCACAAATCCTGTCCATATAATTGCTTAATTTATAGTATACTCCTGCATGCTTTTTTGTCAATTATGTCTTTTCTCCCGATCTGTTAGATAGTACTGGTATTTACAAAGCATTTTCATTGCTGATTTATCCAATAGATTATTCTTGTGTTAAGCCCTATACCGGGATCGGTTGCATTAAAGCAAGTGTTAACCACCATTGATTCGTTAAGCCAGATAAAAGAATCCTCATAGCTTCTGAAACGAGCCTGCTTTGAGATGGAGGATAACCGGTATTTTTTTTCTTTTTTTGAAAGCTGACCAGGTATTCCGTCAAATATTGCGAAAACCTTATCTTCATAGCCTTCAGCGAACTTGGAAACATCATTTCGATATAGCGTTAAGATTCGCCGCTTGACCATGTCGACAGCTTCAAAATCTTTTGTCTTGATATATTCCAGAACTGCTTGTGGCATTCCGCTAAGTACAGTTATCTAAACTCTTAACCTTCAGAACAGTATTTTAAGCAATAATATATTAAGAAGACATTTCTTTAGGTAGCAGGAAATTTTTTCTTGACACGAACACTAGTTCGATATATACTTGTTTTATAATACATGTTAAAATAAGTATGAGAGAAGGATTTAGATGGAGCATTTATGGCTAAGAGAAGCAGAGGTTGGGTATGAGGCACCGAATAATAAGCATGATAAAGGATATAAGTACCTGCTGTCGGTTAAAAAGGTATTCGTTGAGCTGTTAAGGAGCTTTGTAAAACAGGATTGGGTAAGTTGTATTGATGAAAACAATGTGGTAAAGGTTGATAAATCATTTATACTACCAGATTTCAAAAATAAGGAAGCAGACTTGGTTTACTGGGTGAAGATAGGAGGTAGAGACAATGGTATACAATCTAGAGCTTACGTTAAAAGAAGAACGCTTAAAGAACAGAGAAGAGGGGAAGATTGAGGGGAAAATTGAAGGTAAGATAGAGGGTAAGATAGAGGGTAAGATAGAGGGTAAGATAGAGGGTAAAATAGAAGGCATTC
>ENA-UOOR01004771-UOOR01004771.1-fermentation-metagenome-genome-assembly--contig:-NODE-4771-length-10468-cov-2.248151_pt1 | contig 10468 bp, 9 predicted proteins | sample MGYA00245780_ERZ724029 | MGnify/ENA primary metagenome ERZ724029 (study PRJEB28704, sample SAMN03018315) | fermentation metagenome | biome: anthropogenic terrestrial biome; feature: soil; material... | reverse complement strand
CAATAGTCTGGGATGGGAAATTCAAGACGAGCCGCTGGAAATTGAAGAGGTTCTGATTCCTAAAGAGTTTGATCTTGTTTTTCAAAAATACAATGATCTGCAAAAACAGCAGGGCTTTGACCTGCAAAAGCAAGCGGCGCAGCGGGTAAAACGCTACAGCTACGCGGTAACCAACTACCCCGGGCAAAAAGAGGCGGTGCGGGCGAACCTGCTGGTCCATAAGGGCAGGCTGATAGGCGGCGACGTTTGCTCGAACCAGCTGGATGGCTTTATGCATGGGTTGGTCATGCCCGCCGGTTAATGCTGCCGGCGTTGCGGCTTGGGGCGAAGGGTGCTATAGTGTTTGATAGAAGTGAGCTTGGGGTAGCCCCAAACTGCGCCGGGCTTGGCATCAGGCCCGGCGCCGCGTAAATGGGCTTAAAAGCTCATCCGGGGGCAGCATGCCACGCAAAAGCCATACAAATATCCTGTGGCCGTTTATCCCGGATGGGCAGCTTTTGCCCTGCATGATGAAACCCTTTGCCCGGGGCCCGGTTTACCCTGTAACCGTTAATTTGCAGGATACAAAAGGAAGTGAGGGCATGTTGGAAAAGCCCCAGCGGCTGGATAAGCTGCTGGCCGGACAGAGCACCCTTTCGCGCAAGCAGGTTCGTGAGCTGGTGCGGGAGGGCGCGGTCTGTGTGGACAACCTCCCGGTGCGGGCGCCCGATTACAAGGTGCCGCCGGGGGCGGTAATTACGGTGCAGGGGCGCCGGCTGCAGATACGGCAGTATCTGTACCTGATGCTCAATAAACCCGCCGGGGTTGTTTCAGCCTCGCGGGACAGCCGCACCCCCACGGTGGTGGATTTAGTGCCGCCCCATTTTGCCCGCAAGGGGCTGTTCCCTGCCGGGCGGCTGGATAAGGACACCACCGGTTTTGTGCTGCTCACCGATGACGGGCAGCTGGCCCACCGGCTGCTGGCGCCCAAAAACGAAATTCCGAAAACCTATGTTGCAACGCTGAACCAGCCGGTGACCCCTGAGATGGCTGCGGCTTTTGCACAGGGGGTTTTGCTGGCTGACGGCAGCCGGTGCCTGCCCGCAGAGCTTGCCCCCCTGGGCAGCCACACAGCCCGTGTGGTGCTGCATCAGGGGATGTACCACCAGGTTAAGCGGATGTTTGCCGCCCTGGGCGCCCGGGTTACCGCTTTGGAGCGTACCGCCATCGGACAGCTGGTTTTAGACCCGGCGCTGCCCCCCGGCCGCTGCCGCCCTTTGAGCGAAAACGAGCTGGTTTTACTGCAGGCTGGCGCTGCCGATCCCCCTTGCTGGTAATGCCTGTAAATCATCTTAAGTTAACAAACTAGACACAAACCTGTGCTATACTGTGTCGGAGCTGATATTGCTTTTTGTTCCCTTGCTGCGCAAAGCATATTGGGCATTGTGCCAAACTGCCGCAGCAATTGGAACGTGGTTTCTATTCATTCTGCTTTTTGTTAATTTTGATGGCAGAAAAACAGGCGTTTTGTTGCTAGTACCCTAAAAAACCGAGGCTTTGCTACTAAAATATCCAATTTTGGAATGTAAACCGACAATTTTATTGGTAGGATATGTTGCAATTGCACAATTTATTTTGTACAATAGGGGTAATTCACAGGCCGCCATTTTTCAGTAGTCCAGAAAAATAGACAAAGAGGGGATAAATTATGTCGAACAGATTATTCCAGGGTCTGGTACACCAGATGAGAGACTGTATTGACAGAGTCATCGGTGTCGTTGACGAGACCGGCACCATTATTGCATGCAGCGACCTGCCTCGCATCGGCGAGATCAGCGAATACCTGGCCATCGATCTTGGTGAAAACAATGATGTATTTGTTCGCGACGGCAACACCTACAAACCTTTTGGTTCAAAAATGACCTCGGAGTATGCGGTGTTTGTCGGCGGAACCGATGAAGCTGCGGAAAAATTCTGCAACCTGCTGGCGGTTTCACTTTCAAACATCAAGCAGTATTATGATGAAAAGTACGACCGCAACAACTTCATCAAAAATGTAGTGCTGGATAACATCCTGCCCGGCGATATCTATGTAAAAGCCCGCGAGCTGCATTTTGGCACCGACGTGAACCGGGTGGTATTGTTGGTGCGGATTGTATCTTCCAATGACATTTCTGCTTTTGACGTTATTCAGAACCTGTTTCCCGATAAGCAGAAGGATTTTGTATTCAATATCAGCGAAAGCGACATTGTACTTGTCAAAGAAATCAAGACCGGCATCGAGAGCAAAGATCTTGAAAAGCTGGCCCGCTCAATTGTTGACACCCTTGGCAGTGAGTTTTACACCAAAGTTGTGGTGGGCATCGGCACGGTTGTGTCCGGCGTCAAAGACCTTGCGCGCTCCTTTAAAGAGGCTCAGGTAGCCCTTGAAGTGGGTAAGGTGTTTGATACCGAACGTTTTATTGTCAACTATGATAATCTGGGCATTGCCCGCATTATCTATCAGCTGCCCACAACCCTGTGCGAGATGTTTTTGCGTGAAGTCTTTAAAAAAGGCTCGATTGAAAGCCTGGATCAGGAAACTCTTTTTACCATTCAGAAATTTTTTGAAAACAACCTGAATGTTTCAGAAACTTCGCGTAAACTGTTTGTACACCGCAACACCCTTGTGTATCGCCTTGAGAAAATCAAAAAGCTGACCGGGCTGGATCTGCGCGAGTTTGATCATGCCATCGTCTTCAAGGTTGCTCTCATGGTGAAAAAGTATCTTACAGCCAACCCCGCCAAGTATTGAGCAGACATAAAACCGACAAGAGAACCTTACCTGCAAGGCGGTGAATCCGTGATAGAAATCAGCAATGCTTCAAAATCGTATGCAAACGGCACCCGTGCCCTGAACAACGTATCGCTCAAAGTGGATAAGGGCGAGTTCGTTTTTGTAGTGGGGCATTCGGGTGCCGGCAAAAGTACCCTGATCAAAATGCTGCTGAGGGAGGAGATCCCTACCTCGGGCGTTGTAGAGGTCAACGGCTACAATCTGGTGAAGATGAAACGCGGGCAGATACCCATCTTCCGCCGCTCTATCGGTGTGGTGTTCCAAGACTTTCGGCTAATTCCGAATATGTCGGTTTACGACAATGTGGCATTTTCTCTGCGGGTGACCAATGTTTCGCCCAAATACATCCGCCGCCGGGTGCCCTATATTCTGGATCTGCTGGCTCTTACCGGCAAAGCCCGGTGTATGCCGCAAGAACTTTCGGGCGGCGAGCAGCAGCGGGTGGCAATGGCAAGGGCCTTGGTCAACAACCCATCACTGATTATAGCGGACGAGCCTACCGGGAACATCGACCCGGCTTTATCTTATGAGATTGTGGATCTACTCAATGAAATTAACAAATGTGGCACCACTGTGGTGATGGTAACCCATGAGCATAAGCTGGTGTCTGAATTCAACAAACGCGTTGTGACACTCGATCACGGACAGATATGCTCTGACGGGTTGGATTGGAGGTCCCAATGAAAACCAGCAGCTTTGGCTACCTTCTAAAGGAAGGCTGCAGAAATATGATCAGCAACCGGCTGATGTCGGTAGCATCCATCGGGGTGCTTACCGCCTGTTTGCTGCTAATTGGCGGGGCAGTGCTGCTGACCCTGAATGTCAACAGTATTGTCGGCTATGTAGAAGACCAGAACGAAGTCATGGTTTTTGTTGATGATGAGGCCGACGAAGACACCATCGAGTCGATGGATATGGATTTAAACCGGATTAAAAATGTGCACGAGGTCATCTTTGTATCCAAGGAAGAAGCGTTGGAGCAGCAAATGGAACTGCTGGCCGATTCGGCCGATCTTTTGGCCGGCTTTGAGGAGGACAACCCCTTCCCCAACTCTTTTCGCCTGAAGATTGATGATCTTTCCACGCTGAGCGAAACCTTAGAGGAGATTGAGCAAATCTATGGGGTGGAAAGCATCAGTGCTTCTGCCGACCTGGCTGCCACCATCACCGATATCAAGCGTGGTATTTCATTTGCAGGTACCTACATAGTGGCCATTATGTCCTTGGTTTCCATGGTGATTGTCGCCAACACCACCAAGATTACAGTATTTAGCCGCCGGCGCGAAATTAATATTATGAAATATGTGGGCGCTACCGACGCCTTTATTCGCATGCCCTTTTTAATTGAGGGCATTCTTTTAGGGCTGATCGCCGCCGTGCTGGCCTTCTTTTTGCTTTGGGGGGGCTATGCTTATGCCGCCCAATGGCTGGGCACAGCGCCTTCGTCCTGGCTTCAGCTGGCGTATGCCAATATGGTGGCTTTTGATGATGTATCACTGAAACTGCTGGGGGGCTTTGCCGCGGCCGGCACCGGTATCGGCGCTTTGGGCAGCATGGTCTTTATCGGCAAGTTTCTTAAAGTTTGACACCAGTAGCAGCGACGTAACATTCAGTTTTCAGTTTTGACGAAAGGGAGTGTTCTCTTTGCACTGCAAAGGTCGATTGCACTCGGCAATTTCGCTGGTGCTTAGCTTTGTACTTGTTTTCAGCCTCGCGTTTTCCGGGGCATCGGTTGTGGCCGGCGCCAGCGGCTCTGAAACCCTTAAAGGTTTGAACGCGGAATATGAAAAGCTTCAAAAAGAGCAGCAGGCCATCCAAAACCAAATCAGCCAGGCCCAAAGTGAAAAAGCAAAACAGCTGGCGGCTAAAAAAAATCTGGATAACCAGATTTATCTGACCCAGCAGCAAATTAATATTTTGCTTGAAAAAATCAAGGTTCTTGAAGCGGAGATTGCACAAAAAGAAGAAGAAATTGCCGCTTTGGAAGAATCAATTGCCGAGAATTATGATCTTTACAAACAGCGGTTGTGCGCTATGTATAAAACCGGCAACTCCACCATGCTGGGGGTTGTGCTGGGCGCGGAAAGCTTCAGCGAATTTTTAATGCGTGCAGAGCTGCTGCGGCGGGTGGCGGTACACGACCAAAGCCTGCTGGACGGCCTGAATGCCGACAAAGAACTGCTGGAGGCTATCAATGAGAGCCTCAATGCCGATAAGGAAGACCTTGCCGCTTCTAAGGTTCAGGTAGAGCAGAAAAAGCAGAGCTTAAGCGGGCAGCTGAACCAAACGGTTTCCGCTCTCCACGATATTTCTGCCATGGAAAAAGAATTGCAGCAAAATAAGGCGGAATATCAGCGCAAGATGGCCGCCATACAGTCAGAAATCGCTGAAATTTACCGTCAGCTAAGCTCCTCCGGCGAATTTGTAGGCGGCAGCTTTGCCTGGCCGGTTCCCGGTTATACCAACATTAGCTCTGAATTCGGCTCCCGGTTTGGCGGGTCGGATTATCATACCGGTATGGATATCTCCACCGGTTCCAACAGCAGCAACATCTATGGCAAATCAATTGTGGCCGCCAACACCGGCACGGTGGCTTATGTCAAGCACGGCACCACCGGTTACGGCAAGTATCTGATTATCGACCATGGCGGAGGGATCACCACCCTCTATGCCCACACCAGCAGCATTTTGGTCAGCGTGGGGCAAACGGTTTCTCGCGGGCAGGTAATTGCCAAAGTTGGCAATACGGGCTGGTCTACCGGGCCGCACCTGCATTTTGAAATCCGCATTAACGGTGTGGCTAAAAATCCCCGCGGCTATCTATAAACATTACGGCCGGCATAATTAGAACAGCATAGGGAGACGACCAATGAACAAGAAAATTTCTTTGGGTGCGGCCATTGCCTTTATGGCCATTGTCGCCGCCCTGACCTTCTCGCTGACAACGGTGTTTTCGATGAATAACTTTACCGATATGGTTTATAATGTGCGCGAGCGGGAAAGCATGTACCAAAAGCTGGCTGAAATTGACCGCACGGTGCGTGAAAAATATCCCGATTCTGTGGACGAAACCAAGCTGATGGATTCGGTGGCCGCCGGGTATCTGGGCGGCTTGGGCGACAGCTACGCCAAATATTATACAGCGGCCGAATACAACCTTTATCTGCAGACCCAGGAGGGCAAGTATGTGGGTATCGGCGTGGTGCCCGAGATAGACCCCAGCGGTTATTTGTATGTCAAAGAGGTATACTCCGAATCCCCCGCCCACAACGCCCAAATCATGGCAGGCGACCTGATCATCAAGATGGATGAAACCGACCTGACCCCCGAAAACAGCGCGGATATGGCGGCCATGCTGCGGGGTGAAGCCGGTACCAAAGTGGCGCTGGTAATCCGCCGCGGCACCGAGGATATTGCCATGGAGATTACCCGCAGGCAGGTAGAAGTGCCTACTGTTTATGCACAGAACTTTAACGGGATTGGGCATCTGCGCATTAAAAGCTTTACCGATGCCACCCGCGACCAGTTTAATAAACAGCTCAATAAGCTGATTGCCGAAGGGGTAGGCGCCATAGCCGTTGACCTTCGGGATAACAGCGGTGGCAGCACCCGCGCGATGGCGGCGGTGCTCGACCTGCTGGTGGGCAGCGGAGATATTGTTTCTGCCAAGTATAAGGGGGGCCGCATCGAGGTGCTGTCCGTTTCGGACGAAGGCCAGATAAGCATTCCCCTGGTGGTGCTGACCAACGCCAAAACCCAGGGCACTGCCGAGCACTTTGCCCAGGTGCTGAAAGAATATGGTAAGGCCAAAACGGTGGGGGGCAAAACCGCCGGCCAGGGCACCGTGCAGGAATTCATCAAGCTTTCGGATGGTTCAGCCATTAATATAACCGTGGCCCGTTATATCTCACCCGGCGGGTTTGTCTTTGACAAAGAGGGGGTTAAGCCCGATTACGAGGTCAAAAACAGCGAAGAAGAGGTTTTGTGGGAACAGCTTGACCCTGAGCTGGATGCACAGCTTAAAAAAGCGCTGGAGCTGGCACAGGCCAGCATGAAGGTAGAAAATGCCTCACCCCAATCCGGGTCTTAAAATCAAACGTCTGTACCCAAAAAGGCGGGAAGCCGCAGGGATAAGTTGTGAACCCATCCACCGGCAAGCCGAATACGGAAGCAAAAAAGCAAATCCGAGCTTTTCCCGCGGGAAGAGATTCGGGTTTGCTTTTTTAGAGGCATCGCCTATGACTTGTATTCCAAAGCGTTCCGCTTCCAATTTATATGAACAATCAGAAAAATTTCTGCTGCCGGCAAAGCCAGCTGTCCAAATAAAAAGGGCGGGGGATTTTTCCGGGCAAGCGCGGTCTTTTGATGGAATCCCGGCTTATCCATGATCAATACCCCGCCAAATAGAAAATAGTAAGATTATTGTATTTAATTGGAAGATGTGTTATCATAAGATATTAAAGAAAAAGCAGGTGCTTGTATGATGAATTATATTTTTTCTGACAGAATAAGCGGGCTCCAGCCTTCGGCGGTGAGAGAAATCCTTAAATTTACCGCCGACCCCGCGGTAATTTCTTTTGCCGCAGGCAACCCGGCGCCCGAAGCCTTCCCTGTTGAAGATATTCAGGCCCTTTCGGCCGAAATTCTTCAGCAGAACCCTATTGCCGCCCTGCAATATTCCATTACCGAGGGATATACCCCTTTGCGGGAGGCTACGGCGGCTTTCGCCTGCCGCAACGAGCAAAACATCCATAGCGGCGACCAGCTGATGATTACCTCGGGGGGGCAGCAGGGCATTGACCTTGCCACCAAGGTTCTGTGCAATGAAGGGGATGTGGTCCTTTGTGAAGACCCCTCTTTTATTGGCGCGCTCAATACCTTTCGTTCTTATAATGTGCGGCTGGTGGGGGTGCCTATGGATGAGGACGGCATGAATCTGGCCGCTTTGGAGCAAGCCTTGAAATATAACCCCAAAGCAAAGATCCTTTATACCATCCCCAGCTTTCAAAACCCATCGGGCATCACCACTTCGGCAGAAAAACGCCGCGAGATTTATCGCCTGGCGATGCATTACGGGGTAATGATACTGGAGGACAACCCCTATGGCGATCTGCGCTTTGTCGGTGAGCCGGTACCCACCATCAAGTCCCTGGATACCGAGGGGATTGTCATCTACCTGGGCAGCTTTTCTAAGATTTTATCCCCCGGGCTTCGGGTGGGCTATGCTATCGCCCCCGCCGCCATAATCAGCAAGATGGCGGTGGGTAAACAGTGCGGCGACGTGCACACCAATATCTGGGCACAGATGCTCTGCGAGCGTTTTCTTGCCACCCGGGATATGGAGCGGCATCTGGAGCGGCTGCGCCAACTTTACCGCCAAAAAAGCAGCCTGATGCTGGATGAAATGGCGCGCCATTTTGCGCCTTCGGTGCGCTATACCCGCCCCGAAGGGGGGCTTTTTATCTGGGCAACCTTGCCCGCAGGGGTGGATATGATGGCTTTTTGCCGCCATGCCATAGAGCAAAAGGTAGCGGTTGTACCCGGTACCGCCTTCTGCGCAGAAGAGGATGCCCCCAGCAGCTCGTTCCGACTGAATTTTTCAACCCCTTCGGATGAGAAAATTGTAGAGGGAATTCAAATATTAGGGAAGCTGACCCATCAGCTTGCTTAAAGAAAGGTTGCATACTGCCATGACTCAATCCGCCAATCCCCAGCCGGCCCGCAAGCCGGTCATCTTCTCGGGCATCCAGCCCACCGGGGTCATCACCTTGGGCAATTATCTGGGAGCCGTAAAAAACTGGGTCGCCCTGCAGGACGATTACCGCTGCATTTATTCGATTGTGAATCTGCACGCCATAACCGTGCGGCAAGACCCCGCAGCCCTGCGTGCCGCCACGCTGGACGTCTTTGCCCTGCTGCTGGCCTGCGGCATCGACCCCGATAAAAGCCTGATGTTTATCCAAAGCCATGTAAAAACCCATGCCGAGCTTGCCTGGGTGCTTAACTGCTATTCTCAGTTTGGCGAGCTAAGCCGTATGACACAGTTTAAAGATAAATCCGCCCGTTATCAGGATAATATCAACGCCGGCCTGTTTACCTATCCGGCGCTGATGGCCGCGGATATTTTGCTGTATCAAACCCACCTTGTACCGGTGGGCGCCGACCAAAAACAGCATTTAGAGCTGGCCCGGGATGTAGCCGGGCGGTTTAACAGCGTCCACGGCAACGTGTTCCGTATACCCGAACCTTATATCCCTAAAGAGGGTTCGCGGGTGATGTCGCTGCTGGACCCCGCCAAAAAGATGTCCAAATCCGACCCCAACCCCCGGGCTTATGTAGCTTTGCAGGATAACAAGGATACCATCATTAAAAAGTTCAAAGGGGCGGTTACCGACTCTGAGGCCCGCGTCGCTTTCGGCGAGGGCAAGGACGGCATCAACAACCTGATGTCCATCTACAGCGCTGTCACCGGCCATTCTTATGACCAGATCGAAGCCCAGTTTGCAGGTAAAGGGTACGGCGACTTTAAGCTGGCGGTGGGCGAAACGGTGGCCGAACACCTGCGCCCCATTCAGGAAGAATTTACCCGCATCAAGCAGGATAAAGCCTATCTGCAGGGCATCTACCAGCAGGGCGCCCGAAAGGCGCTGGATTTATCCCAGCGTACCCTGGATAAAGTATATAAAAAGGTGGGCTTTTTGCCGTTGGGGTAACCGCGCCGCCTTTGGCCGCTAAGCAAGGCTTTAACGCCCAAAAAACCAGATTACGGTAAGAGAGCTCATAACAAAGCCGGCGATATCGGCGGTAAGGGCGGCGGGCAGGGTGTGGCGGGTTCGGTTTACCCCCACCGCCCCATAATAAACAGCGATGGTGTAAAAGGTTGTTTCGGTGGAGCCCTGCATAACGCTGGCTACCCTGCCGATAAAACTATCGGGGCCATACTGCGCCAGCAGGTCTTTAAACAGCACCAGCCCCCCGCTTCCTGAAATAGGCCGCAAAATGGCCAGGGGCATGACCTCTACAGGCAGCCCCAGCAAGCCTGCCAGCGGCCGCAAGGCGTACGAGAGTACATCCAGCGCGCCCGATGCCCGAAACATTCCTATGGCAGTCATAAGGGCTACCAGCGCGGGGATAATCCTAACGGCTACCATCAGCCCATCCTTGGCACCTTCCAGGAAGATATCAAAGACCCGCACCCCCTTTATTAAACCGTAAAGAAGAATGCCGCAGAGCACCACCGGCACGATGTAGTGGTTCAGCGTCCCCATTGTTTGCCCCCCTTAGCCATTAGCTTTTCAGGCGATGGCGAAAAAGGCTCCAATAGCTTGCAGGCCACCACCCCAAGCACTACTGAAACGGCGGAGGCTACCAGTACTGCCGGCAAAATATCCAGGGGTGCGCCGGCCCCGGCTTTAAGGCGCAGCAGCGCCACCGTAGTGGGCAGAATTTCAATGGCGGCGGTGTTGATCACCACAAACGCCACCATGTTGTTGGTGGCGGCGCCGGGGTGTCCTGCGGCCTTGTCCAGTTCTTGCATGGCGGCTATGCCCAATGGGGTGGCCGCATTGCCCAGCCCCAGCAGATTGGCGGAAATATTCAGGCAGATGGCCTGGGCGGCTTCCCCTTGAGGGGACAGGCCCTTAAACAACACCC
>ENA-UOOR01004769-UOOR01004769.1-fermentation-metagenome-genome-assembly--contig:-NODE-4769-length-10477-cov-9.132700_pt1 | contig 10477 bp, 9 predicted proteins | sample MGYA00245780_ERZ724029 | MGnify/ENA primary metagenome ERZ724029 (study PRJEB28704, sample SAMN03018315) | fermentation metagenome | biome: anthropogenic terrestrial biome; feature: soil; material... | reverse complement strand
TGCGGCCACTTTTATTTATTACCTCACCATTTTCTACAGTATTATCAATCCCATTAAAGAGTTCTCCCGATCGGCATACGCCGTACAACGAGGTCTGGCTTCCATGGAGCGAATCGACAAGATACTGGAGGCCCGGAACGACATAACAGAAACAGAACGCCCGCAAAAGTTGAGTTTTGAAAAAAACATACATTACCGCAATGTCTGGTTCAAGTACAATAAAGACTGGGTGTTGAAAGGGATCGATTTAAAGATTGAAAAAGGCAAAACAGTTGCGCTTGTGGGTCAATCGGGTTCCGGGAAGTCGACCATGACCGATCTTTTATCCCGGTTCTACGATATTCAGCAAGGGGGTGTTTTTATTGACAATATCAACATAAAGGACGTTACTTTACACGACCTGCGCTCAAAAATAGGTTATGTGACCCAGGAGGCCATTCTTTTTAACGACACGTTCTTCAACAACATCGCCTTCGGCTTGAAACACGCAACTCCGGAAGAGGTCATCGAAGCGGCAAAAGTGGCCAATGCGCACGATTTCATCATAGCCACCCAAAACGGGTATCAGACAAACATCGGCGACCGGGGAGGAAAACTATCGGGTGGACAACGCCAGCGAATAAGCATTGCGAGGGCGGTATTGAAGAATCCGGAAATTCTGATACTGGATGAAGCTACTTCGGCATTGGATACTGACTCGGAGCGATTGGTGCAGGATGCCCTGGAGAAACTGATGAAAAACAGGACAACGATCATTATTGCGCACCGGTTGTCGACCATAAAAAATGCGGATGAGATTTACGTCCTAAAGGAGGGACAAATAATAGAATCGGGCAGGCACAATTCACTCTATGAATTAAAAGGCTACTATACAAAACTTTGCAACATGCAGGGGGATTTAAATTGAAAAAGTATCCTGTATCTTGACACTCTCCTTGTCTTCGAGTTTCTCCAGCAGCCGGTCAACCGCCTCGTAGGGAGAATTAATGCTTTGAAACTCAGGAACAATCTCTTTCATTTTTTTTACTGTACGCATGTCGTCGTATTGATACGAAATATTGATTAACCCCTCGATCTGATCCTTTACTTTTTCGTACTCATACTCACGCACCCGGGCAATCATAATCTTCTCATGATGGGTCTTGATGGTGTTTTCAGAGGCATTGAGCAACTCTTCGTATAGCTTTTCGCCGTGTCGAAGTCCTGTAAATTCAATCTTAATATTTTTAGAGCCCGACAACCGAATCATCCGTTTTGCCAAGTCCAGGATCTTAACCGGTTTTCCCATATCAAAAAGGTAAATCTCCCCTCCTTTACCCATGGATCCTGCTTCAAGAACCAGTTGACAAGCTTCGGGAATGGTCATGAAGTAGCGGATGATTTCGGGATGTGTGACCGTCAAGGGACCACCGTTTTTAATTTGCTCCCTGAACAGCGGGATTACTGAACCGTTTGAACCCAATACATTGCCGAATCGGGTAGTGATGAATTGCGTGGTCTTCTGGCCGTTCTTCTCCAAATGCCTCGACAAGGATTGAACATAGATCTCACTGATCCTTTTTGAACAACCCATCACGTTTGACGGGTTCACTGCCTTATCTGTAGAGATCATGACAAATTTCTGAGCACTGTACTTTACAGCCAGGTCGGCCAGGATTTTTGTTCCCAAGACGTTTGTCTGTATCGATTCAGAAACATTGTCCTCCATCATGGGAACATGTTTGTAGGCCGCAGCATGAAAGATGTATTGCGGACGTGTCTTTGCAAAAACACGTTCCATTCTTGTGGCATTGCCTACATCAGCAACAATTATGTGGGTATTTATGTCGATCCATTTTTTTTGTAGCTCAAGCCTCATGTCATGAAGCGGGGTTTCTGCCTGGTCAATCAAAATGATGTTGAAAGGATTGAATGAGGCCACCTGGCGGACAATCTCGCTCCCTATTGACCCTGCGGCTCCTGTTACCATCACACGCTTTCCTTCGATGTGGGCGGCAATCTCCATTAAATTGATGTTAATGGGATTGCGGGGGAGCAAGTCTTCTATCTGAATGTCTTTCAGTTGCTCTTTTCCTGTCAATGTGCCGTTCCATTCGTTAACGGGAGAAGTAGTCAACAGGGAAATATTGTGGTCCACAAAATTTTCCAGTGAAGGAGAATTCCTGATCTGATCCATCTTATGCGGGGAGACAATGACTGTTTTCACATCCTTTGCTTCCAGTACCCTGAACAGGTTCTCGTTGTTGGCATAAATTGTCAGGCCCAAAAGATTCTTACCGACCATATTCTCTTCATCGGTGATGAATCCCAACACTTTGTACTTAAATTCCCGATTTCCCCTGATCGCTTTGGCCAGGCTGATTCCGGCCTGCTTGGTACCGTAAATGAAAATATTGGTAGCCTTTTGTGGTTTTCCGGTAATCGATTCGTACACCTCCTTGACAACAATACGCGAGAAAATCATTAGCAGAACATTCAACACATAGGTGGCAAAATGGATGGTGTTGGAGACAGTGAATGACGGATTGTATTTTTTTATTACCATCAGACAGATGAACGACACTAAATAGCCCAGGGTTAACGCGTATATGATCCGAACAAGGTCGGAAAAGGCTGAAAAGCGTAAAACCCCGCTAAAGGTTTTGAAGATGAGGAACGAAATAACATTGAAGAATACCAGAACGAACGTTGTGGTGATGCCATCTGCCTTGACTTGTGTCGTAAGTCCTTCAAAACCGAAACGCAAAAAATACATGGTCAGGGTTGAGAACAGTATAATGAGAAGGTCTATTATCAGAATAGACATGCGGGACAAAACCCGGCTCGATAAGTAATTCTCTAAGAATTTATTCATAATTGCACTCAAAGATCAACGACAGCACATTAAAAATCGCTAAATATGCTGCAAGTTTATGAAGAATTGTGATGTTAAATTAACATGTTTACCTGAAATTCAAATTGTCGAGTAGTTATTCCACAATAATCTCATTCTGGCAAACAATCATGTTCATTTTTCTATCTCCTTGATCTACAGGGATGTTGTCAAAAATCTGAAAATCGAAACATACAGCTGTCTTCGGAGCATTTATTTTTGGCAATAATCTGTCGTAAAAGCCTTTTCCTCTACCCATCCGGTTCAGTTTGCGATCAAAAGCGACGCCCGGGACAATTACCAAATCTATTTTATCGTATTCTGACTCCGGGAAAGTATCGCCTACCGGTTCTTTAATTCCATAAGCGGAAGCCGACATCTTTTCTTCGGAAACATATTTTTTCAAAATCAATTCACTATTATTAACCACCGGCAAAAGAAAATGTTTTTGCAAACCGTGTTTTTTTATCCATTTGTGCGTATTAACTTCATCCGGCATACTGTAATAGGCCAAAACAACTTTTGCGTTTTGGAACAGTTCGGTGAGCTCAAGTGTGGATATGACCTCCTCCGAGAAGTTTTGCAGTTCTATTTGAGAATAGGACTGTTTGATCTCGGCCACCTTTAAACGAAGTTTTTTCTTCCGTTCAGCAATATTCATGTTTTCTACGCATAAAATAACGAGCCAAATTCCTTGGGAACAGGGAAGCTGATTCTCTGTCCCAGCGAAATGGATTTATACCTTTCCTGCACAACGGACTCGGGCTTAGCCAAGCCCCTTTCTATAAAATCCACCGCGTTTTTCATCAACGAATCGTCCTGCATATATACGGAGAAATAACTCTCCTCACCGAAAAAGTTTCTGACGATATAGGAAACCAGATGCCGTTCAAACAGATTTCTGGATTCTTCTATATAATAGGGTCGTGGCCGGACTCCTTTGTTGTCTGCGAAACTCACCAGATTCATCAGGAGGGGTTGCTTGTACAGGTATCGGGAAAGATCTTCAGCCGATTGAAATTCCCGCAATTTCTGTTTATGCATATCCGAATAGGTTACCGCATACTCTTGAATGAAATCCTTGTTTGCTATTGCATTAAAATAAGAATTTATGCCGATGGTGTCCCGGGCGATAAAAACATCCGGCATGATGCCGTCACCTCCGAAAACAGTTCGTCCGCCCCCGGTTTTATACGGAATCAGGGTTGAGGCTGTATCGGAATTCACGTAATCGCCTTGCATATATCTATTTAATGCCTCCAGCTCATATTCATCGTATTTCCCTTTTTCGTATTTGCGTTGAATGGAACGTCCCGAAGGTGTATAATAGCGGGCAACGGTAAGCCTCACAGCAGATCCATCGGGAAAATTCCGCTGGCTTTGGACCAATCCCTTTCCAAACGATCTCCGTCCCAGTACCAATCCACGATCGTTATCCTGGATGGCTCCGGCAAATATTTCACTGGCGGATGCGCTTAATTCGTCAATCAGCACCACCACATCGTCTTCCTTACTTGTTCCCGAACCATTGGCATAGCTGTCCTGCCGGGGAAAGTTCCGCCCGTCCGCATAAACGATCAGGTCCCCTTTATGGAGAAATTCATTCACCATGGCTACCACAACTTCCAACGAACCGCCGCTGTTACCTCGCAAATCAATGACAAAAGATTGTGCCCCCTGACTTTTGAGCTTGGAAAGTGCCGATATAAACTCATTGAAAGTGTTGAATCCAAACGTACCCACCTTGATGTATCCGATGGTGCTGGTTTGCATATAAGCAGCCTGAACACTGTTCATGGGAATATCTCCCCGGGTTACGGTTATATCGGTCAGCTCCGTCTCATCGTTTCTTCGAATTCCCAGTTTTACTTCCGAACCTTTTTCCCCACGAAGTTTTTGCAGCACGCCTACGTTTGTAATTTTCCTGCCGGCAATCAACGTGTCATTGACATTGACTATACGGTCCCATTGCTGTATGCCCGCAGCCTCCGAAGGACCACCGGGGACGATGCTTGTCACTACGATAGTATCCCGTAACACATAAAAACTAACCCCGATTCCCGAAAAATGACCTTCCAGGTCCTCATTTAAACGCTTCATCTCACCTGCAGAGATATAAGCCGAGTGCGGATCGAGCTCCTGAACAATTTTTGGCAGTGCTTCTTCCACAAGCTGGCGCATATTGACGGTATCGACGTACGATTTATTGATGTAGTTGAATACAGCGTCAATCTTACCGGTTCCATCCACTTTTCCCGTGCTCCCAAATTGTGAATAGATACTGCCTATGAGAATACCCAAAGCAATACCCAATCCAATCCATAAAGGAAGCCACGTTTTTATTTTTTTCTCAGGACTCATTAACTATTTACGATTTACGATTTTAGCACCCATTATTTCACATCAACAGCAACCAACTCTATATCCGCCCTTTTAAGCAATTCTATTCCATCGCTCAATCGGTAAGAATCGGCATAGACCACTTTCCGGATACCTGCCTGAATGATCAGCTTGGCACATTCGATACAAGGGGATGACGTCACGTACAACGTTGCTCCCTCGCTGCTGTTGTTGGACCGGGCCACTTTGGTAATGGCGTTTGCCTCTGCGTGAAGAACGTAGGGTTTTGTAACGTTGTGCTCGTCTTCACAGACATTTTCAAAACCCGACGGTGTCCCGTTGTATCCATCAGAAATGATCATCTTGTTTTTTACCAGAATGGCACCTACCTTGCGCCGTATGCAGTATGAATTTTCCGACCAGATAAATGCCATCCGCATGTATCGTTTGTCCAGTTCGAGCTGTTTTGTATCTGACATTACACTTAGCTTACAGTTTTTCCATCGCCTTTAAACTCATATCCAAGCTCTTCACCGAATGGGTGAGCGCACCTACAGAAATGTAATCTACGCCACACTCCGCATACCGACGGATAGTTTCGAAAGTTATTCCGCCCGACGATTCCAGCTTAACACGCCCTTTCACGATCTTCACCGCTTCACACGTTTGTTCGGGCGTGAAATTATCCAGCATGATCCTGTCGATTCCACCCACAGCAAGAGCTTGGCTTAGTTCCTCGAAGTTACGTACTTCAATTTCTATGTTAAGTTGTTTATTTTTTTCTTTCAAATATTTTTGTGCTCCGCGGATGGCATTTTCAATCCCCCCGGCAAAATCCACGTGGTTATCTTTCAGCAAAATCATATCGAACAAACCGATACGATGGTTCTCCCCTCCCCCAATTTTTACTGCCTGTTTCTCCAGCATTCGCATCCCGGGAGTGGTCTTGCGCGTGTCGAGTACTTTGGTTTTGGTTCCTTCAAGCAATTTAACGTATTTGCCGGTGGTCGTCGCTATTCCGCTCATACGCTGCATGATATTCAGCACCAACCGTTCGGTCTGCAACAACGACTGTACTTTTCCCGATACAATGAATACCACGTCCCCGGGCTTAACGTGAGCTCCGTCGTTAATGAACACTTCCACCGCCAATCCCTTGTCGAAACGGTTAAAGACCGTCCTGGCAACTTCCACACCTGCCAGAATTCCTTCCTCCTTGATCAACAACCGGGCTTTCCCCGTGGCTGTTTCGGGAATGCTGCAGAGGGTGGAGTGGTCACCGTCGCCTATATCCTCGGCAAAGGCCAGTTCAACGAGTCTATCCGTTAATTTTTCTAATTCCATTTAAATCGAATTGAGCTGTTCCTCAACAATAACAAAACTCGTCCCGTATTGTTAAGAAAACTTGCAAATTGTGAATGCAAAAATATAAAAATAATAGGTTATATTTGCACTCGGGTTGCTAATTTTACGTAAAAAACATGTATTAATAAGAGATGAAAGTGGTTTTGTTGTCCGTTGGAAAGACCGATGAGGATTTTTACGCTCAGGCAATGGATATTTTCAGGAAAAGATTGAGTCATTACATCCCCTTTGACCTGGAATTTATCTCCGATGTGAAAAACACAAAGCACTTATCGGAAAAAGAGCAAAAAAACCTCGAAGGGGAAGCTTTGCTGAACCGGATCCACCAGGGGGATTATATCGTTTTGCTGGATGACAAAGGAAAACAATATTCGTCTGTGGAGTTTTCCCGCTTTATCGAAAAAAAATCGCATTCCGTCTCCAAACGGCTTGTTTTTGTAGTTGGCGGGCCTTACGGATTTCCGGACGACGTGTACAGGCGTGCCAACGAGAAGTTGTCGTTATCGAGAATGACTTTCACGCACCAGATGGTTCGGCTGGTGTTTGTGGAACAACTCTACAGGGCAATGACTATTTTGAACGGCGAACCGTACCATCATGAATAGTGAAGAATGAAAATGAAAGCAACAATCCTCTTCTTGTTTTTAGTGTCTGCTTCTGTTTCCGCGCAAGAAATTGCCGGGAGCTGGAGCGGGACTCTTGACGTGATGGGAAACAGGCTGTCCCTGATTTTCCATATCTCGAAAATCGACAGCACATACACTACAACTATGGATAGTCCCGCACAGAACGCATTAGGGCTACCCACTTCCAAGACTTCTTTCGCAGGTAATAAACTCGAGATTGTGGCTACAGGATTGGGTATTTTTTATCAGGGAACATTACAGGGTGACTCCATACCGGGAACATTCAATCAGGGCGGAATACCTTTCCCGTTGGTACTCAGACCGGTAGACAAACCGGTTCTGAACCGTCCCCAGGAACCAAAACCTCCGTTTCCGTACAAAACGGAAGAGGTGAAATTCACCAACGAAAAAGACAACATTGAACTTGCCGGAACACTCTCTATCCCTGATTCTGCAGGAACATTCCCGGCAGTGGTACTAATCGCAGGCAGCGGGCCACACGACAGGAATGAAACCGTTTTCGGGCACAAGCCGTTCCTGGTGATTGCCGATCACCTGACCCGAAAAGGGTTCGTCGTACTCCGGTACGACAAACGCGGTACAGGAAAGTCAACAGGTGATTACCCGAGAGCCACCACGCAAGACTTTGCGACGGATGCCGCTGTTGCCGTGGAATATTTGAAAACCCGTAGAGAGGTAAACAAATCTGCTATCGGCCTTATCGGACACAGCGAAGGCGGTGTGATAGCGCCCATGGCGGCGTCGGAGAACCGGGACATCGGGTTTATCGTCCTTATGGCAGGAATGGGAGAAAAGGGGATTGAAACCACAATGGAGCAAAACCGGATGGCACTGGAACTGCTCGATATGGAGCCCGAAAACAGCGAGCGGTCATTAAAGGCTATACGCGAGATGTTTGAAAGCCTTTCGGAATGGAAAGGAACAGAAGCAGACCGGGTGGCATTGCGTGACAGGCTTTCTCAACTTTGGGAGCAGTACCCTATTCTCGTTAAAATGAAACTCAAAAAGGATGCTTTTGTCCGCGACCAGTTCAACGCGATCGCCACTCCCTGGTACCGCCAGTTCCTGGCGTTGGATCCGGCAGAATACCTGCAAAAGGTAAAATGTCCGGTGCTGGCCATTAACGGCGAAAAAGACACACAGGTACTGGCAGAAAAAAATTTAGAAGCTATAAAGTCGGCTCTGGACAAGGGACAAAATTACCGGTACGAAACAAAAACGTATCCGGGACTGAATCATCTTTTTCAGGAATGCGAAACCGGCCGTGCCGATGAGTATGGAAAAATCGAACAGACTCTTTCTCCGGATGTTTTGTCGGACATCACGTTCTGGATAAAAAAACAACTAAATAACTAACCGAATGGCTACAAAAAAACAAATTTTCACCGTGATGTGGACAGTTATCGCTGTCATAGCGATCGTCTCCATTGTCTGCCTGATCGTGCTTCCGAAATGGAAAGGCATATTTCTGGCAAGCGGGGGTGGCTTTCTGATCGTAAATATGTTTATATCCATGTTTTTTATCCAGAACAATTACCGCGATAAAAAATAACCGGAATCAGTTTCTCATCAGCTTTTCGAGGTTTATATAGGTCGATAATAGATCATAGGCAGCTTGCAGATACTCCTGCAAGGCATTTTGTTCCCGCAGTTTTTCCGATGAAAATTCACTTTCGAGCATGTAGCCTTTTTGTAACTGTGCCTGTTTTGCCGCTACATTTTGGGTTATCAGTTTCATGTTCGACTGTTTAAGCCGGTAAGTATTTTTACAGGTTTCCAACCGGGCCAGTTCTCTCGATAATTCTCCCAGCCGGTTATTCCTTACATCCCGTAAATTTTCACGCTCAAGCTGCTCTTGTATACGTAACCGGGAAACCTCTTTTGCCGTGCTCAGCGATCTCGAAATGGGAATCCGAAGCGAAAGAGCCACAAAACTGTTCCCGAACCACCTGTCGGTGTTTCCCAACTTCAACTCTTTCCCGAAATAGTTGGCTCCATAATATCCCGATAACGATAACGACGGTGCATATTTCCAAACGGCATTTCTGGTCCTGATCTCGGACAGCGAAACCAACTCATCCTGGCGGCGTTCTGAAAGGGGATTCTCGCCGTTCAGGATTTTTCCTGAGTCCATTTTGGAATAAAGCGACTGAATATCATCCGCCAGCCACAACTGGTCCAAATTATATTCGTCCGGCTCCACTCCCAAACAGATCAACAGGTTTATTCTGGAGTTGTGCAGAATATTTTTGGCCTGATGGAAGCGGGCAAGCGAAGCGTTGTAATTCATTTCCGCATTGTTTTTGTCAGCCAGTGAAACCTTTTCACGTCGGTAAAGATCTTCTGTCTCACGTGACAACGCGGTGTAATAAGCCGTATCGGCAGCCATTGCGTCCAGTTGGATCAGGGCAATCGCACAATCGATATAGGCCTGTGAAACAGCAGCTTGCAACTCGTTTTCGGCAATCCGGGAATCCAGCTGACTGATTTTCAACTGCTTTTCCTGCTCTGATTTCAATCCCGCTGTTTGGGGATTGAAAATATCGAACGTAACATTCAACCCCGCCCCCGAACTCCACGGCGTGTTGAACCGCATATACATCAACTCGTCTTCCGGTGCCGAAGGATCGATCATGGATGCGGGGATGGGTGTTGACGGAATAATGATGTTCCGCCGCAGATCGGATGTAAGATAAACGTCGGGCAGATAATCCAGTTTCACTTGCGAAAGCTTGTATGCTGCCTGTTGTTCTTTCAACCGCTTCGCGATGATCTTCGGCGAATGAGTAAGCGGGTATTTTATGGCCTCTTCCAGCGTCAGCGCGTTTAGATTTACCGTCTTCTCCTGCCCCAAAACGGACAGAAAGGATACAATCCATGCAAGAGAAAGTATGTATGTTTTTTTCATTGTAATGTTTTTGTGAACTTGAAATCTCTATCTGAATACCGACGACGGCTCTACTTTTTTTAGTTTTTGGATGGAAAACAGGGAACTGGCTACCGCAATGATCAGGGTAACAAAAAACAAGAATACCAAAAACTGAGGGGAGAGATTGATAATGAGTCCCGCCTTGGCCATTCCAAACTTTGTCCCGATCAACAGCAGTAACGAAACCGCAAACCCGACAACCGCATAAATAAACGACTGGGTTATCACCAAAAGAGTAATGTATCTACCGGTGGCACCAATGGCTTTCAGCGTTCCGTAATCCTTGATCCGGTCGTAAGTGGCGGAATACATCGTCAGCCCGAT
>ENA-UOOR01004768-UOOR01004768.1-fermentation-metagenome-genome-assembly--contig:-NODE-4768-length-10478-cov-4.267198_pt1 | contig 10478 bp, 12 predicted proteins | sample MGYA00245780_ERZ724029 | MGnify/ENA primary metagenome ERZ724029 (study PRJEB28704, sample SAMN03018315) | fermentation metagenome | biome: anthropogenic terrestrial biome; feature: soil; material... | reverse complement strand
CCAGAAAATGAGGTTTATGTGAATCGTGAAATTATAAGTTTTTACACCCTAATCAATATTAACGATGCAATTTTAAACATCATAATAAGTTAATAACAAGTTCAGGTTGCAATTATCAAAAAACCTGTTATACTCTCTCTTGTACTTGTTTAAAAATATTCATATTCATAGGAAAGGGGATATACAACATATGAAATTGCACAAACGGCTACTTCATATATTTTCTGTACAGGGAATAGTAAGAGAGCAGTGCATTCTTAGCGATTTACCAGAAACCAAGAGGGTCTATGGAGATTTTTTAAAAATAGCCTGGCCATCTACACTTGAAGCTATTCTAGTTTCATTAGTAGGTATTATTAATACAATTATGGTTAGCTCATTAGGAGAAAAAGCCATCGTTGCGGTAGGTATAACAAATCAACCAAAATATATACTATTAGCAATAATTATGTCTTTGAATGTTGGTGTTACAGCAATCATAGCAAGAAGGAAAGGGCAAAATGATCGGGATGGCGCTAATCATACATTACGTGTGAGTATATTAATCTCTATAACAATCTCTGCCTTAATGGCTTTTTTGGGTTTTGTATTTGCATCACCTATTTTAAAATTAGCAGGAGCAGAAGCCTCTTATATGCAATATGCTGTCGATTATTTTCGTATTTTAATGATTAGTATCTTCTTTACCTCACTTAGCTTAACAATAAATGCTGCTCAAAGAGGTAGCGGTAACACTAAAATATCTATGCAAACCAACATAGCAGCAAATATAATTAATATAATTTTTAATTATCTATTAATAAATGGTATTGGATTTTTCCCAAGGCTCGAAGTAAAAGGTGCCGCTATTGCAGCTACTCTTGGCTCCATTGTAGCATGTCTTATGTCCATAATAAAGTTATTAAATAAAGATGGATTTGTTAGTTTACGTTATAAATCCAGTTGGAAAATCTCAAAAACAATTTTTAATCCAATTATAAAAGTAAGTAGTAGTGCATTAGCAGAGCAAGTCTTTATGCGAATTGGATTTCTAATCTTTGCTGCATTTATTGCTAGACTTGGTACCACTAATTATGCCACTCACTTAATATGTTTAAATATTCTTAATATCTCCTTTTCTTTTGGTGATGGAATAGCTATTGCTGCCACTTCACTAGTAGGACAAAATCTCGGTAAGTCGCGCTCTGACCTCGCTATTATCTATGGTAATGTAGGTCAACGAATTGCTTTCGTGATATCCATCATGATCAGTATATTTTTTATTATATTCAGATTTGATCTTATGGCCTTATTTAGTAATGATCCCAGGGTTATAACCCTTGGTTCACATATACTTATCATCATTGCTATCACTACATATGCACAGACATCACAGGTTGTAATGTCTGGTTGTCTTAGAGGTGCCGGAGATGCCGTTTTTGTTGCATCAGCCTCTCTAATTAGTACTGCAATCATAAGACCAATTTTGACTTACGTTTTGTGTTTCTCTGTCGGTTTAGGTCTATATGGTGCTTGGATTGCTTTATTGCTTGACCAAGGATTTAGATGTATTGCAAACTTCAAAAGATTTTCAGGTGGTAAATGGTCGAATATAATCCTATAAAAGATAAAGTTTTAGATACTTAGCTGCACAGGCAGTAATCGGGTAGAAGGTAGATGATTATTTTACCTACCGATCTCCCACACCACTGTACGTACGGTTACGTATACAGCGGTTCCTTAGTTTTCACTTGTTTTCAGATATTGCTCCGTGAGTGTTATGAAACCTAACTCGCGGAGTTTCTTATTGTTAAATGTAGTCTGAAGCACGAAATAGCCACTACAATACCAGTTACCATTCCACATATTGGCACAAATCCATGCCTCTTCTTCTTCCACACCTAACTATTTAAAATTACTAAACCTTGTTCTAACTTTCTTCCATTGCTTCCAATAAATGCACCTAATTCTATGACGTAACCATTCATCAACTTTGCTTTTATCTTCGCTAATGATTTAGAGTGTACTCTCATTCTACATTTTCCTTTGCATCTGCAGAAACTGTAAGCAAGATATTTCACTTTACTACTGTTCCAACAGTTCGTCCGTCTGAAAAACTGTAATGATGTCCTTGTTTTCAGTAATCCTTGAATTAGCGAACACTTCTACATACTCTTTCTGTTCCGCAGATACCATTTTCAGATAATCCTCAACATGAAGTTGTCTGTCCTTAATTTCATTCTTAGCTACTTTCATTTACTTACATCTCCTAAAGTTCAGTCCTTCCCAATTCATTTGCAACTGAATTGGTAGCATGACCTATACTGATACCATCAATTCCACCAGAACCTTGGTTTACCTTTACTCTTTCCCATGCTTCCAATAATTCAATTTCACTCTCGTTAATACGTATCACCTTAAACTTGCTGTGACAGGTAGGGTCTCTCCAGTTCCGAACCTACTTTTCATACATACCGCTTCTTCTATACCAAGGGATTCCTCAGTGGCGCCTCCCAGTATCTTCTCACTTTCCATGGTCTTCGCCCATGTGCGCAAGGCTCGGCTTCTCTTTGTTCTCTTTTCAGAGACCTTTTTAACGATACGGCAGAATTCACTTAATGTTGCGGTCTGCATGATTGCTCGCATTTCTTACAAAGTTGCTTTACCCGCACCCTGCATTACTGCAACGCACCGAGTTTGGCTACACGGCTCACTGGCGATTACCGTGACCGGACTTACACCAGCTAGGACCACGCAACACCTAAAAAAGGATATATAATAAATGATTACATTTATTATATATCCCTATTATTATTCAACCGAATTATTAGCTACAGTTTCACTTTCTTCATCAAGGAATATGAATTCATATAATTCCTTGATATTGCTATCCCAATCCAATACTAGTGGAGAAGACACTCCGCTATGGGAATCTGGGTCATCAAACATACCATTAACAGGTACTCGTAATGTGTCCAATGAGGTTATCACGTTCTCAACCACATCCTCTAACATCAATTCAACCTGTTCCTGAGTAACATTAGTCTTAACATATCCTAAGCATTTCTGTGTGATCGACAATAATTCAAATAAATTCTTGCCTTTATATTGATTAAAGATTGCTGACATTACTCTTCTTTGTCGTAATGTTCTTCCATAATCATCATTAGCTCCTCCTAGTGTTGGAGCCCTACGTACACGGACATATCCTAATGCCTGGTTACCATTAAGTACATTCCATCCAGGAACAACATTGCGATAAGCTTTATTAGAAATATAGTTTGTAGTGTTCAAGTATTTTGCTTCTTTCTCACCCAGCTGTATTGGAACGCCACCAAGGATATTTACTACAGATTCAAATGCATTAAAATTGATAGAGGCGTATCCATCTATCTTTATCCTATAATTCTGTTCAACGGTTTCAACAAGAAGGCTTGCTCCTCCTTGACCATAAACAGCATTTAACTTATTGGGATTATGACCAGGTATTTTAACTAATGTATCTCTTAGGAGAGATGTAAGCTTTATTGTATCATCCTTAGTATTTATAGATGCAATTAAGATAGCATCTGTATTCTTAGCCCCTTCTATCTCCTCTATTCCAAATATCAAAAAATTGCTTACATATTCTTCACTTCTGGGAATAATTCTTTCTGAAGCTTGAGCTTGAGGAACTTGTTTATCGGGAGTCTTATTGTCATTATTAATAGTTTCATTGTCTTTAATATCATTCTGGGGGGTATACAGTGAATCATCAATATCGCCAATGGCAGTATCTACTACATCTACACTACCATGGATGAATTTACCTGCAACACGATAAATGATTTTTCTACCAGTCTTTGTACCAACAAGAAAAACACTACTTAATAGTAAAACAGCTACAGTAACTCCTAGCGCTCTGATAATATTATGCCTAAGCTGTTTTCTTTTTCTTATTCTTTCATTCTCTTCGTCACTTACTGCTAATTCCTCATTAACTTGTTTCTTGATTTCCTCATTAAAGGCTTCCCAATCTAAATCCATATTGTTTTCTTCAATATCATCTATATTAATCTCAATGTCATCCACATCAATTTCTTCTATCAAGGACCTATTAGCTTCTTTCCTTTCATTAATAATATCATCATCCATTGAAAGGTTCGAATTTTCCTCCTCATTCATGTTCTGCATCCCCTTTAATCTTAACTATGTTCTTGCAGATTAGGAGCTTTGAGGCTTCGTTTCATCGCTCATGTTGCACTTATCCATCCTATCTACAGTCTTTCTTCAAGTAAGCCCCAGAAAGTCTCTAGCTAGTATGGACTAATCTGTTTATTTGTGGATATTGTACCATAATCATACAATTCCTGTCAAATACAACCCTAGCCCAAAAAAGTTATGGCGTTTGGTATTATCCTAATGACTGCTTCTTTTCCACCTTCTTCATACTCCCCATCAACAGTCCAGGAAACAGGCTCTTTTATCTTAAACTGAACTTCTGATGTTTTAATAAACGCAATCATTTCGTTATTGTAATCCTTTTTTGTTAAAGCAACTATTATTTTACTTAGGTCCATAGGAGTTTTTGGATTTTTAACAAGAATTAGTTCAATCAGTCCATCATTAAGATCTACAATTTCAGTATCAAGCTTTACAATCCCCCCTATTGATGTAGAGTTACTAACAGCAACGAAAATATAGTCATCCTCATAAACCTCACCATTAGCCTTAACCCTGACCCGATAAGGGTGTATATTGGGAATGTCTTTAACCCCTTCTAAAACATATGCTAGATGACCTATATAGTTTTTATTAGTTTGAGATGTAGAGTAGGAAGTTCCGGTAAATGCACCAAAAGAAGCTATATAATTAAAATACCTACGATTGTTAAAACATCCGATATCTAAAGTTCTTGTCTTCCCGGAGATAATCCCTTCCACTGCATCCTCAATTTTACTAGGTATATTAAGACTAGATGCAAAATCATTAGTTGATCCCGCCGGAACATAGCCTACAGGAAGCTTTACATCTAATTTCATAATACCAGAAATAACTTCGTTAAGTGTTCCATCTCCACCACAGCATACAACAATATCATTATTCATTGCATTTTCTAATACAAGTTGTGTTGCGTGTCCCTTCGCCTCGGTTATCTGCAAATCAACTCGATAGCCATACTGTCTAAATATTTTTGCTATCTGATATCGACTAGCTTTTGTATTTAATTTCCCAGCAATGGGATTTATAATTAATAAAACATTCTTATTATCTATAGCTTCCATCGGAGTTCTCCTTTATTGTTATTCCAACTATAAAATATTCTTCTTTAATTACTTTATACATTCTTTACGGGAATTAATCAACATGATTTTAAATATATATTATAGTATCAACATAAAAGTTTCTGCCAAAACACATTTTGGAAATATCTTCAACCTTTTATTGACCTATATATAAATTAAATATAGAATGATAATATACCATGTTCAAAATGAAGCAAGTGTGAATAGTCTCGCAAAAAGAACGCGAGCCAAATGCAAGCATGAGAAGAACTGCGAATATCCGCAAAGTGAATTTAAATACATAAATTCACTTATGAGGTGCGAACTCCTTGTTCTTACAGGTTTTTGAGATGCCGCATTGCGGCAACATGTAGACTAATGTGAACAAGGTTCACTCTGAAGAAAGGGAAGGTAATGTTATGGAGAAGAGATCTTTCGGTCGTACAGGTTTAAATACTTCAATACTTGGATTTGGAGGATTTCATTTGCTTGAAATTCCAGTTAGTGATGCTAAAATTCTTTTGAATCGATATTTAGATGAAGGGGGTAACTATATAGAAACTGCTGCCAGTTATGGTAACGGCGAATCTGAGCGTAAAATCGGAATAAGTATTAGCAGTAGGAGGAATGAATATATACTAGCTACTAAGACCGGTGAACGTTCAAAGGATAAGTGTCTAGCATCTTTAAAGCAAAGTCTTAAAAATTTACAGACAGACTATGTTGATCTTTTTATAATGCACGGTGTAGGAACCATGGAGGAACTTGATCAAATACTAGGTCCTGATGGTGCTTTAGAGGGTGCTTTAGAAGCAAAGGCTGCCGGTCTAATTAACCATATAGGTATATCCATGCATGGCCAGCCGGATGTACTTATAAGAGCCCTCAAGGAATATCCCTTTGAAGCAGTTATGACCACAATAAACTACTACGATCATTTTAATTTTCCAGAAATCCAAGACCAGCTAATACCCTTAGCTCAAGAAATCGGATGTGCAGTAATACTAATGAAGCCTGTAGCAGATGGTCTCTTATGGCAATCTCCAAAGCAGGCCTTTAGGTATGCATTTAGTCAGCCGGTGTCCATTGTTGTAGCTGGAATTAATAATATGGCAATGTTAGAGACAGATCTCGAATATGCTAATGATTATACTCCTATGACCGATGATGATATTAATGCTCTGTATACTGATGCTGAGGAACTTGGCAATTATGTATGCCGACAATGTGATCAATGTCTTCCCTGTCCTGAAGGAGTTCCCATCACTGAGATTTTCCAATTGGAAGGTTATTATGATAGACAGATGGCTGATGGAGTTATAAAAGACCCATCAGATTACGCATTAAAGGAACGGCTTCGCTTCTGGTTTGGTAACAAGGACATGGCCATTAATCGATATAAGGACTTATCTGTAAAAGCTGATAGTTGCACTGAATGTGGTGTTTGCACACCAAAATGTCCTTATGATATTGATATCATACGTAAGTTATCCATCTGCGATTATAAATTGGGTGAAAAGGCGATATTCTAAAGTCCCTCATTTAAACGCTTTTTAACCATCCTCCAGTTAGGATAGAACTGGTCCATATAAGCCTTGAACTTATTATCATGTTTCCTTACATATAGATGTACTAGCTCGTGAATTATTACATAATCCAGACATTCCGGAGGTTTTTTAGCCAACTGCAGGTTGAGCCAGATTCTCTTCTTGCTAGGATTACATGTCCCCCATCTTGTGACCATATTCTTAACATGCCATTCCTCGGGGGACTTTCCAACTATATTTGTACATTTCTCAAGGGCACTGGGAATAGCTGCTTTTAACTGTTCCCGGTACCATTCAGTTATAATATGTTCTCTCTGTTCCTTAGAACTACCCTTCTTGATCCGTAATATTAATCTATCCCCATCTATGATTACTTTATTACTATTGTCAGTATATAAAACCTCCATTATGTATATCTTACCCCAAAGATAATGACTTTCTCCTGTAATAAACTTTAACTCCCCTTGGGTTGGTTTGTCTTCCATCCTTTTCCTTTGGGTCTTAATCCAACAAATCCTTGAAGAGGCAAACATAATAATTGCATCTTCCTTTATATACTTGGGAACTGTCATTTTCACTTTTCCCTCCGGTGGGTATATACGAATATACATGTTCTTTATATTTTTCCGTTCTATATGTATTACAATATTTTCAATGACAATACTCTTTTCCATGGATACACATCCTTTACTATTATCGTGTACAATTATTTTATATAGTTTAGATTACCATACTTTCATTCTATAACAAACATTTCTGTGTTGACAAATTTAATAAAGAAATATATAGAATATAAAACAGCATATACACCATATGATAAGGTATCCTTTCCATTGTAGGTACACGCTGTTTTCTTAATGAAATAATCTATACTATTCTATCTTTTTGTTATGCTGGCCTTATCTATATCCAATAAGCCACTTAGAAAAGCTGGTGAGAAACTTGTGCCACATTGATAGCATTCAATATATTCTTTGGATTCAGTTTGCTCTCTACGGTCATAGAGATAAGACTGAAAAGTCTCTGAATTCTTCAATCCTGGGGCATCGGAGTCTATCAGATATGAATAAACATAACTTGCCTCATGCTTTAATACCAGTTTATTACTATTGCAAATGGGACATATATACTTTGTCTGTTTCATTAATGCAGATCCTCCTAGACTTTATATCTATAGAATATCCTTTCATGAAATTGTTATTCTATTATATCAAAGCTTTTTAGTAGTAAATCTTATATAATTACTAGCTTATAGTGTGTTTCTACAATCAGGAAGAATTATATTATCGAATAAATAATCATACCAATAATCCCACAGCCAAGCATTACATATATTGGATTTGGTTTAAATTTCTTTAGAATAAATAAGCCAATTAAAAACAATCCAACAGCAAGGTAGTTAATATCCAAAATTGAAGTTATTTTCCCTTCACCCCAGAAAGCTGTAATTAAGATAGATAAACCTGCAGATGCGATCATAGCAACAACTACTGGACGTAAACCACCTAAAATACCTTGTACTATGGTTAGATTCTTATATATATAATATAACTTAGCCAGTGTGAGTACTATAATAAAGGATGGTAACACGCATCCAAGAGTGGCTATCAAGGCTCCACCAAGTCCGGCTATCCTAGTACCAACAAAGGTTGCAGAATTAATGGCGATTGGCCCTGGAGTCATCTCCGCGATGGTGATTAAATCGGTAAATTCCGTCATGGTAAGCCATTGGTTTTGTTCAACAATCAGCTGCTGTATTAACGGCATAGCCGCATAGCCTCCGCCAATACTAAATAATCCTATCTGAAGAAAGCTTAAGAACAATTTCAAGTAAATCATAACTATTTCACCCTCCTTCTAGTTTTTTCTTCACGTAGCGTTAGAAATGCTCCTATTGCACCACATATTAAAATAATATAAGCTACATTCACGTTAAAGAAAAAGGTAGCAACAAATGCTCCAACCATCATAATAATTGAAATTATTCGTTTTTCTTTTATAATGCCACCAGCCATTGTGAGGACTACATCGATAATTACTGCGGCTACACCTGATTGCATGCCTTTTAATAAAGCACTTACGTATGTGTTATCACGGAAAGCTGTGTAAAAAAATGAAATAATTGATATAATTATTAATGGAGGTAAGACTGTTCCTAGAGTTGCAATTAATGAACCTGGTATGCCCCCTATTCTATAGCCCATAATGATTGAAGCATTAACCGCTATTGCACCGGGAGAGGATTGGGCAATTGCTATCAAATCTAACATTTCCTCATTTTCAATCCATTTTCGATCGTCAACAAATCTTTTTTTCATTAAAGGAATAATAACGAATCCACCACCAAATGTAAAGGCACTCAAGTAGAAGGTGGAGTAAAACAAAGTCCAATAAAGTTTCAAATTTTTTTTCATTTGCTAATATCTCCTTTTCCAGAACTAGTAATTAGCGTTTATTAGGTAGAAGGGATTAAAGGCTTGAGGAAGCCTCTCACTCTTTTAGACTAATGCACTTATTGTGAACATTATAACTCTTGTAATTACATAAATATAATAGTATAATATTATAGCTTTCATAACATTTTGATTATGTATCCTAATATTTACTATAGACAAGTAAACCGTTTTCATTTTGAAAGGGGTGCAATTATGACATTACGACATATTAAAATCTATGTTACTGTTTGTGAATGTGGTTCTGTTACAGAAGCTGCTAATAAGCTTTTCATTGCTCAACCAACCGTTAGCCTAGTTATAAAGGAATTGGAGGAATACTATGGGGTAAGGCTCTTTGACCGGATTTCAAGGAAGCTCTATATCACAGAGCCTGGTAAATTGCTATTAAATTATGCTAACCACATTGTTTCTTTATTTGATAAAATGGAGAATGAGATAAAAAGTTCAGTTTCCTATGGAACGTTAAAGATTGGATCCAGCATAACAATTGGAAACTATCTTATACCTCCACTAATCCAACATTTTAAAAACCAATTTTCAAATGTAAATTTCCATGTAACTATAGATAACTCCCACAAAATTGAAGAACTTGTTTTTACAAATAAGATTGATTTTGGTCTAATCGAAGGAACAATTCACAATTCTCAGATTAAGAGCGAAGAGTTTATGAGTGATGAATTGGTCTTGCTCTGCGGTAAAGGGCATCCTCTCTATAAACAAGAGGAAGTAGATCTTGGGAAAATGAAGGATTATGACTTCATTCTTCGTGAAAAAGGAAGTGGTACCAGAGAATTATTTGATAGCACCATGCTAATCCATGGAGTAGAAATACAACCAGTATTGGAAAGCATTAGTACACAGTCAATTATTCGAGCTGTTAGTTCCGGTCTGGGTTTAACCCTTTTACCATATTTACTAGTCAAAAAAGATATTGAGACAGGGGATCTCCATATAATTAATTTAAAAGGCATTACTTTTTATCGTGATTTTTTTATTATTTACCACCAAAATAAATATTTTACCCAGCCTGCAAAAGATTTTATAGATATCTGCCTTAACAGATCAATTATCGATAGTATACTGCAATAATCCTATGTTTATTATAGTCCAATTAACCTTAAGCTTCCATCCATGCTAGCCGTTTACCAAGGCTGTTTAACTATAGGTAGGTAAAATAGCTGCTGAAATAAACAGTTCTGAAAGGTAAAAATAATTCGCACTAATTTACCCTT
>ENA-UOOR01004767-UOOR01004767.1-fermentation-metagenome-genome-assembly--contig:-NODE-4767-length-10479-cov-2.831830_pt1 | contig 10479 bp, 12 predicted proteins | sample MGYA00245780_ERZ724029 | MGnify/ENA primary metagenome ERZ724029 (study PRJEB28704, sample SAMN03018315) | fermentation metagenome | biome: anthropogenic terrestrial biome; feature: soil; material... | reverse complement strand
AAGAAGCTATATCCGCTAAATTTGGTATATAGGATGTGATCCTATGACGATAAAGGAACAGCTTATAGATTATGCCAACAAGTGCTTTAATGATGTAAAAGCAAGCGAATATGAGGATTACATATCGTGTCAAAAACATAAATGGGCGTGCCAAAGGTTTTTAGATGACCTTAAAAAATCAGATGCCCGTAACACTTTGGCAGAGCCATTCCCGTACGTGTGGGACGAAAAAGAAGCGCAAAATATAGTTGATTGGTTTGCCCTGTTGAGACACAGCAAGGGAGTTTTATCCGGTGAACCTATAATATTAACAGTTTCACAGAAATTTGACCTTTGCCAATTATACGGATGGAGACATGAAAAAACCGGATATAAAAGGTTCAAGAAATATTTTAAGGAAGTAGCTAGGAAGAATGCAAAGTCTCAAGAGGAAGCCGGGATTGCATTATATGAGATATCCACACAGTCAGTAAAAAATAACGAGGTTTACGAATACTACACCGCCGGCACAAAAAGCCAGCAGTCCAGAATAGTTTTTAATGAATGCAAACTCATGCTTAGAAAATCTCCGCTAAGAATGAAGTTTAAACTGACGAACGATTTAATCGAGTATAAGCCAACAGGCAGTTTTATAAGACCACTGAATAAAGACGATGTTGACAGCGGAGATGGATCTAACCCTGCAGGCCTTATCTTAGACGAATATCATCAACATAAAACTACAGGGTTTTATGATTTAGGTTTAGGATCAAATACCAAAGAACCATTATTGATGATAATTACCACTGCCGGCAAAGATTTAACCTATCCATGTTATGTGCAAGAATATCAATATTGCTCGAAGCTGCTTAACCCGGATGTTGATGTCTGTAATGATGAATACTTCGTAGACATTTACGAACTGGACAAACAAGATTATAGCGATATATCTAAAATTGAAAATGAAAGATTATGGTTCAAGGCAAATCCAATCCGTATGACATATAAAGAAGGTCAAGAAAAAATCCGGGGAGATTATAAGATTGCTAAAGAAATCCCGGAGAAAATGACCGCTTTCCTTACCAAGTGTTTGAACATCTGGGTACAAGCTAAAGAAAACGGCTACATGGATATGTCGAAGTGGAAGAAATGTGAAGTTAAGAAGCTCCCGGTGGATACTACCGGCATGAGTGTATACGTTGGCTTTGATATGTCGGCAAAGATAGACCTTACTTCCGTATCATTCGTAATCCCGTTTAAAACCGGAAGATTTAAAAAGATTTTGAACATGGACGGCGAGGAAGAAGAAAAAGAAATAATCGGATATATTGTGTATTCTCACTCATTTATTCCAAACCGTGAAAAATTGCAGGAAAGAAAGTTAAAGGACAAAGTTGATTACGACGCATGGGAGCGCATGGGTTATCTAACCGTAACCGACACGGAAATAGTCGATCAGGATGCTGTCATGCGATACGTAATTGCGACTTGTAAGAAAATGCAATGGCATATTGAGACATTGTGTTTCGACCCTGCGAATGCAAGCAAATTGATGATGGACCTGTCTAACATGGGATACGATGTGGAAGAAGTGTTCCAGTCACATAAATCGCTAAACGAAAGCACTAACGGATTTCGGGAAGCAGTTTATGAGGGAGAGATCTATTACTTATATAATCCTTTGCTTAATTTTGCAATGAGCAACGCGGTTATAAAGACAAACAACGGATTGATAAAAATTGATAAAGACGCAGTTAAGCAGAAAATAGACCCGGTGGATGCTACACTGTGCGCCTTTAAATTAGCTTTATATCACCAATTTGGATCAAGTATAAATGATGTTGTGGACAAATTTTTAGAAATGTTTTAAGGGGGGTGAGAAAGTGGGGGATATTACTAAATATGCGAATATTATACGCCCCGAAACGGATTTAAACAGTGAAACGTTTTTGGAATGGATGGGAATAAAAGATACTAACAGAAACGTGCTTAGCGAGGTAACATATTACACGTGCCTTAAAAAGCTGTCTGAGACGCTTGCGACGATGCCTCTTAAATTTTATCAGCAAACAGAAAACGGCAGAGAAAAAGCTAAAAGCACAAGAGCATCAAAGTTGTTAACCGTAAGGCCAAATCCGGTAATGACACCAACAACGTTTTGGACTACTGTCGAAACAAACCGCAATCATTTTGGCAATGGCTTTGTCTGGATCCGGAGAAAATTCACAAAGCAAAAATATGGGGGCAAAATTGAAATATTAGATATGTGGCCGATGCCCAGTAAGTGCGTTACACTACTGATGGACGATAAAGGGGTATTCGGACAGCAAGGCAAACTTTATTATCAATATGACGATAGCAAATCAGGAGAAACATATGTATTTAATCAAGACGATGTAATGCATTTTAAAACATGGTTATCGTTTGACGGTATAAGCGGGGAGCCGGTCAAGAGCATCCTTAAAAATACCTTAAGTGGTGGACTTGAAAGCCAGGAATTTATGAATAGCCTATACAAACAAGGCTTGACCGCATCCATGGCATTGCAGTACACGGGTGATTTAGACGAAAACAGGAGGAAAGCTCTACAGGCCAAGTATGAAGGATTTTTAACCGGTGCCAAAAATGCCGGAAGGGTTGTACCGGTACCGGTAGGGTTCCAGCTTCAACCGTTAAACGTAAGTTTGACCGATGCACAGTTTTTTGAGCTAAAGAAATACACCGCCTTGCAGATCGCCGCAGCATTCGGCATTAAACCAAATCAGATAAACGATTATGAGAAGTCCTCATATGCAAATTCAGAGAGCCAACAGCTCTCTTTTTTAGTGGACACAATGCTTTATATTTTAAAGCTATACGAGGATGAAATTAATTACAAGCTTTTAACTGATGAGGAGAGGGAAAACGGATTTTATTACAAATTCAATGAAAAAGTCCTTCTTCGTGCTGACAATAAGACACAGTCCGAAATGCTTAAGAACTACGCACAGGCAGCCATCTACACGCCAAACGAAGCAAGGGAATATCTGGATAAGCCGAAAAAAGAACACGGAGACAGGTTATATGCGAATGGCAATATAATCCCTCTCGAAATGGCGGGCACGCAATACATGAAAGGAAGTGATAATAATGCCAAAGATACTACAACTTAAGGCAAAAGACAAGCAAGGGAAACTGAGAAATACCGGTTGTATTGAAATCAAGAACCAGACGGAGACATCTGCGGAGCTATATTTTTACGGAGATATAATCGGTTCTTCAAAATCGGAGGATTACAAGAACTATTATCCGGATGACAAGTGTCCCAAGGACATTATAGATTTTCTAAATGAAATTGGGGATGTTGACAAGCTTGACATTCACATTAATTCCGGCGGTGGGTCAGTGTTCGGCGGAATAGCAATTTATAATCAGTTAAAAGGTTGTAAGGCACATAAGACAGTTTATGTAGATGGCATTGCGGCAAGTATTGCATCGGTCATCGCCTGCGTCGGCGACAAGATTATAGTCCCTAGCAATGCGACATTTATGATACATAAACCCATGAACGGGTATTTTTTTACAGTAATGAACGCTGATGAGCTAAGAAAAGATGCTGACGTACTCGACCGTTGCCAAGAAGCTATCGTAAATACATACATGGGCCGGGCGAAAGAAGGTGTAACGAGAGAAACAATCGAAGAATTAGTCAATAAAGAAACATGGCTTGTTGGCAATGAAGTAACGCAGTATTTTGATTTTGAGGTTGAAGAAAGCTCCGAGGCCGTGGCCTGCACCAGTGATTATTTTGACAAGTATATAAATACTCCGAAAAATCTTAAGAAAGAAACTCCTCCGACCGTCAACGTAAACACAGACGAAATTGTCGAAAAGCTCTATGCAAAGTTAAAAAAAGATACAGAGCCTGCAGACCAAGAACAAATTAAAAATAAGTTATTAGAGGACTTATACCTTTACGGCTAAGGTCCTTTTTTAATACCAAAAAATGAAAGGTGGTACAAAATGAATAAAGAATTGAGAAAATTATTAGACAAAATCAATGCGAAGAAGGAAGAAGTCAAGAACTTTGTAGCTGAAAATAAGTTAGAGGAGGCTACAAAGGCAAAGGATGAGCTTAAGAACCTACAGACACAATTTGACCTACTCTGCGATCTTGATGAAGAGAAGCAAAAAGAGATGGAAGATAAGGCGCTCACACCTGACAAAGACGATAAAAACAATGTTATTAATGCGTTTGTAAACGTCATAAAAGCCGGGTTAATAAAACAGCAGCCAAAGGCAGAAGATGTTGAAGTGCTTAACTCGATGAAAGAGGGAATCCCGGAAGACGGCGGACTAACAGTCCCGAAGGATATCAGAACCGATATAAAAGAGCTTAGACGCTCCGCAGATGCACTCGAAAATCTGGTGAATGTTGAAACCGTAACAACGGAAAGCGGATCCAGAGTAATCGAAAAGAATGCCGACCAGGTGCCTTTTGATAACGTAGAAGAAGAAGCAGAATTTCCGGAGGTTTCAACACCACAATTCGAACAAATCTCCTACAAAGTAAAGAAAAAGGGAGGCATCTTAAAGGTTACTCGCGAACTTTTACAGGACACGGCAGAGAACATTATGCGGTACCTGAAAAAATGGATTGCTAAAAAATCTAAGGCTACCAGAAACGCTTTAATCCTTGCAAAAATCAATGAAATCACAGCAGCTAAAGAGGTCGCGGTTGCTGGTATTGACGACCTTAAGGATATATTTAATGTTAAGCTCGACCCTGCAATCTCCGTAACATCAAAGGTTGTTACTAACCAGAACGGTTTTAATTGGTTAGACAAGTTAAAGGATACCGATGGTAAATATGTGTTACAGCCGGACCCGACAAAGGCTACACAAATGTTACTTTTCGGCAAATATCCCATTACCAAGCTGTCTAACAAAGTGCTTAAAGACGGCGGCACCCCGGAAGCTCCCAAATATCCGATTATCTGCGGCGATTTGGAAGAAGCAATCACACTTTTCGACCGCGAGAACATGACAATCGAAGTATCAACCGAAGCAGGCGACCTGTGGAATAAGGATCAGACCGGTATTAAGGTAAGAGAGAGACTTGATATCCAGACAGTAGATCCGGAGGCGATTATCAAAGCAGAGGTAACAGTGGGAAACTAACAGGGTATACCCTATCCAGACACACGCAATCTGAACTAGAAGCAATGACAATAGCGGAAATTAAATCATTGGCTGAAAGTACGGGGTATACCATAACCAAAACTTTAAAGGCTGATATTATAGCCGAATTCCTAGAGCAACAGGGCTGATCCTTGTTGCTCTTTTAAAGAAGGTGAAAAATGGATTTAACATTAGTAAAAAACTTTTTAAGAATTGATATAGACGATGATGATGAATATTTAATGTTACTTACAGAAGCTGCCAGGGATTATGTAACAGCAGCTGTCGGGGAATGCAATGAATCGAAGCCAAGAGTAAAATTATTGATGTTAAATATCATTGCGTCACTTTACGAAACAAGACAGTTTACAATAGATAAGACAAACGAAAAGGTCCAATACGCGCTTAATACAATGATTACACAGCTTCAACTTGAGACAGAAAGCGGTGATACGATTGCTTGATATCGGTAGATTAAACAAAAGAATTACATTTATGCGCTATGAGGAACAAGACGATGAATATAACCAGACCATCCAAGTGCTAGTACCATTTAAAACCGTTTGGGCAAGCGTAGAGCCAACGACCGGGAAGGAATATCTTGAAGCACAACGGTTCCGGAATGAACTGACATATAAAATATTTACAAGATATTTTCCAGACCTGAATGTTGATATGGTAATTGATTTTAAAGGCCGCAAGTTTAAAACCGTGTCGATGATAAATTACAGAGAAAACAATGAAATGCTACAATTTGTCTGTACTGAAATGGTTGGTGATACGATTGAGTGATTTTGAAATTGAATTAGACATTGATGATTTAAGGGAAAGCCTCGTAAGCGCAATAAGAAAATATCCGGATATGGCAGAAAATCGTTTGAGACAGGTATCGAACAACTTTCGAAAAGATGTTGTTGAAAAGGAAAAAAAGGTTATAGTAAATGATGAAATAGTCAAAAAGAATAAAATAACCACGACACAAGGATTTAAGCTAAGCAAAACCAGAGGGTATAACGAGAACATGGAGGTTAATTTTAGCGCCAAAGCTCCTCATTTTCATCTTGTAGAAAACGGGCATGAGCAGGTTGACAAAAACGGTCAAGTAATTGGATGGGTAGAAGGAAACCACGTTGTTAAAAGAATGTGTAAAAGCTACGAAGATCATGTAATGCCGTTTGAAGTCAATAAATTATTAAATGATATAACAAAGGAGAGTGGTCTTAATTGATAACTCCATTAGATATACGTGTATCGGCATTTGGACTATTAAGGCAGGCATATCCTAAATATAAAGTGTACGGAAACGAAGTAAAAGAATGTTTTAGCAAGCCTTCTTTTTTTGTGTCAGTAATGCCCGTTGCAAACTCAAACGAAAGCGTTAATTTTAAATTTTACTCTTACTCCATCATAATAACTTATTTTCAGGCAAAAGCTGATGAAATAGATAGTCTCAATAAAGTTGCAGAAATTGAAAAACTATTCGGCTATCAAATGCCAGTTAAAGACAGATTAATAAACGTAACAGATTGCGGATATGACTTTGCTGGAGAGCATAAAAACATCCTGCAAATAACCGTAGACATTGAGTTTTACGACGATATTGACAAAAAAGATAATAGCAAAATAGCAGATAAATTATATTTAAATCAAGAAAAGAGGTAGATAGCATGGGAATACCAAGCGTAAACATTAGCTTTACCGAAAAGGCAATACAGAGCGTACAGCGAAGCCAAAGGGGCATCGTTGCAATGATCTTAAAAGATACCGACTCTGATCAAAACCCTGTGACGGTATTTGGTACAACAGATATTCCAACCGGGCTTACATTGGATAATAAATATCAGATCGCGCTTGCTTTGATGGGATATGTAAAAGCACCGAGAAAAATTATCGTTTATGTATTGCCTGCGGATGCGGTAGATTATAATGAAGCATTGACTTACTTTGAAACGGAAAGATTTGATTATTTAGTAATTCCGACCGTTGAGGAAGATGGCAAGACGCAAGAAGTCGTTAGCTGGATAAAAGCACAGCGAGAGAACGGGAAGAAATGCAAAGCAGTACTTCCTAACACCAAGGCTGACGCGGAAGGGATCATTAATGTAACTACGAAAGAATTTAAAGCCGGCGAAAACGTCTATAGTGCAGCGGAATATTGTGCTAGAATTGCCGGATTGATTGCGGGAACGCCTCTAACAATCTCCTGCTCATTTGCGCCGATATATGAGCTAACAGACTGTACAAGGCTTACCAAAGAGCAAATGATTGCCGCCGTTGATGCAGGAGAATTCATCGTATTTAATGACGGAGAAAAGGTTAAGGTCTGCAAAGGCGTAAACAGCTTAGTCACAACTAACGCCGATAAAGGCAACCAGTTCAAGAAAATAAAAATTGTTGAAGCTATGGACATGATTTATGACGATATCAAAAAGACAGCAGAGGATAGCTATCTTGGCAAATACGCAAACAACTACGATAACAAATGTTTGCTTATTAGCGCGATCGGCGGATACTTTGAACAGCTTATACTGGACGGGATTATATCAAAGTATACTATCGAAATAGATATTGCAGCCCAAAAAGTGTTTTTAAAGAGCATCGGGCAGGACGTTGAAAACATGAGCGACAACGAAATAAAAGTAGCCGACACGCAGGATAAGGTATTTCTTAAAGCGGCCGTTAATATTCTGGATGCGATTGAAGAAATTTACCTGCCAATCACGATTTAAGGAGGATACATAAATGAGTGGATATAAATCAAGCCAAGTTATTTCCGGCACGTTTGGCGAGTGCTGGATCGATAGCGATTATGTTGCCGAAGTAACGGCTCTTAAGGCTACGTTATCGGCGAAAACAGAAACGATAAGCCACAAAAGTGACCGGAATTGAAGCCAAGGGAGAAATCAAAATGAACAAGATTTCTTCTAGGTTTATCAATATGTTGGCAGATGACTTAAAAAACGGAATTCAAACCGAGTTCACTATCATTTCAAAACTAGATGATCCTGCAAGCATGGGATGCGAGCGCATCAAGCTTATGGGATGCACCTTTACGGAAGTTGATTTAGTTGACTGGGAGCTTAAAAAGAACGGTGAAGAATCGCATTCGTTTACGTTTACTGATTTTGAAAAATTAGATGTAATTCCAACGCCGATGTTTTAAGGAGGGATAGGGTTGAGCTTAACCGAAAAATTATTAGCGCTAGACGCTGCAAAATACAAAGAAAAGAAAACGGATACCATAGAAATTAAAAGGCTTTCCAAGCTAACCGGAGAGCCTTTTATAGTTAAGATACAAGAGGTTGACGATAACAGAATGCAAGAGTTACAGGCAATGTTATTGACGCCAAAGGGCAAGGTAGATTACACACAGGTAAGAAAAGTTAGCGCTTTACTGTGCTGCGATGGTGTAATAGATCCAAACCTAGGCGACGAAAAACTGCAAAAGCATTTTGGCGCTGCCACTCCAAGAGAATTGGCAGACATCCTTTTTAAAGGAACAGATCTAGGAGAAGTAGCGGATGCTATAACAAGTCTTGGCAATTACACAGACGCAGACGAGGAAGAAATAAAAAACTAATAAATGATGAAATCGACACATGCGGGGAAGTAGAACTAATGTACTTCCTTTTTCGATTTCATCACATATTACCATCAGAGTATAAAAAGTTAGGGACCTTTGAAAAGAAGATTGTTAGAACATTTATGTATCGGCAGCGCGAAGATATGGAAGAAGAATGGGGGTGAGTAGATGGCTGGAAAAGTTATAGATGCAACACTACGATTTGTAGATAAGTTTACAAAACCTATGGGTGAAGCGTTAGGTAAAATAGAAAAATCGCAAAAGCAAATGAAGCGCCTCGGAAGAGAAGCCGAAAAGACAGGAAAAAAGATTACCAATGCCGGCAAAACACTGACCAAAGGCGTAACAGTTCCTATTGTCGCTGCAGGGACCGCAAGCATAAAAGCAGGAATTGACTTTGAGTCCGCTTTTACTGGGGTAGCAAAGACTGTAGATGCAACCGATGAACAGTTAGCAGCGCTGAAACAGGGAATTATAGATATGTCTAAAGAAACTCCAGCCTCTACTACCGCCATATCTGGGGTTGCAGAAGCTGCCGGGCAGCTGGGAATCGAGACGGATAACATTCTTGATTTCTCAAAAGTTATGATTGACCTTGGTAATTCCACTAACTTGTCAGCGGAAACGGCTGCTTCATCACTAGCAAAATATGCAAATGTCACCGGAATGTCACAAAAGGATTTTGATAAATTAGGATCCACAATTGTAGCACTCGGCAATAACTTTGCAACCACAGAAGCAGATATAGTCGGCATGGCTACAAGATTAGCCGGTGCAGGTTCCCAAATAGGATTAACCGATGGTGAAATCATGGGCTTTGCCACTGCTCTATCTTCTGTCGGAATCGAGGCAGAAATGGGCGGCAGCGCATTTTCAAAGGCAATGATAAACATGCAGTTAGCATGCGAAACCGGATCAGGTGACGTGCAAGAACTATCTAAAAAAACCGGAATGAGTTTAAGAGAGCTACAATTAATGTCCGAAAATAGCGGAGGTGATTTTAAGGACCTCGCCCAAAGCCTTGGATATACCAACTCTGAAATGAAAGCTATGATTAAGGCGGGAGTTAACCTTGAAAACTTTGCAGACGTAGCGGGGATGACGGCGGATGAATTTAAGAAGTCCTATGAAAAAGATGCCGCAGGAGCATTGCAAAGCTTTATTAAGGGGCTTGGAGACACAGAGGGCAAAGGCGAATCTACAATCAAGATGCTACAGGACATGGGATTTACCGAAGTAAGACTAAGAGATACTCTCACAAGGTTGAGCCAAGACGGGGAAGGGCTTGCAAAGGCTGTTTCGATGGGTAATTCGGCATGGGATGAAAACAATGCACTGACCAAAGAAGCCAGTCAGAGATATGCTACAACGCAAAGCAAGGTTGAAGTTACGAAAAATAAACTGTATGCGCTTGGCATCCAGATATCAGATACGCTTATACCATATTTTAATAAATTTATAGACAAAGTAAGCGATCTTGCCGCAAAGTTTTCAAATCTTAGCCCTAAAACACAAAATACAATTATAAAGATAGCCGGGCTTGCTGCTGCAATCGGTCCATGCTTATTAGTCGTAGGAAAATTAACTACGGGGGTAGGTAAAACAATTACAAAAATAAGCAATTTACCAAAAACAATTGGCAAGGCAAAAAAGGCAGTAACATTTTTGAAGAATAGCAATATTGGACTTACTGCCACCTTTGTTAAGCAGAATGCAGTATTGGCTATTAGCAAGGCAAGGCTGTTAGCCGGCAAAGC
>ENA-UOOR01004766-UOOR01004766.1-fermentation-metagenome-genome-assembly--contig:-NODE-4766-length-10480-cov-6.798465_pt1 | contig 10480 bp, 14 predicted proteins | sample MGYA00245780_ERZ724029 | MGnify/ENA primary metagenome ERZ724029 (study PRJEB28704, sample SAMN03018315) | fermentation metagenome | biome: anthropogenic terrestrial biome; feature: soil; material... | reverse complement strand
CTGAATCATTAGCATTAAAAGAAGGTGTAACTCAAGATGCTATTAATGCAGCTTCAGCATTAGTCGAAGCAGTAACCGTTAAGACAGATCAAAACAAGACTGTTTTGCAAGGGCTAATAACCAAAGCTCAAGCGATGCTGGATGCTGAACAGGAAGCCTAGGATCAGGCAGAGGTAAATTCAGTGATTGCTTTACACAGCTGACCTAACCTTTAGCAACGATCAAACAGAAACAGAAACTAACATGCCACGTGGGGAAGCAGGCAATTAAGCTCTCTCACGGGGCTTTTTTTTGGATAAATACCTATTAAAACCAAATAAAACCTACCCATAATGGTAAAATTTTGTTATAATATAGATAGATTTATCATTGAAGGGAAGGTTGCTAAAATGGATAATACAGCTATGGAAAAATGGTCATCCCTTGAAGAAATTGCTGAGCACTTAGGTGTCAGTAAAGATACAGTCTATAGGTGGATTGCAGATAAACAAATGCCTGCTCATAAAGTTGGAAAGCTATGGAAGTTTAAAATAACTGAAGTGGATGAATGGATTATCAAAGGAGATGCAGCAGATAAATAATGTGATTAGGCAGAAGAGATTCTGAGGAGGAAAGATGATGAAGTTTTTAGAGATACTGGAAGCAACTCTAAAGCTGGATAACCGCTTTTTGGGTGAAGATGGAGAAATCTTGAAGGCAAAAGTTTATGATGTTTGTATGGCTATGGATGGAGCATTGCTTGAGAGTTTAATAGATAATGAAGTACTTAAAGCACATTTTTTTATTGATGTGAATGGACATCTTGTATTTGATAAAATTAAATTTGCATGGGTGCTGGAATCCCGAGAGTTTTTACCGGATAGTTATACCATGTTCAAAAATAAAATTGGCTTAGCCGATAAAGATGGAAAATTGCTTAGTAAACAAAATGATGTAACTCTTGTTTGGCCATACAAAGATTGTGTTTTGGAAGGCGGTCAGACAAAAGAAGATCAGAAGAGAAATGAAATCTTTTATAATGAGACATTGGCCCCGGATGAGGTGAACAGGTTATTACATCCAAAGGTTTTCACAAATGCAAAACGCTATTCCCAGGATGGCGTGGAAGAAATCAGTGCAATTGATGATAGCGATAACCTTATTATAAAAGGCAATAACCTTCTAGCCTTGACTTCACTGGTAAAAAGATATGAAGGACAAGTTAAATGTATTTACATAGATCCGCCATACTATTTTCAAAAAAGGACTGGTACAGACACATTTTTGTATAACTCTACCTTTCGTTTTTCCACTTGGCTGGGATTTATGAAAGATCGTTTAAAAACGGCAAAAAGGCTATTAGCTAACAAAGGGATCATTTTTATAAACATTAGCGAAGATGGTATGCATTATTTGAAGGTGCTGGCTGATGACATATTTGGCATGGAGCATTTTATTGGCACCATACCCAGAAGAACCAGACACGGAAAATCAGATGTGCCCTTTAACTTTTCCCAGGATTTTGATTGGCTTCTTGTATATACAAATACCAATGATAGTGAAAAAGTGATGGGAAGACAGATAGAGCGAAATTATTATGAGAGTGATGACTATCCGGGTCAACCATGGCGGCTAGCAGATTTAACCTCACAACGTACTGCCAAAGAACGACCTAACTCCTATTTCACCATGATTGATCCTAAAACTGGCAAAGAATATCCGGCTAGTGAAAAGCGTACCTGGGCATTAACTAAGGATACTTTTGATTATTACTACGAAAAAGGTGCGATAGTATTTCCCGATGACTATGACTTTTTGAATATTTCAAAACCATACGCAAGAAAGTTCAAAGCGGATGACGATATCAGCGGCAAACTTAGCGCAGTTATTTCAGATTTTCAAATCATTGATTTTCTAAAGAATCTGTTTTCAGCAGTTAAAAATAAAGATGGCAATGATGAGATTGATGAACTATTTGGACGAGACGAATTTGATTTTGCTAAACCAGAGAACTTAATTAAAACTATTCTTGATGCTACAACGGAGAAAAATGATATTATCCTAGATTTTTTCAGTGGTAGTGGGACTACTGCTGCGGTTGCTCATAAGATGGGGCGTCAGTATATTGGAATTGAGCAAATGGATTATATTGAGACTGTCACAGTAGAAAGGTTAAAAAAAGTTATAGCTGGAGAGCAAGGAGGGATTTCCCCAGAAGTTAATTGGCAAGGTGGTGGTTCCTTTGTTTATTGTGAACTGATGGAGCAAAATGAAGCCATCGTTACTGTCCTTCAATCTGCAACAACACCTGAAGAGGTACAAAGGGTTTTGAACAAGGTGACAGATGATGGGCTAATTGCTCCGTCTGTGCTTCCGGCAGATTTACGTGCCCACTTAGATGAATTTGCTAAATTATCTTTAAATCAGCAAAAGGAGCTGGTGATGAGCCTTATTGATAAGAATAGGCTATATGTTAATCTTTGTGATATGGATGATGAAGAATTGGCAGTTAGTGATAAGGATAAGGCTTTTAATAACAGTTTCTACGGCTTAGCTGATAAGGATGGTAGATAAGATGTCGGAAAAATATTTATATCAAACAATAGAAGCCTTAGAACAGGCTGGATTTCTGCAGGAATTACCCGGATTTATCGAGTCGGGGCTACCAGAAAATATTGTGCTTAGAGATTATCAAAAACAAGCATTCCAGTATTTCATCAGCTATTATGAAAATGAACGGCTTAGAAAAAACAAGCAAATACATAATCTGTTCCATATGGCTACCGGATCAGGCAAGACTATTATCATGGCTGGGTTGATCTTATATTTATATACTAAAGGTTACCGTAAATTTTTGTTTTTCGTGAATCAAACAAATATTTTAGAAAAAACCAAAGAGAACTTTTTAAATTCTGTCTCCGGCAAGTATCTCTTTGCCCAGGAGATAGAGATTTTGGGCAGGAGGGTTGCAATCCGTGAGGTAGATAATTTTTCTACAGCTAATGAACAGGAAATAAATATTTGCTTTACTACAACACAAAAATTACATTTGGATTTAAATTTTCCTAGAGAAAATACCGTTACAATTGAAGATTTTGAAGATGATAAAATTGTACTTATTTCAGATGAATCCCATCATGTCAACACAAGAACGAAGAAAAGAACAAAGGGAGAGGAAATAGCAGATAACTCCTGGGAATATAGTGTAGAAAAGATTTTCAGAGCTAATAAAGATAATGCCTTGATAGAGTTTACGGCTACTTGTGATTTGAAAGACCCGGCTGTTGAAAGCAAATATCTGGATAAAATAGTTTTTGATTATGCCTTGGCTAAATTTAGAGCCAGTGGTTACACTAAGGATTTCCAAAATTTGCAAAGTGATTTGGAACTGTGGGAAAGAACCCTTGGAGCATTAATTATAAGCGAATATCGCAGAAACCTTTTTGCAGACTGTGGACAGAATATTAAGCCGGTAGTGCTGATGAAGTCAATGCGTATTGCCGATTCGGAGGCCTTTTATAATCAGTTTTTTGAAAGACTAAATTCCTTATCACCAGAAGAAATTATATCATTAAAATCGCCGTCTAATATCTATTTATCAACGGCAATAGATTATTTTCTGGAAAAGGATAAAAGCCTTGTAGTCTTAGTTTACGCCCTTAAATTAGCATTTGCTAAAGAAAATAGCATTATTATGAATGGCAGCACTGATAATACGGTAGATAAGCAACTAGCTGTTAACTCATTAGAAGAACCGTCAAACCCCTATCGTATTATTTTTACAGTAGATATGCTTAATGAAGGTTGGGATGTATTAAATCTTTTTGATATAGTGCGACTGTATGAAACTAGGCAAAGCGGTAAGGGTAAAATTGCACCTTACACTATTAAAGAGGCACAGCTTATAGGAAGAGGTGCCAGGTATTGCCCTTTTGTTGCAGAACCGGAGCAGGAGCGTTTTAAACGGAAATATGATTATGATGCAAATAACGATAACCGAATTTTAGAAACCCTGCTATATCACAGCAAGCAGGATTCTCGCTATATAAATGAGCTAAGAACAGCACTAAAGGCAACTGGCTTATTGCCGGAAGCTCCTGTTGAAATAGAGTATCGTGTAAAAGAGAAATTTAAAGACACCATGTTTTTCAAAACGGGTCTTGTTTTTAATAACCGACGTATAGAGAAATCTAGAGCTAATGTAGACCAAATTAATAAGAAAATACAAAATGCTACCTTTAATGTGCAGATAGCCGGAACAAGAAGTAAACTTTATAATTTGTTTAGTGATGATACTGTAAAAGACAATGGTCTGAACTATACAAAACAAATTAAACTAAAAGAGCTACCCCTAAATATACTCTATGGAGCATTAGACAGTTTTGAAGGCTTGAAATTCAATGTTCTTAAAAGTCATTTTCCACAGTTAACATCAAAAAAAGAATTTCTGACTTCAACAAATTATATCGGAAATGTGACTCTTGCCATTGAAAGCGACAGAGAAAACTTGTCGGCAGCCCATCTCTTACAGGCAGCAAAAAAAGCAATGGGTAAAATTGTAGATCACGTGGGAGGCATTAAAACTGAATACGAAGGCACGAAAGAATTTAGATCTAGACCTATCCGAAATATTATACGGGATAAAAAGATTTATATAGACAGCCCTAAAGGTGATGGTGTAGGTATATCTCAGGCAGTTGTTATAAAGGAGTTAGCAGTAAACCTTTATGATGAAGACTGGTATGTATATGAAGATAATTTTGGCACTACAGAAGAAAAAGCCTTTGTTAAATATTTCCGTGGGATTGTACCTGAGTTACGAAAAAAATATGAAGAAATATATCTTATTAGAAACGAGCGGATAGCAGAGTTTGCAATCTATGAATTTGATACTGGTGAAAGATTTGAACCTGATTTCCTTCTTTTTCTAAAGAAACAAAACCAAGATAGCTATGACCAGGAACAGATTTTTATCGAGCCTAAAGGTGATCATTTATTAAGCCAGGATAAATGGAAAGAGGACTTTTTACTACGTATCAGTAAGGAAGGTATTCCTGTTAAGATGTATGTAGACGACAATAAATATCGCATATCCGGACTTCCTTTCTTTAACATTAATAACAGGATGAGCGATTTTGAGGAGGCTTTAAGGGATAAAATTAATTAATCAGAGGTGGAAACCATGGCGGTAGATCTTTCATTTACTGATTATGTTAAAGATAAGTTTTTTAATACTATCTACAAAACAGTAGAGAATTTTCCAGCAGGAGTCATATATGGCTCTTTTTTTGCTCATTTTTAGCTAGAAAGACTGATTTAATAGGGTTTTAACCGTACATCAAGTGTCCGAAACAAGAGCCTAATTAGCAGGTAATATAAACATAGAAGTAAATATTTAAGGCTATTTTGCCATATCAAACTTGCAGCCGAAAGGCTCACCAAATAAAAAAAACGGTGAGTTTTTCGGCTAATTGACATGCCCTTTTCTCACCGGGAAAAGAGGGACAAACCATGTCAAGAAAGTACAAAACCAGTCAAAAGAAGAGAGAAGAGTACATCTATTACACTGCTGAAGGAACTAGAATTGTAATTTCCCCGGGAGAAGATGAAGTAACTGAAGCCCTGATTGAAACTCTCCATAGCTTTGATGATGAAGAAGTGGATGAGCAGCGCAGATATGATTATCGTGTCGCATCAAATCTGGAAGCTTATCGTGATGGTGAAAAAGAAGAAGCGAATGACCGAATAAATATCTTGCTGATGATAGCTACAATCCAGAGCGTATTCTAGTGGAAAACGAAATGGAGGCTGACCATCAGGAATTGATAGAAAGGTTAAAAGATGCTATGGAGAGTTTAACGGAGAAAGAGAAGAAGCTTTTTCAGGATAAGTTTGCAGAAGGTAGGACTAATGTATCAATAGCCAAAGATATGGGGATTTCCGAGACTATGGTTCGCAAGAACTTAAAGAAGATGTATGAGAAGTTAGGCTCTATTTTAACAAAATAATTCTTTTCTAAAAAAGGGGGTTTGAGTGGACTCCCTTTTTCGCTTATATATGAGGGATGAAAATTAGCCCTTAGAGAGGAGGACAAAGATGAGCCTAAAACATAAGGTTACCATCAAGGTGGCTCAGCCCGGTGGGGAAGCGGGACAAGTAATAGAAAGTGGCAGGAAAACTATCAGAAGCAAAATGCTAGATTTGCTCTTTGGTAAAAAAGTAAGCTTGCTTGTAATAACACCGGGTGACTCAGTTGAAACAGTGGAAATCAAAGAAATCAGGGAAGGGGGTGTAAGGCCTTGAGTAAAGTAAAACTTTTGTTAGCACTGGTAGATGATTTAAAGACTTTAGCAGATAGTGTTCAAGCAGTAGCTGATGCCATTGGAAGTAATGAGCCAAAGGAGGATATAAAGTCAGTGCCAGCCCAAGTGGAAAAAGAAATTACATTAGAGGAAGTACGAGGAGTATTAGCAGAGAAAAGCCATGCTGGCTTTACCGCTCAAATAAGGGACCTGCTTAAAAAGTATGGTGCATCAAAGCTAAGTGAGATTGATCCAAGTAAGTACACCGCACTTCTTTCCGATGCGGAGGGGTTGAAATGAGTAAACAGCATGCAATCCTTTCAGCATCTGGAGTCCATAGGTGGTTAAGTTGTACACCCTCTGCCAGATTAGAGCTGGAGTTTGATGATATCTCAGGTGAGGCTGCTTTTGAAGGCACAGCAGCCCATAACCTAAGCGAGCATAAACTCCGCATAGCTCTAAACATTAAATCAGAAAGGCCGGTATCAGCCTATGACTCAAAGGAGATGGAAAACTACACCGATGGCTATGTGGAATTTGTGCTGGAAGCCTTAGAAGAAGCAAAGAAGAAATGCAAAGACCCTCTTATCTTAATTGAGCAGAGATTAGATTTTTCCAGCTTCGTGCCTGATGGCTTAGAAGAACTGAAAAGCGAACGGGCAAAAAATAAAAAGCTTACAGCGACTGTCAGTATCCAAAAACAACAAATTGCGGAAATGGAGCCTAAAGCCAGTTATTATGATGTGGTTTTAAACTGTAAAGATGCAGTAGCGATTACTACTATAGCAAAGGACTATGGCAAGTCTGGTCGCTGGCTTAATGAGTATTTACACGATTTAGGGGTTCAATTTCGTCAAGGGAAGATTTGGCTCCTGTATCAGAAATATGCCCAGCATGGTTATACAGCAACAAAGACCCATAGCTATCCAGGCAGTGATGGTATTATGCATTCTAAAATACACACCTACTGGACTCAAAAAGGAAGGCTTTTTATCTATGAACTTCTTAAAGCAAACGGGATACTGCCTTTAATAGAGCAGGAATTTTAGGAGGGGAGAACATGGATAAATACAATGCCGAGGGCTATAAAGATTTAACTGCCTATGAAGCTTTAACAAATATTGAAAAAGAAGAAGAAAACTTTAATAAATTAAGGCTTATCTATGTTTGCTCCCCCTTCGCCGGAAATGTGGAATACAACATAAGTAGAGCCAAAGGTTATAGCAGGTATGTAATGAGTAAAGGCTTTATTCCCTTAGCTCCTCATCTCTTATTTCCCCAGTTTTTAGATGATGAGGACAAAGAACAAAGGGAAATTGGAATAACCTACGGGCTTTATCTATTAAAAAAATGTAATTCTATCTGGGTTTTTGGAGGGAAAACCACAGAGGGGATGTTAAGGGAAATTAAATGGGCTAAAAGATATGGCATTCCCATTAGATATTTTAACGAAAGATGTGAGGAGGTGAAAGGCCTATGATGGAGTTTACCTTATGCACATCAGAATATAAAGGAAACATTTCAAACTGACTTTACCCTAACAAGGTAGTAATTAAAGATGAGACTTCGTTCCTTGAAGCCATAAAATTTGACCATGTCAGTGCAGAGTATAAAGACAATTACCGTAGCAATGCCAATTTTATAAAAGCAGATAATGTAGTGCTGGATTGCGATAACGACCACTCAGACGAAATAAAAGACTGGGTGTCATCTCTTGATGTTGCGATGGCCTTCCCTAGGGTAACTTACGCTATATCTTATAGCAGAAACCACATGAAGCAAAAAGGTAATAAGTCTCCAAGGCCCAGATTTCATGTTTACTTTATGATTCCCGAAACAAAGGATCAGGATGAGTATACCCGTTTAAAGTAGCAGATTGCATCACACTTTCCATTTTTTGACACAAATGCTCTTGATGGTGCCAGGCTTATTTTCGGGACAGATAATAGAGAAGTTGAGTTTTATAAAGGAGATATGAGCATAGTTGAATTTTTAGAAGATGCCGCTTTTGCGGACTGGGATGAAGCCTTAGAAGAAATACCTGAGGGAAAACGTAATAATACCATGAGTCATTATGCTAGGCGTATTATTAAGCGTTTTGGTAATACCGATGAGGCCCATGAAAAGTTTTTAAAACAAGCAGAAAAATGCAATCCGCCTCTTGATGAAAGTGAGTTAAAGCTTATCTGGAGCAGTGCGGTCAGTTTTGGAAAGAAGATAAGTTCTCAAAAGGATTACATCCCACCTGAAAAATACAACACCGAATTTGGCTTAAAACCATCTGATTATTCGGATATCGGACAGGCTGAGGTTTTTGTTAGAGAGTATCAGGATACTGTTCGCTATTCGCCTTCTACTAAGTTTCTTGTTTACAACGGTAGCTACCCCCGGTAAACCTTGGGAGCAATCAAGCTCTCAAGGTGCTGGGGGTTATTTTTTTGAAAAACTATTTAGAAAAATTTCAAAATAGATATTGACAATTTAATTATTTTATAGTATATTCTATTTAGAAATATTTCTAAATAGAAAGAGGTGAGACTGTGGGATTTGCAGAAACATTTAAAGCGCTTTCTGATCCGATAAGAAGAGAAATATTGGTAATGCTAAAAGAAGGAAAAATGTCTGCAGGAGAAATAGCTGAACAATTTGACATGACTGCTGCTACAATTTCATATCATCTTTCACAGCTTAAAAAGGCAGGATTGTTGTTTGAAACCAAATATAAAAATTTTATTTATTATGAAATCAATGTTTCGGTATTTGAAGAATTAATGTTGTGGTTAACACAGTTTGGAGGTGTTGATAATGAAAATGAAAGTTGACAAGTTATTGATAATAAGTACTGTTATTTGTTTGCTTCCTATAATTTTGTCCTTGATTATGTACGATAAATTGCCTGATAGGATGCCCATTCATTGGGATATAAAAGGAAACCCGGACAACTACGGCTCAAAAGCCATGGCAACCATAGGACTTCCGTTAATGATGGCAGGGCTGAATTTAATTACTCATTTTGCATTAAATTCTGATCCTAAAAAAGCAAATCCTTCGGTTGTTTTAAAAGTTATAGGCAAATTAACTATACCTTTTATGACTGTGACTTTGGTTCCCATAACCATATTTGCCGGATTAGGATATGAAATACCAATAGAAAAGATAGTACCTGCATTTGTCGGTTTATTATTTATTATAATAGGTAATTACCTGCCTAAGAGCAAACAAAATTACACAGTTGGAATTAAACTGCCTTGGACTTTGAACAATGAGACAAATTGGAATAAAACACATCGATTGGCAGGTTATTTATGGATAGTGGGTGGAGTAATGATGTTTGTGAACAGCTTTTTGCAAATATTCTGGATGCCTGTATTCATTGCTATAATATCATTATTGAGTATTGTACCGGCAGTTTATTCATATATTTTGTATAGAAATGGGTATTAAAAATGTCCTTATGAGATTCTTCACTGTGTTCAGAATGACATTAACGTTAGGCTATCTATAGCGATGACAATTAAAAACGGGTTATTCATACAATGACACTAACGCTTAGGTTATTAATAGCAATGACAATTAGAAATGAACTTTAAAAAAAGTGGCTGAGCCACTTTTTTATTTTGCTTGATACATTCCTTTGTTTTCCATATACTTGAATATAGCTTCTCCATGCTGCTGCTCTTCTTTTTGAATATGGTTCAGGATATTTCTTACCTGAGGATCTCTAAATTCAAATATTGCGGAATTATATGCACCGGATACATACTTTTCAGTCATAAGCATATCAGTACAAAGGTCTTTGTCGGAATTGCTGAAGCCTGAATTTCCTTGAGATTGAAATGACTGCTGACTGCCTGACTTCATCTGACTGCTTGACTGCTGGCTGCTTGATTGCTGACTGCCTGACTTCATCTGCATCTGACTGCCTGACTGGCTTCCTGATTGCTGACTGCCTGATTGCTGACTGCCTGACTGGTTTCCTGATTGCTGACTGCCGGACTGTTGCCCGCTGGATTGTTGCTGACCGCTTGATTGACTCATTGATGGCATTTGACCCTTTAAAAGCTGGTCAAGAGTGTTATAATGTTCCTGCTCTTTTTGACCGTTTTGTTGGAAAATGCTTTTCAATTCAGAACATGATGCCATGTTGGCATAGCTTGAGTACTTTTGGACACAAATTTTTTCATGGTTTTTCTGATCTT
>ENA-UOOR01004765-UOOR01004765.1-fermentation-metagenome-genome-assembly--contig:-NODE-4765-length-10487-cov-2.518501_pt1 | contig 10487 bp, 10 predicted proteins | sample MGYA00245780_ERZ724029 | MGnify/ENA primary metagenome ERZ724029 (study PRJEB28704, sample SAMN03018315) | fermentation metagenome | biome: anthropogenic terrestrial biome; feature: soil; material... | reverse complement strand
ACATCTGGTAAAATGTTTTGAACAACTTGATTTGTAGATGTATCTACTATGCAATCAACAGGGCACACTCTTGAACATTGTAGATCCAGCAACCCTTCACATCCGTCACATATTGATTCGTCAATTGTGTAATCACCATCATAATTAATACTGATTGCGCTTAAATGGCATTGTGCTAAGCACATCCCGCATTTTATGCAGTCATCACCTATAATTTTCATAATCATTTTGACACATTTCTCCTTTCTTAATATAATATTTGTATGTTTTCAACGAAATAAATTGGTAAACAAAGATTAATAATAGAATATTATAGTATAAACTACCTTGTAATTCATTAAGTAGGTTGGCCATTTTCCATTATCTCATATGGTGCAATTGAATTCATAAAGTTCTCAATAAACACCTTTGATTTACCAATTCTACACAAATATGCAGGTGATACTCTTTGCCTTATTATACTAACGGCTTCCCAGAAGTTAATTGTATTATCAAAACTACTGACGGCAATTGCTGAGTCTTCCTTTTCTTGCTCAATAATCAACAAATTTATCCTTGGATTCATTATAGCTTTTGCTATTATAGCTCTTTTATTCTTGACATCACTTTCTTGGTTGTAAAAGCTACTATTGCCCGATCCCATTATTGCTATAATATCTAAAAGGGTTTTAAACCTTAATCTAATAGCACTATTCATATTCATATCTATTATTGTAGATATAGAAGCCTCAGAAATACACTTAGCATTACAAACATTTGCACATAACTTTCCAGTTAAACCTTCACAGCCATCGCATAATACTTTGTCAATTTCGAAGCTACCATCATGTTTAATTATTATTGCATTAGAATTACATTGTAATTTGCATAACCCACAGCGAGTACAAATATCTTTTGCGATTTCAATTTTCATATAAACCTTCCCTTCTTATTATTTGCAGAATTTGCTTTTAATAATATTCCGTAAACATATTTGCTAGCATTTAATTTCTATTAAGCAAGAACATTATTTAAATAAATTTACTTCCAATCTTACTATGAAATTTCGGATCACTTGCAAACATTGTGTCTATACCTAGTTTCTCTGAGATAATTGCTGAAATCATTTGTAATGGAATTATGTATTCAAAAACATGAAAATCTTTATCATCAATAAAAGGTATTAAGCAGTCCTTTTGCGTTGGTTCATAAGCATCAATATTTTTTGTAATTATGAATTGATGATTAGTAATTTCATTAAGTATTGATTTTAATTTTACAACCTTATTTTTATATTTACTTTCAGATGCTAAATATATTATAAATGTTTCACTGTCAACAGAATTATACGGTCCATGACAAAATTCTTCCATTTCGTAGCCACAAATACCATACCTCATCGTTTCTAGCATTTTGAGTGACCCCTCAAGAACGTTTCCGTAATTTCTCCCATATCCTAATACTATTATTCTCTTGCTCTTAGTTAATTCTTCTTGTATAGATTCAATCCACTTGTCAGAAGTAGTAATAATTTCGTCAAAATTGTTGGCTGTCGCATATAATCTATCTATATATTCTAAGTATTCACTTTCTGTTATTGTTTGCTTTCTTTTTGCAATTTCTAAGCCTATAATTATCAGTATTGCAATAGATGCAATATACCCTTTTGTTTTGGCTACACATAATTCCGCCCCACACCTCATACTTACTTGAATATCCGAAACTTCATAAAGTTGAGAATTTGCATTGTTGCTGATTCCCAAAGTTAAAGCTCCAAGCTTCTTTGCTTTTTTAATTGCATCTATTACCGCACTACTTTGTCCTGTTTGTGACACACCTATAAACAATGTATTACTTGGATTAAAGATATTTCCTAAATCGTTAAATGGCATAGGGTATTCAATACTAACCCTTAATTCCAAAACTCTTTCAAGAAACGCTTTTGTAGCTAACCCTGCATGAAGCGATGTTCCGGATCCTGTGATAATAATTTCGTCAATTTTTCTATTCCATATCTTCTCTATAAGTTCTTTAGAAATCTCATCTCTTCTGTCTAGTATTTCAAGCAAAACATATTTTTCTTCCAAAATATAATTCATCATGCTTATATCGTTATTGTTTTTATTACTCAATTGGATCTACCCTTTCTTTTTCTTAGTTGCTTTAAATCACTACAAATATAAACTAGTACAAATTTATTATTAAATTAAGCTATATTAAAATATTGTATAATTTCCTGATAGACTCGCAAGAAATATCTTCTTCTCATTAGTTAAAGTAAATAAATTTCTATTTTTTGATTTTTCTTATCACTAACTAAGCTATCAACATTAATACCTATTCTAAACTTGATTCTTAAGGAAATCGATACCTACAAATCGTAGGTATCGATTTTATTGATTGATATCAATGTATTTAAGGTTTAATCAATATCCCAAAGAATGATAATATCAAAGTTAATAACATTACAATCCACAATAGCCTTACTACTGTCATACCTTTCTTACCTAAAAGATAATAACATAAAGCAGTTATCATAGCTGCTCCCATTTTTGGCATTATTGGATCGAATACTTTTGCTTGTAAATCTATTACTGAGCCGAATAAATCAACAGAGCCGAATCTAACTCCAATAATAGAAGCTATCATACCCCCAACTACCATTAGCCCTAACATAGATGCTGAATTAGTAAGGTTTCTCAATTTATCTTTAAGTGTAGTTACAAGCTCGACTCCTTGTTTATAACCAATCTTCAACAATAATGGTCTTATATAAAACATTAGAGTAAAATTCCATACAATCCAAATTCCAAGCCCTAAATAGCTTCCTTCTAATGCCATCGAAACCGCTATAGAACCAAATATAGTATTTGTAGTTACAACTAGCGCATCGCCAATACCAGCAAATGGTCCCATCAAGCTATTTTTTATTGCAGCAACTGTAGGAAGACCTTCCTTCCCAAGTTTATCTTCAATTGCGACATCTATCCCTAAAATCAGATTAGATAAATTTGGACAAGAATTAAAGAATACACTATGTGTGTGATAAGCCTGCATACGTCCTTCTTCATCATCTTTGTAGTTTCTTTCTAAAAAAGGAACCAAAGTTGATAAATAGCCCAAACTCATCATTTTTTCATAGTTCCATGCAAGAGAACGATGCCAAGACCATCTATATGATATATCTCTTAATTCTTTTTCTGTCATTTTTGTTTTTGACAATTCTGAATTCATGATTTCTTTACTCATCGAACCCACCTCCTTCAACAGTTTCAGTTAGTTTAGTTTGATTACTAGCCGTCTTAAATGAATTTACTGCAAGCGCTAAACCAATAAGCGAAACCGCTAATATTGGCGCGTTGAACCAAGCAACTAGTACAAAACCCGCTACTAAATAATGCCAATACTCTTTTGTCGGCAGATATCTCAACAAGACACTCATACCAATAGCTGGTAATATCTTACTTACCGCTGAGAGCCCTGTAGATAACCATATTGGCATTGATTCATATAACATTGTAATCAATGCTGGACCTACAAGCAGTCCCAAGAAAACCGGAGTCATCCTTGATATAGTCCAACCTAGCAAACCCAAGGTATTACTTATTAAAACTTGTTTCGCATTACCTTCTTTTGCATATTTATCACCTCTATGTTGGAAAGCCACATTTGCAAATCTTCCTAAAACATCAAGCTGAACTGTTAATGCAGCTACTGGTACACCGATAATTGCTGCGGTTGCGTCAATATTGCTTACACTTCCAGCTAATCCTGTTACCATTATTGCAGCAGCCGCCCAGTTAGGAATAGCCGTCCCTCCAAACATTCCTATGCCTAATGCATAAGATTGGAACAATCCACCAACTAGTAGTCCTAACATGGGATTCCCTACAACTAATCCTGCAAGTATTGAAACTCCGATTATACCATTTACGGCTCCTAACCCTAATGTAAAAGTCATTTGGTCAATAATCGAAATACCCGCTAAAGCCGTAAGTAATATAATTTGTAGAATACTCAAATTTACTCCATCCATAATATTTCCTTTCTTTAATTTAGATTTTTATTTATTCAATAATTTTAGATTGATCTGACTCCCTCTCTTCTCCTTTCATGTTCAAATCTAAAACTATTGTTATAAATTACTTAACATAAATTGATGTTGTTCCATCACAGTACCTTATTGAAAATGTATGAAATCTTCAATATAGAAACTATGCACACTACTTATACGATTAAAAAGAAGCAAAATATTGAACGATCTTCTATGCTGCAAATTTTCTACTTCAAATTGTAATTAAACAATCTGTTACCTAAAGTATATATATTTGACCTATTAATGTCAATACATTTATTGCGTTTTTGTATATACATATAAAGAAATATGCTTTGGCTTGGTCTATACATATAACTTAACAAAAATGCTGAGATTTCAAATCTACAAATATGAAGTAATGGCTGACCAAAACTTATAATTTGAAATATGATAATTAAAACATAATAATTACCTTCGATTTTTTATATCCATTATTTAATGTCAGCAAAAAAATTTATGTCGAAACTAAAATTTATCCTATCAAAAAACGATTTAGTGAAATAAATAAAATTAGAACATGTTTATAATCTAAATTTTTCTAATTATTGGTAACCTATTGTAAGGTTAATTACGATGTTTTGTACACTTTAATTTTTCTTATACGACAACAAAATATTGAAAGATAAAGTACTGTATCAAATAGTTTCTCCCTTAATCTCCTTCATCGTTTATATCGATTTACAATAAAGTGATTATTGTGGCAAATCTCAATAGCTACCCTTTTCCAAACAAGTAGATAGTGTTTAGATTTTGAATATCTTAAGAACAAAAAAAATAGGACAGATTATATAATTGCCCTATAAAATTATTCTTTATAATATAAACTTTTGACTAAATAGCCGCTTAACATCAACAAAATGTTTATAAAGCAAAAGCATTAAGCAATATGAAATATTTAAAAATGTACTAATTCTATGTTGTTATCATCTAAATAAGTTATTAGCTTTGGATCACATAATCCAGCTAGTTCCTTAACTCTAAACAAATTGTATGAACTTCCTCTAAAAAGTTCCAAATCACAAAAAGCGGGGTGAACCATAAACTCAAGTTTTTCATAACCTTTTTCTTTGTTTGATTCTATTACACTAATAAATTTCTCAACTGTAGCATTTTCACCATAATAATCATCTATCCATTTATAATCACAAGCCCTACGAACAGGTAAATTGTATTCGTTTGCAATATCCATTGTAACTCTGTAAATTTCTTCAGTATTATGGCAACGTGAATAATCTGGATTATTCTTCAATAATACAGTTACTCCATCATGGCATCCTTGATGTGAATCTATATGAGTAGGTTTATTTTTGAATAATCTAACAAATTCCTCGATTTGAGCTTTAAATTCATCATATACTTCTTTAGGATCTATAATTTTTTTATAGAAATCTTTGTATCTCCAGAATTCTCCGTTCATTTGCACTAAAGTTTTACCAGTTGTTAGCGGTTTCCCGACAGTTAATGTTAAATGAACCCCAACTCCTAATGCTGTGTATGGCAAAATCATTTCTGCAGCTTTTTTCGCAAATGGCATGTGCGTCATTATCGTAGTTGAAGTAACAATCCCTTTCTTGAATCCTTCAATAATTCCTTCAGAAACACATTTCATATATCCCATATCATCAGCATTTACTATAATTTTCATAAGGCCTCCTTTATATTTTGTCTATATTTCAATGTTAATGTATACACATAAATAATGCAAATGTATTTACTTGTATTCTTTAATGCTATATAATGCATACAGTTGTCAAATTCACATATCTTTTTTATGCTAGTTAATTAGATCATATACAAAATGATGTCCCTAGGCTAAATGAACTTAAACCACAGATGGATAAAATTGGCAATTTTATTTACTCAATAACATAAATATATTTATTATTTAATGTTTGTTTGAGTAATATTGTTTATATGGTCTAACTTTTTGAAATAAGTTAAATTTAGATAAATATTACTTGCTTATGCCCACATTTAGTGCTAATTGTATTGGTTTTCATAGTTCGTAAGCAATAAACCTAGTTTAGATTTAATATTTACTTATTTTCATTTATTTGCTATTGATAAATATATAGGGTAGAAAGGGGTTGATTGATATCACTGGAAAAAGTTACAAAGATATAGAAAAGTTTGTTTTAGATAGTATTGAAAATGGTAATTTTAGAGAAAAATCAAAAATACCTAGTGAAATTGAATTAGCAGAAAAATTTAATGTAAGTAGAATGACAGCAAATAAAGCCTTATCTAGATTGGCTGAGAAAAACATAATTTCAAGAAAGAGGGGCATTGGAAGTTTTGTGAACCCCATCAGAATTGAAAGACAAATACCATTGATGCAATCATTCACAGAAACACATTCACAACCAAACATAAAAGTTACCTCTTCATTCTTTAACTACAAAGTAGAAAATGTTTCAAGTTTTCCTTTTCTCAAAAACACTTTATTTTTGGATGATGAAGACCTTATACATTTTTTTATTCGTGTGCGCTATTTAAATAAAAAAGCAATTGCTGTAAGCTATAATTATGTTGTTGCCAATATCGTCAGAAATTTAGATATATACTGTTTAAATAATTCGTTTTATGATTATTTAGAAAGAACACTCGGTTTAGAATTGGGTTATAATGATACAGTTATAGAAGTAGTTTATCCAAATGATGAATTGAGAGCTTATTTAAATATTCAAAAAGATCAAAATCAAAGTCTTGTTTTGAGTACACATACTAGTTATTTAACTAACGATAAACCGTTTGAATACACAAAAACCTATTATCTTGCAGAATATTATAGCTTTAAATATAAATGCTATAGAAATATTTGAGTTTTTCCCCTTTGTTAATTAATATGCTTGATTAATACACCAATATTAACGGAATAATTAGACGAAATTCCAACAATCCTCTATTTTCTGTTTAATCAACTCGATAAAAAATGTTACTATGTTTTCAGTTCTCAATAATTTGCTGTAATACAATTTATTTATAGATAATCTTGATATTGCTAGGGCAACGTTTGATTATGTATTCCTTTACAAAAAAAGTCTTTTAGGCTTTCTTTGTAGCAGACAAGATATTAGCTCCTGATACTGTTGGATTTTTAGCAAAAGCTCCAACAACAGTTGTTAGTAAACTTACTACTTGATTTTTACTAAATTGAGCTTCTAATTGACGATGAATGATCTCTTTATCATTCATTTCAAAGACGACAATGTATTTACCCTTGTTAATGATACTGTAGAGTGGATAAGCTATTAACAATAAGCCACTCATTATACCAAGTGTAAACATGAAAACATTTGTCGCTACTGTCAATGCTTGACTGATATCATCTATTGCTGTAATGACAAACATAAATACACCCACTATCAAACTAGCTAAGGTAATTATCTTAGCTATTGTGATCAAGACAGTAGGGTTTTTCCACAAGGAGAATTCATATACCCAAACATATTCATCTTCTTTAACGATCAAATTCCTATAATTGTTTTCTTCGTTATTATTTGTGGACATAATTTACCTTTCTAAATTTGAATATAAGTATTATAAATGCTTGTTTGATTGTTTGTGATGTCTTAAGTTTAGCATATTATTTATTTTGTGGTTTATTTATCAAAAAAATAAATTCTTTTGAGACATTTTACCTCTTTCATGCTCAATATATACGAGGGTGTTAAATTAGCACACAAATATTCATGATACAGTGATTATAACCTTTCTAAGACTTCCTTATCTGTATAATTATTTTGTGTAAATCCCACGTTAGTTTAATGCCCTCTACATAATTTAAACATTGAATGATTGGTATAAGCTTGTTGATACTTACGGTAGAATATATTGATAATGTATCCAAACTGATAGAACTTACGTATAGGTTCTATCTTTTTTTATTTGTTACTTGTTTTACACAACCACCTGGATATGATAAATTGTGTTTACTAATATCTATATAAATCAAATGAGGTAATAAGTAATGAATCCAGCAGCGATAAAAGAACTAATAATTAATGATCTCAAACAAAAAGACATGCGGGTCGCTACAGTATCTGTTGATCGATTAGTAGATATAAAGGCTTATCTAAAAGCTTTATTGTTGTCCGGTGAGTTTAACCTTGATGCTAATAAAGATGTTGCTCAATATCAATATCGTTATGAGAAAGTAGTAAATGATAAACAATACGACTATGACTATCATAAAGCGCTAAAAGGAGCTAAGACTATTATAATCATTGCCTTTTTAGAACCTTTTCATCAAGTCGGATTTACCATTAATGGTAAATTAATAGAAGTCATTATTCCGACTGATTATCGACAAAAAGCGCGAAAAAAAGAGATAGATGAAAATTTAAAAAAGACCATTACAAGTTTTAATCATCAGGCTTTAAAGATTAGATTACCACTTAAGTTATTAGCAGTAAGAAGTGGTTTAGCTGAATATGGTCGAAATAACATATCTTATATTGAGGGCTTTGGTAGTAAATATAGTCTTGTGGCTTACTATACAGATTGTGAATTACCAGAGGATAATTGGCGCCAAGCACAACGTATGAAACTCTGTGATACTTGTCTAATTTGTCTTAACAACTGTCCTACTGGAGCAATTTTGGAAAACAAAAAGGTCATCCTTGCTGAAAGATGCCTTTCTCTTTATAATGGCTACGCTGATAATATCCCTGAATGGATTGACAAAGATAATCACAATGCCTTAATTGGTTGTGTAAGATGTATGGAAAAGTGTCCTATGAATATTCGCTATAATCACCCAAATGTAAAGTTGCCAGCTTTTAATGAACAACAGACAAAAGAAATACTTTCGACCAAAAATCTTCAGGATTTATCAGTTGATACTTATAAAATGATCTATGAATATGAAATAGATGATTATTATCATGTATTGCATCGAAACCTGTCTTTATTAATGAATAATAAGTAGTTTATTGTTTTATTTGATTAACCCAAAAAGTGTCTACGTTGAGCTGCTTGTAACACTAATTCTGAAAGGTCACTACTTTGCTTAGAAGCCATTGCCTCTATTATAAAAGAGGTAATTTTTTGATGGTCAAGGTCACTTTCATAATTTGGGAAAAGCTTTTCTATCGCATTAGCTGAAGCTTTTGATACACATGGTGATTTTGGATTATAGAACTTTAATGCATCTAATATGTCCGCTTCAAAATTGACATAATTATGTTTTAGAAACTCTAAGTCTTCTTTCGTTAAAACTTCTAAGCCATATAATTCTGGAGGACAGCCAAGCGAATAAAGAGCTGCAGTAAAGGAAATAGCTCTTGGTAGTGAAACACCCTTCACGCTTCTAGCATAACCAAATAGGCCGGTATGTAATTTACGTTTACGACGACTTGGTATTGATTTAGCCATTTTATTAATGATATCCGCATTGCTTAAGGCATTCTTTGAATAGGCTTTTGCGTAACGTTCAATCAAATCAAGAGCGCGTTTTTCATCAATTGCTTGAGCAGGAAGTACTTGTCTCGCTTCTAATTCGTCAATCGCACTACGAACCTGATCGGGCTCATAATCATATTTAAACGCTGATTGAATCGTAAAAGTATAAACGCTAGGATATTCACGTGCTACCCGAGCAACCGTATCCGGACGAAGATTACCTCTAAACGGTGCTGAACCAACCCCAAGAATAGGATATAAAGGAATATTTAAGGATTCTTGAAGATCATCTAATCGTTTTAAAGCAATCTTATTAAGTAATACTGCTGAAATCAAGCCATAGTTCATAGCTGGATCACTTCTAGCTAAGAAGACTCTTTGATAAGGAATATTCTCATTTTTTTGGATCGTAAAGTATTCTTTAAGGATACTTGCGGCATTTAACATATTATCCTTATCTTCAAACAATGGAATTACATTGATAGTGGCTGGCTTGAATTCACCAATCCAATCAGCGATCTTCATTGATGAATCAGAAAACAATTCATATTGCTTACCAACAACAAAGTCCTTGTAATAATCATAAATATGTTTTAATGCTTGCGCCGATTCACACATTGGTAAGATTACTTCAAATATGGGAGCCTGATCTTCATTATAAAAAAGTTTAGCGGCGTCAAAGGATCTCGGAATACCTTCAAGCGTTTCAAGCAAGACTTTCGCTTCTGTTTTCTCCACATTGGGATTAGGAACGCGTAGTGTTAAAAAGACATCTGTCCCCAAGGTTCTTTTCTTAAAGAAAGACTCATACTTGGTTAATAACTTTCTTACCACATAATTATCAACTTCTTTGCCTTCGGCATCCCACATTTGTTCTACACAATGTAAGTGCGAATAAGCATAGAATGCTTATTGAATTTCATCTTCACCACCCAATTCTGGACTGGTTGAAAAAAAGGGTACATTAACATTATCGGGGTGTTGCGTACTCATTGTTTTTGGGATGCGC
>ENA-UOOR01004764-UOOR01004764.1-fermentation-metagenome-genome-assembly--contig:-NODE-4764-length-10488-cov-2.169942_pt1 | contig 10488 bp, 9 predicted proteins | sample MGYA00245780_ERZ724029 | MGnify/ENA primary metagenome ERZ724029 (study PRJEB28704, sample SAMN03018315) | fermentation metagenome | biome: anthropogenic terrestrial biome; feature: soil; material... | reverse complement strand
AAGATAACTTTAATATAATTTTTGTTAATCTCTTAATCACTAACTATAAGCAATACTACTCAATAAATACATAGTTACTGATGGCGGTGCAACCAAGCCAATATGGTCTTGTGCACAATTAATATTCTACAATTTTATAATTATTTCATACTCGTCAGGACACGGTTTCTGCATTCTTCTTCTTTTTTTTCTTCACAAACTTTCGAGCTTCTAATTGCAGAAATAAAGTCGGTTACAGGATATGTGATCCATGCACCAGTCACTCCCCATACCTTTGTTAAGATAAAGAATATAGGTATAAAAAGTAAGAGCTGCCTGTATATGGAGAGAAAGAAGCTAATCTTTGATTGGCTCAAGGCTTGATAGTAATAAATTGCCACATAATAAACGCTTATGCAGGGGAAAATGACTATAGTAATCCTGAAAGCTTTTACTGCTTTCCCTAATATGAATGCATCCTTTAAGAAACTTCCAATTATTTCTTCAGTAAATATCATCATTCCAGTCCACAACAACAAAGATGAGACCAATGCCAAGAAGATTGTTTTTTTCATAATTTTTTTGAGTCTAGAATAGTTGCCTTCCCCGTATGCATAAGCCGCCAATGGCTGCATACCTGTACTTATACCGAGCATAGCTATATACAGAAGCATTGAAATTCTTGTTATAGTCCCTACAATTATAACTGCTACATCTCCACCTATCGGTAATAATCTTTTGTTTAACAGCCAAATAATTACCGCATCAGATATTTCTACTATAAATGACGAAAAACCCACTAAAATTATCGCTTTACATACAGCAGGATCAAAAGAAAACTTAAATTTAAGCTTAAACTTCTTTGAAACTTTGAGCATAAAGAATAAAGCATAAGAAAAACCTAATCCTTGTGATACTACAGTAGATATGGCTGCACCACTTACACCCATGTCCAATACAGCTACGGTTAAATAGTCTAATATTATGTTAATTAAAGCACCTATTGATGTGGATGTAAAAGTAGCTTTTGGGTAACCCAGAGCGGCCATTCCATAACCAAAGATATTTATAAAACCAACAAATAAAGAGCCCAATAAGACAATTACTATATATTCTTCAGAAATAGGATATATTTCTTTACTTGCACCAAGTTTTAATATTATATTTTCCCTAAAATAAAAAACTATAAGGGGGAGCAGAGAGAAAACAATAATTCCAATACTAACAGCATTGGAGAACCCCTTTTTTAGTTTTTCTATATTATTTTCCCCTAATGAAGTTGCCATGTATGTAGCAACTCCTACGCCAATAAGAAGAGATAGGGCAATAAAAAGTCTCTGTATTGGGAAGGCAATACCAAGTGCACCTATGGCGTTTGCCCCTGTATACCTGCCTACAAAAAAAGTATCTACCATGTTGTAAAGCTCTGATAGAAGAATAGTAATAATTCCAGGTATAGCGAATCTTAAAAGCGATTTTGTAACATTTTTTTCTGTAAACATACTTCGTTTGCTTGCCAAAACCTCACCTCAAATATCTTTATATAGTACGGTAGTATAATGAACACACTTTTACTATTATAATGTTTATGTTGGAAACATGCAAATTTAACCCATATCAAGCCTTATTTCAAAGATGAAATTGCTAATCTCAATATGTTCACGTTCCTTACTTAGAAAAATATATTTTACCTTAATTTGTATATAATGCTTTTATTTTCTACAATAGTATATTATAATAATAGTGCAAAGAGGAAGCTTAGTTTTTCAGAAATTGAAAATTTCTGAAAAACTAATGTGCTTATACATATTTTAAAAAAATAAATTGCATGTGCGATTAAATGAATTCGCCCTTGCAGGAATGGAGCTTGTAATGATAAAAAAGGTCAGTATTTTAAAGCTTGCAACTATGTCTATTCTTTCAACATTTTTCATAGTGTCTATTACTTCCTGCCAAAGTTCCAATACTAAAGATATGGATACTATAATAAATGCCATATCTGATGAGGAACTTGAAAAGTCAGGTCTGAAATTAATTGCCAGGGAAGGTAAGGGAGCTTTGCTGGAAAAGGATGGTCAAAAAATAATTATTCTTAAAGGAACACCCTATGAGCTCGGATATCAGCATGGGGTTTTATTAAAAGATGAAGTTTCTGCTCTTGCAAAGAAAATTATTGAAAAAATATCTGAAGTCAAGCCTGATGAACTGCAAAAAGCCTGGGATATGACGGAAAAATTTATTCCTGAACGCTATAAGGAAGAACTAAAAGGGCTTGCAGATGGTGCAGATATAAAATTGGAAGAAGCTCAACTGGCTAATATGTTTCCTGAATTATTTCACTGCAGCGGAATTGTTTTATTTGGGAAAGCTACAAAGGACGGAGACTTGTTACATGCAAGGGTTCTTGATTATGCAACTGAACAAGGCATACAGGACCACTCAATTGTTATGATAATTCAGCCAGATGGATATAATACATTTATTAATGCAGGTATGGCAGGTTTAATTGGAAGTGTTACTGGAATGAATGATAAGCAAATTGCTATTGGCGAAATTGGTGGAGGAGGAGAAGGCGAATGGGAAGGTATACCCATGACTTTTTTAATGAGAATGGCAATGGAGGAAACAAGTACACTAAAGGATAGTATTGATATTTTTAAGAAGAGTCCACGCACATGTGAATATTTCTATGTAATCTCCGATGCGAAAATTAAGGATGCAAGGGTTCTGTATTGTACTCCGAAAACGTTCATGACTGTTAAACCAGGGCAGAATCATCCTTTCCTACCATCACCTCCACCAAAAGATGCCTTGATAGCTTCAGAAAAAGAACGTTATACGGAAGCTTTGAAAAGGGTAAAAGAGAATTATGGGAATATTGATAAGGATCTTCTAATCAAGATTCTTAAAAGACCTGTATCAATGAAAAGCAACCTTCATAATGCTATTTTTATTCCAAAAGATCTGAAGATGTGGCTTGCAATAGCTGACGACCCTTCAAAAACTGATTTTCAGGCGTGTTATCAAACTTATTATGAATATGACATGGCCTTAATCCTTAGATATTATTTTAGTTTGTTTAAAACTATATAGTCAAGAAAAACAAGCCAAGGGGACGTTTTGTTTGGCTTGAAGATGAGCCAATTAAAACGTCCTCTTGGGCTCATCAAACTTTAAAAACCATCCAAAAACCTTGGAGTTTTGTTTGGAAGCATATTATCTAATTTGCTTATATCATTTTCACTTCCTGTTATTAATCCAAATTCGTGAAGTTCAGATGCTGTTTTGTATTTTAATAATAATGCAGTAAAGGTATTGATGGACATTTTGAGTCCTTCCACTGGTAACTTATAAGTCAAATCTGTGTTTATATATTCAATAGGTTTATTTGGTTCAATTATAAAAGTTCTATTATTCCATGAAGCATGCTCATCACTAATATTAAAAATTATTGGTCTTTCCATGCTGAGCCAATTAAATGGATACACCTGTAAAAATGCTAACACATCAACCACTCTAGCCATTCCGAATGCTTTCTGTTCAACCTTTACCTTTGGATTTAATATGGTAAATAAAATCGGATCATTCATATCTGCCTTCATTTCTAACTCATTTATCATGGAATCATGCTGGCAAATATAGTTCCAGAGACCTAATCTAGCTTCATGATCTATTGTAACAAATTCATTTATTTGCATTTTTGAATTTTTTATCTGATATATATAATATCCTAGTGGTTTATGTTCCTGATTATAGTAAATAGCTACATAGAAATCTTTGACAACAGAATCTTTCCACCAATTTCGTTCACGAGCAAGCATACCCATATACTTTTGGGCGTGCTTATCATAAATAGTTTCAATATCTTCATTATATGAATCTGCAGTAAATCGTTTAATGTAGCCAGAAACATTTTCTTTAGGTATTAAATCAGACTTGGATAAGTAAATTATAATATAATTTGAAAGTATTTCCCAACCATATTTTCTATAGAATGCATATGAGAAGGGATGAAGTATTGAAATTATCTGCCCATTTTTTTGCATCTCAATTAATGAATGTTTCATGAGTTCTTTTACATATCCTTTTCTTCTAAATTCCGGGTAAGTTGCAACACCTGCTATCCCACCCATCTTGATTTTTTGCTGGTTAAGCCATATATGATAAGGCCTTACATGTAACTTAGCAACTAATTTTCCATCATCAAAGCAACCAAATATATCCTGGTCTTCTAAACTTTTAATTCTTTTTTTATATTCCTCTTCTGCTATTTTGTATTGAAAAGCATAAGAAGATAATTTAAGCGATTCATCATAATGATTAGCATTCAATTTCTGTATATTCAAGCGACATTCTCCTTCATATTTATGATTAATTTTGCAATGAAATTATGTTTAATAAAATCATATATTATATGTGTTATTTCTTCAATTGCTTTTTCAAATATTTTAACTATTCAAACTAGAGATGCTAATATAAGTGTAGCTTATGCAAGTATAGAACTGCCACTTATACCCAACAAAAAAACCAACAAATTTGATTTAAATGTGAAAAAGTGTTATAATATTGCCTATTAGAGTATGTGGAAATTATTAACACATGTTTTAATGACATTTTAATAATGTTACCGTTAGCACTTGCAGAACTAACGGCACCTATGATGCACCAAGTTTATGGATTTGGTTATTTCCAAAGCAAGGGATCATAATAATTGTATATATATTTATTAATATAAGGAAAATATGTGCAAAATAAATATTACACATGAAAAGTTATAGATATATCTACAAAATAAAACGAAGGAGGCTGATTAAGCATGCAAGAAACAGGAATTATAAATGTAGAAAAAAGAGTAAACACAAGTAGTGGAGAAAACAAGAGGTTAAGGCATAATGGCTATATACCAGCTATTCTCTATGGAAAAGGAATAGAACCAGTGCCGATGACTGTAAAGAAAACAGAATTAAGGGGGAAGCTAATGAAGTATGGTAGGAATGCTGTTTTCAATCTTAACATACCAAGTGAAGATTCCTACTCCGTAGTTGTAAAAGATATACAAAGTGATCCTATGATAGAGGATTATATACATGTTGACTTTCAGCAAATATCTCTTACTGAGGAAATTAAAGCTAATGTATATATTAAAATTATTGGGAGAGAAGTCATTGAAGCAGCTAGATTAAATGCGATACAGCAAATAGATAGCATTTCTGTCAAATGTTTACCTCAGAGCGTACCACAATCAATCGAAATTGATATATCAAAAATGACTCTTGGTGAAAGTATTACAGTGGGGGACATTAAGCTTCCAGAAGGCGTAACTTTGGAAAGTGACCCTGAACAATTACTAATTACATTGCATGAGATCAAAGAATATATAAGTGAAGATGATAGTGTAAAAGATAGTGAAGAAGAAAGCGCAGAAGCTGAGAAACCAACAACTAAATAAGCTTTAGAAATTAACCAAATAATGTAGACACCTTCTTAGCAACGATTAATAACAATAAATGCTAAGAAGGTGTTCCCTATTTTAACCACAATAAAAGGATATAATTATAATCAAAGAAAAAATTATGATCAAAGAAAAATCAACTTCTATACAATTATAATTGAAATAATATTAAAAAAAGCATATAATTTGTGTTAAAGTATTACCAAAGGAGATGATTTTTTTTGAAAAAAATTGATATGCACAATCATGTTGTTAAACGAAAGGGTATTTTCCGTCAGGGTGCAAATACTACATTTCCAACGCCCGACGAACTTTTTGCCATGCATGACAAGATTAATGTATCAAAAGGGTTAATACTACCAGTGGTAACTGCTGAATGTAGTTTTCAAACCCAGTCAAATGAAGAAGCTATGGAACTTGCTCAAACTTATCCGGATAGACTTTCCTGGTTCTGTAATATTGATCCTCGTGCAGCTAAAAATTCTGTGGATACAGACATGTCATATTTACTGCTTTACTATAAAAGTCATGGAGCAAAAGGTGTTGGAGAGATATGTGCTAATATGTGTTTTGACGATCCCTTGGTGCTTAATCTCTTCAAGCATTGTGAAAAGTGTGAAATGCCTGTAACCTTTCATATTGCACCCCAAATTGGTGGGTATTATGGACTAGTTGATGAATTTGGTCTTCCCAAGCTGGAAAAAGTACTTGCTATGTTCCCCAAACTCAAGTTTTTTGGACATTCACAATGTTTCTGGTCAGCTATTTCAGCAGATGTAAATGAAAAAACATGGTCAGGATATCCAAGCGGAAAAGTTATTCCTGGCAGAATTGTTCAATTGATGAGAAAATATCCAAACCTTTACGGAGATATGTCAGCAGGTAGCGGATATAATGCTATAACTAGAGATCCTGAATTTGGATATAGCTTTTTAGAAGAATTTCAAGATAGGCTATTTTTTGCAACAGATATATGTGCACCTGAGAATTATAAAGAAAAATTCTATGGATTTTCGTTCTGGCTTGATGAAGCATTAGATAAAGGCAAAATATCTAAGAATGCTTATGAAAAAATATGCTATAAAAATGCAGCCAAAATACTTGATTAATAAGAATTTTTTAGGAAGGAATGTTTATATGAAAAAAATAGATATACATGTACATACTCGGGCTGTAAAGGGCTTAACTCGTATTGGGACAAATTCCACATATGCAACTCCAGAGGAGCTTATCTCAATGTATGACCGTATTGGAGTTGAAAAAGGGGTTATACTTCCGTCTCAATGCCCTGAATCTTCCATTCGTCCTCAATCGCACGAGGATGTTATGCAAATTATGGGAAAACATTCAGATAGATTTTACTGGTTCTGCAATGTAGATCCACGTGCTGGTAATAATTCTCCTGATACCGATCTTTCATATTTTATAAACTACTACAAACAAAAAGGGGCCAAAGGAGTAGGTGAAGTTACTGCAAACCTTTATTTTGATGATCCACTGGTATTGAATCTCTTCAAGCATGCTGAAAAATGTGAGATGCCATTGACTTTCCATATAGCACATAAAAAGTATGACTGTTATGGATTAATTGACGATCTTGGATTACCCAGGCTTGAAAAAGTGCTGTCTATGTTTCCTAAACTCAAATTTCTAGCTCATTCTCAGACATATTGGGCAGAAATATCTTCTGATGTCAATGAAGAAACTCGAAAAGGATATCCGACCGGAAAAGTTATTCCTGGAAGAGTCGTGGAACTTATGCGAAAATATCCGAATCTTCTTGGAGATATGTCAGCGGGTAGTGGATTTAATGCAATAACAAGAGATCTTGAGTTTGGATATAGCTTTTTAGAAGAATTTAATGAAAGATTATTTTTTGGTACTGATATATGTGCGCCTGAGAACGACAAACAACCATTTTTCGGATTTTCGTCCTGGCTTGATGAAGCTTGTGCAAGTGGTAAAATATCGAAAACTGCTTATGAAAATATATGTCGTAATAATGCACTAAGATTATTTGGAGAATGTATTTCCTAAGTATAAAAGGCAGTAAAAATGCTAAAAGATTTACATGCTCTGTATATGAGGTAAATCTTGAGCTTGTTAGAAAAGGACTTATAGTTTATACCTGTATGAGATATGCAAAGAAAACTATACTTAATAAAATAAGATAATAGAAAATATTCCATAGGGCTGGATTTTGGAACACAATCGGGAAGAGCACTTTTAGTTGATGTTTCAACAGGGGAGGAAGTTGCTTCGGATGTAATGCAGTATTCCCATGGTGTAATGGATGAATATTTACCTGATAATTCAACAAAACTTGAGCAAGACTGGGCCTTGCAACACCCTAAAGACTATCTTGATGTTATGAATGCTACTATAAGGAATGTTCTTAGAAAATCCAGCATTTCATCAGAAGATGTCATTGGTATATGTATAGACTTTACTGCTTGCACTATGTTGCCTATTGACAAAAATGGGGATCCATTGTGCTTTAAAAAGGAACTGGAGACAAATCCACATAGCTATGTTAAGTTATGGAAACATCATGCTGCTCAGGATGAGGCAAATGAGATGAATAGGATAGCTAATGAAAGAAGCGAAGATTTCCTGGAAAGATATGGCGGGAAAATATCTTCCGAGTGGCTTGTACCTAAAATATGGCAAATCCTAAATGAAGCTCCTGAAATCTATCAACTGGCTGACCGTTTCATTGAAGCTGCTGATTGGCTAGTTCTAAAGCTTACAGGAAATGAATGCAGAAACAGTTGTACTGCAGGATACAAGGCTATGTGGAACAAGAAAGCAGGATATCCTTCAAAAGAGTTTTTTAAAGCTCTTGATCCACGCATGGAAAATTTAGTGGATGAAAAACTAAGTAACGACATTTATCCAATAGGTGCAAAAGCTGGTAAAATTTCACAAGAAGGAGCCGAATTAACAGGTCTTAAACCTGGGACAGCGGTTGGAGTTTCCAATATAGATGCTCATGTTGCAGTACCTGCGGTGGGAATAACTGAGCCTGGGAAAATGCTTATGATAATGGGTACATCAACCTGTCATATGCTGTTAGATAATGAAGAGAAAATTGTTCCAGGTATGTGTGGAGTAGTTGAAGATGGGATAATTTTCGGATATTTTGGATATGAAGCAGGACAGTCATGTGTGGGAGATCATTTTGAATGGTTTGTAAAAAATTGTGTACCTGAAGAATACATGATTGAAGCAAGAGAAAAAGGAATAAACATACATAAGCTTCTAAGAGAGAAAGCCAGCAAACTTAAAGTAGGGGAGACAGGTCTTGTAGCTCTCGACTGGTGGAATGGAAATCGTTCAGTATTAGTAGATGTAGACCTTACAGGAGTAATTATAGGATGTACACTTTTAACCAAACCCGAGGATATTTACCGTGCATTAATTGAAGCAACTGCTTATGGAACTCGCATGATTATTGAAACTTTTGAAAAAAATGGTGTATCTATTAAAGAACTATATGCTGCAGGTGGTATAGCTGAAAAAGATGAATTCATGATGCAGATTTATTCTGATGTGACTAATAGAGAAATCAGAATATCGGGTTCACCACAAGCCCCTGCGTTAGGAGCAGCAATGTTCGGAGCTGTAGCAGCAGGAAAGAAACAAGGGGGCTATGACAGCATTTTCGAGGCTGCTTGCAAAATGGCAAAAATAAAGGATAAATATTACAAACCTAACCAGGAAAATGTAAGCACATATAACAAGCTTTATGCTGAATACAAGTTACTTCATGATTACTTTGGACGTGGAGAAAATAATGTAATGAAAAGGTTAAAAGAAATTAAAAGACAGTCTTCTATGTAAATTCCATAGGAAATCAAGGGACAGGTATCTGTCCCCTGATTTCCTATGCTTATTTTATACCTGCAGCAATTTTTATGTTATTTTGATGCGATGAATCAATCTTTCCATCACTATGTCTTGTACTGTTCAAAAAATGAATGTCGAAAACTCCACTCATGCCATTGTTCTTCACCCAGTCCAGGTTATATCCAGAACCATAATTATTGCTTCGCCATGTAGTATAGATTCCGCCTGCAGCAGCAAGCTGGATGCACTTGCAGCTATTTTTCTTCCACTGTATTTAATTATTATTGGACGGGTAGTCCAACTCAAATTTCCACCCCATATTTGTTTCATTATATTAGTATCACTAACAGTCAAAGCTTCACAATCAGCATGATTCGCTCCTGTAGTACGTTTAGCTTTAAAAGTTTTCCCAGTTGTAAAGTCTACTACCTCAAACACACTCCCTACAGGTATAACATACTGCGCTTCAGTCCACCAGTTCAGGTATTCACCATATTTTTCTCCTGGAGTTGCTTTTAGAGGAACATGATGAACAGGGATTGTCAACTTGTCACCAATGTTCATATAAGATGATTCTGTCAAATTATTAACGCTTAGTAGTTCGGAAAATGGAATTCCAAACTTTATGGCTAAATCCCAAAGTATATCTCCTTTTTGCACTGTATACTGTGTATAAGTGATATATGGTTTTGAATTATTAGGCGTTTGTACAGGTGTGCTGCCCGATGAACTACCTGAACTGCCTGATGAGCTTGAATTAGGTATTCTGATTTTTTGCCCTGCATAGAGTATTGTTTTTTCAGTTGCACTATTGGATGCCATTAATGATTTTATATCCACTTTATACTTTTGACTTATTTTCCAATAGGTATCTCCAACTTGTACAGTATGAATTATACCATAATCTGTAGGTAATAATATATTTTGACCTACGTAAAGAATTGTATTTTGTGTAGCACTGTTTGCTTGCATTAAGCGGTTTATAGGCACACCATATCTCTGACTAATTTTCCAGAAAGTATCGCCAGCCTGAACTTTATAATTAATCTCTTGGGCATAACCTATACTCGCACTTCCTAAAATAATTCCTATGCTTAGTATACCTGAAAAAACTAGTTTTCTTAAATTCACGATATTAACCTCCTCCTAGAAATAATTACTAAGTACATAATTCGACAAAATTCGCAAAAATCCTTTATGTAAATTGT
>ENA-UOOR01004760-UOOR01004760.1-fermentation-metagenome-genome-assembly--contig:-NODE-4760-length-10502-cov-2.431703_pt1 | contig 10502 bp, 9 predicted proteins | sample MGYA00245780_ERZ724029 | MGnify/ENA primary metagenome ERZ724029 (study PRJEB28704, sample SAMN03018315) | fermentation metagenome | biome: anthropogenic terrestrial biome; feature: soil; material... | reverse complement strand
AAGGCAAGACCTGGATATGCAAACATAAATGCTGTGAAAAATGATAGGATATATTTATTGGACCCTAATATTGTATTAAGACCAGGACCAAGGATAGTTGATGCGTTGGAGATAGTAGCAAAAGTTTTACACCCTGATTTGTTTAAATAGAAGAAAAGTAGGGATATTTATGAAAATTAAAATTAAACGCTATGGACATAGTAGAACAATACTGATACTTTTTTTAGCACTTATATTCTCCATAGCGGTATTTTCAACAATTGGTACGGCAAATATTAAAGTGACAGATACAATCAAAATAGTTTCATCAAAGCTGCCTATTATCGGAAAGTATATAGACGTTTCAAATATATCAGACTCATACAAGACGATTATCTTGAAGATAAGACTTCCAAGGGTGCTTCTTGGTGTACTTGTTGGTGCTAGTTTATCTAGTGCTGGAGTAGCATTTCAAGGAATGTTCAAGAACCCTATGGCTGACCCCTATGTAATTGGTATATCATCAGGAGCAGCTTTAGGTGCTGCCATAGCAATAGTTACAGGCATGAACATTCACTTTTTGGGGATAAGCAGTATATCCTTTAGTGCATTTATAGGTGCTTTGGTATCCGTTTTTTTGGTTTACTTTATATCTAAGGTTAAGAACAAAGTCCCTGTTACAAATTTACTTCTTTCAGGTATAGCAATTGGACAATTTTTTACATCCATTATGTCTTTTTTGATGGTCATATATAGCAAGGATGTACAAAAAATTGTATTTTGGACATTGGGAAGTTTGGCAGGAAAAGGTTGGGAACCATTTATTAAGATTTCAATTCCTACGATTTTATCAATTATTGTACTTAATTTTTTTGCACGAGATTTAAACATCATGCTTACAGGGGAAGATTCAGCGCAAAATTTAGGCGTGGAAGTAGAGAGGATTAAAATATACATCTTGATTATTTGCGCTTTTATGACTGCGATGGCTGTATCAGTTAGTGGGATAATAGGATTTGTAGGATTGATAATTCCTCATATTATGAGGTTAATTGTTGGTCCAGATCATAGAATACTCTTGCCATCTGCTGCATTGGTTGGAGGAATATTTATGATATTTTCCGATACTATTGCAAGAACTATTATCTCTCCTGTAGAAGTACCAGTGGGAATTATTACAGCTCTATTCGGTGGACCGTTTTTTATATATCTTTTAAGAAAGAAAAAGAAAGTTATTTAGAAAGCAGGTAAGAAAGCTATGTCTTATGCATTGGAAGTAGATTCACTACAATTTAGATATGATGAAGATTTGATACTTAAAAATATTTCTTTTTCAATTCCAAAAAGAGAATTTGTAAGTATTATTGGTCCAAATGGCTCGGGAAAATCTACATTGCTGAAAAATCTATGCAATATTTGTAAACCTAGTCAAGGCATATTAAAGATTGATGATGTGGATATAGATAAGTATAAAGCCAAAGAATTGGCAAGGAAAATTGCATTGGTGCCGCAGGACACAAGTATTGCCTACGATTTTTCTGTTTTTGATATCGTCTTAATGGGTAGAAATCCTTACATGGGTCGATTTGAGAAGGAAAAAGATAGTGACTTTGAAATCACAAAAGAGGCTCTAAAGGCAACCAATACTTTTCATTTAAGAGATAGAAATATAAATGAGATAAGCGGCGGAGAAAGACAAAGAGTCATTATCGCTCGAGCACTGACACAGCAGCCAGATATTATTTTTTTAGATGAACCCACAAGCCACTTAGATATAAATCATCAAATAGAAATTCTTTCCCTCTTGAGAAAATTAAATCGAGAGAAAGGAACAACTATAGTATTGGTTATTCATGACATAAACTTGGCATCAAGATATAGTGACAAAATCATCTTGATGGATAATGGTGAAATACTCAGCATGGGTTCCCCCCAAGAAGTAATAACTCGTTCAAATATTGAAAAAGCTTATGATTTAAATGTTATAGTTGAAGAGAATCCCTATACCGATTCACTTTATATTGTTCCCCTTTCATTAAAAAGAGGAAGAAAGAAAACTATCAACAAGAGAGTCCATGTCATATCTGGTGGGGGAACAGGTGGGGAGATTTTAAGCAAACTAGAAGAAACGGGCTGTTTCATATCTGCTGGAGTAATCAACGTTGGAGACACGGATTGGGAACTAGCAAAAAAATTGTCGCTCAATATTGTTGAAGAAAAACCTTTCACTGGCATTAGCCAAGAAGCTTTTCGCAAAAATATGGAGTTTATTAAAAAGACCGATTTAATAATATTGAGTAGTACTCCATATGGAAAAGGGAACATGAAAAATCTCGAAGCAGCGTATCTAGGTTTGAAGATGGGTAAATCAGTTTATTTGGTAGACAACTGCCATGGTTATTGCGAATATGACTATACTGGCGGGGAAGCTGTGAAAATCATAGACAAGATGAAAGGAGAGGGGTTAACAATAGTAGATTCTATAGATACAATAATAAATACTTTTATATAAAAAGACGTCAGGTTGACGCCTTTTTATATATCTTTCATTACCTGCTTATATAGTAAAGTGCATTGGCGATTATTCTGTAGGTACATGGAGTGTAGTTTCTAAAAGATGGGTCTATTCCAAGCAACACAACTTTCTTTTCAACATCTCTAACCATAATAGGTTTTCCCTGTGCCAAATTGTTGCTTTTCCAGTATCCTGCTTTGTAGAAATTCCTATCGCTGAATTTAGCACATACTTCTACATTTCTTCCAATCTTGGTGAACCAAACAGGAGCATATGCTAGAGCCAATTCTTCTTTGCTGTATGAATAAGCAATAGAGTCATTTGGATCTAATGTGATAGAACATATCCCGTTTTCTGCTGTTTGGGTATATGCGTATTCCACATCAATATTTTGGGTGATTTCGTTGATTTTAGCTCCTGCAAATCCTATACCTATGAAAGGATGTCCTGCTTCCACAAATTGTAGTACTTTTTTTCTACCTCTTTCTATTAAAGCCCAACTTTGCCCATAGGATACACCTAGCTTGTCCTGATATTGATCATCCCAAATACCTTTTTCACTTCCACCAAATATCAAAGCTTCAAAACCTGCCTTTCCTAGGTCAAATCTTCTATTGACCCACGAATAAGAAATAGGTGTTACATCAAACTCCATTTCTTTAAGGGCATTGTATGCACCGTAGTTATCACCAATTATTGCTGTTTTTAATAGTTTTAATGGCTTAATATCAGCAGTTATTCTATCTTCATCTTTTATACAAACACAGTATTTTTTGGACAATTCCAATAAATCATTAACTAGGCTATCATTGTACTTTATCACAAATGTTCCAGGATTGTAGCTTTCCAATTTTCTATCTAATCTTCCTACGGTGTAGCCTTTCTTCATAAGTAGATTGGCTACAGTGAAAGCATCATTATTTTCTATAGGAATCAAATAATATTTGTTTATATTTCCATGAAAGTCGCCCTTACATTTAGGTACTGTATATATACGAGAGGTTTTTATTGTCGTAGGAGTATCTATTTTTATACAATCAAATCTTGACATTAAAGGATATGAGTATATAGAAATATCATACATAGCTTCTACTGTATCGTTGAGGTTTTCCCCTTCCCATAGCATTGCATTTGCCATTCCCCTTAAAGATTGATTCATATAGACTATATAGCTACCTTTTCCATAAACTTTTTTGTTGACTTCAATATTTTCTTCCGTTTTATGAACTTCTATTTTGTTATATAGGAGTTTTGATATCATTTTGGAAGCTTGTAGTGGGTCTTTTTGTTCTTTTTTATCCATAGGAATTATGTAGGCATATGGGAATTTAATTTCATCTCTTATTTGTAAATTTTCTTTTCCTCTTTTGTAAATTTCGAATTGGTTTTTCAGCAATTTATATTTATTTTCTGAGACATACTTTAGATTTGCCCATGCTGATACAAGGCCAACATAAAAACTCTCCTCATTAGGGAAATTGAACTCAATTGTATGAGCAAGGGTTCCTATTCCAATAAAATAGCCTGAAGTATACACAGGAGCATAGTCATCCCAGCCTGTCCCATAATCTTTTAATGGAATATCAAATTCAAGCTCTGTTTCATCATATATTTCTTTTGCCATTCGTTCTGCAGCTTCTAATGAGTATTTGAGAATTAAATCATATTCAAAATTTGGATTGTGTGGAGGGGTGCAGGGTTCAATAATACCGTTTCTTGAGCCAAAGAAACCATGAAAATCAATCATTGAAGTAGGAAACCACTCAGTTGCAATTTTTACTATGGCTTTAGTTTCGGGTTGACTTTGCGTGAAAAAATCTCTGTTCAAATCCACACAATTGCCATTATGATAAGTTCCCTTTATTCTCCCATCAGGATTTGAGCAAATATTTATCAATATTACGGTATCTTTTAATATTTTTTTAACTTCTTCATCATTGTCATAGGAGTTTACAATTTTCTCTATGAGAAGAAGTGCCGTGTCAGTTCCAGAAATTTCATTTCCATGTAGATTGCAGTTCAAAAATACTGGGATTTTGCAATCTATGTTTTCTTCCAACATTTCTATAGCTTTCTGTGGATTTTTAAGACCACTTTTCATAAAATTCTTACATTTTTCTAAGTTTTTCATTCCGTCTTCATCTGTAATGGTCACTAGTAGTATATCATTGCCGAAAATTGTTTTCCCTATGGTTTCATACTTCATAATATTGGGATTAATTTCTCTTAATTTTTCTATTTTTTCTTTCAATTCGGAATAAAGGGTTGCATATCTAAAAAGTTGGAATTCGTCAGCTTCACTTATAATTTTATTTCTATCCATCAGTGGCACTCCCTTCAAAAAAACGTTTTCATAGCAATGATACCACATAGTTAAAACATAGTAAATACGGTTATAAAGTAGGATAGTGTCAAGTATTATTGGAAAACAATTACTTGACACTATCAATAAAGTTAGTCTGCAAATATATTTCCTTCAAATGATATTATTACTTGCTCTATATACTTCATTATTTTATCTTTTAAATCCTCTACATCATAATCAGTTCCGTTGTTTAAGATTCTTGATATCATACCTTGATATATCAAAACTACCATTTCGTTTATATCTACTATGTTTTCTTTTTTAATAAATCCTTCATTAGCACAACTTTTCAAAATATCAAGATTTCCTTCATACATATTTTGACCTAATAGTATAACCATTGTATCTTCCTGCTGCTTTCCAAGTTCTTCTGGAAATATTGAATAGTATTCTTTAATATCGTTATTTAGAGAATTGCTATACTTGCCAAAAAAAATGTTATAATAGATTTTCGGATTAGATAAAGAGTGTTTGCAGAAGCACTCCCAAATTTTCATAAGTTTATCCAGTGCGTTTTTTGAATTTTTGGTATAGTTATTTAAATCCTGAACATAATTTTTTAGGTATTTTAATGAAGTGAAAAAACTTGATTAAAAAATATATGTATTTAGATGTGTTATTATTTTATTGTTTTATGGTATACTTTTATTTGACCTATTTAAACATTAAAGGAGAATCAAGAAAATGAAATATAAATTGATAGCAATTGATATGGATGGTACACTCCTTAATAGCGATAACGAAATATCTGAAAGAAATCAAAGTGCTATTAGGGAAGCAGCTGATAAGGGTATAAAAGTTGTTTTAACCACTGGCAGAATATATTCTTCTGCTTTGTTTTATGCAAAATCTTTAAATATTTCTACTCCCATTATTTCGTGCAATGGTGCTTATATAGCTGAACATGACAAATCAAACATACTATATGAAAGCCCTATATCAGTTGATTCTATTAAGGATGTTATAGAATTGGCTGAAAAAGAAAATATGCATTATCATTTTTATGATGATAGTACTTTTTATGCAAGGGAATTGAATGAAACAGTTATTAAGTACTACAACTGGAACAAAAAGAGAGATGAAATGGACAGAATAAATATAAATATAATTGAAAACCCATTTGAAGTTGTTCAAAATGAAAAGCTTAATGTATATAAGTTTGTTTTTGTAGAAAATGACAGAGAAAAACTTCTAAGGTTCAAAAAAAAGCTTGAATCTATCAAAAATATTGAAATAGCAAGTTCGTGGATTAATAATGTAGAGGTAATGAATAAAGGCGTTTCTAAAGGAAAAGCCTTAGAAGAGTTGTGCAAATTGTTTGGGATAAATAAAGGAGAAGTGGTTGCAATAGGTGATAATGAAAATGATATTTCTATGCTAGAGTTTGCGGGATTGTCAGTAGCTATGGGAAATGGTGTGGAAAAGGCAAGAAAAATTTCTTGTGTTGTGACTGATACGAATGACAATGATGGGGTAGGAATGGCAATAGAAAAGTATGTATTAGCATAGCTTATAATTTTTTTAACTATATTTTTTAAGAAAAGAGGAGATTTTATGTCTGTAAATATCGTGCTTGTTGAACCTGAAATACCACAAAATACTGGGAATATTGCAAGAACTTGTGCCCTTACGAATTCTGTGTTACATCTTGTAAAACCTCTAGGGTTTTCTATTGATGATAAACATTTAAAAAGAGCAGGTCTTGACTATTGGCCACTTGTTGAGATTCATGTATATGACAGTTTCAATGAGTTGCTAGAAAAGTATGATAGAAATATGTTTTTTTATTCGACTACAAAAGGAAAGCAAACATATACTGATATGAAATATTTCGACAATTGCTTCTTGGTATTTGGAAAAGAAACTGCAGGACTTCCAAGGGACTTATTATCAAAAAATGAGGATAGAACAATAAGGATAACAATGAGAGGGGATATTCCAAGGTCATTAAATCTTGCGAATTCTGTGAATATTGTATTGTATGAATCACTAAGGCAACTAAATTTTCCAGGACTTAAATAAAGAATTTACATACATTTAACAAAACTATTTCTTTTTTTGTGTATTATATTTATAGCTGATAACAAACTAAAAAATGAGTTAGGGGGAGTTGTATGGAAATAGCTTTTGGTGTATTAGGTGGATTGGGTTTGTTCCTATATGGAATGAACTTAATGGGCATGGGATTACAGAAAGCTGCTGGCGAAAAACTTAAAAAGCTAATAGAAATTCTTACAAATAACAGACTCATGGGAGTACTTGTTGGTGCTGCTGTAACAATGGTTATTCAGAGTAGTAGTGCAACAACTGTTATGGTAGTAGGTTTTGTAAATGCAGGACTTATGACATTAACTCAAGCTGTTGGAGTAATAATGGGAGCAAACATAGGGACAACAATAACAGCTCAACTTATAGCTTTTAGTCTTACAGATATTGCTCCAGTTGCTGTTGCGGTTGGAGTTGGTGTTTGGATGTTTACATCCAAAAAGAAAGCAAAAGATATTGCAGAAATACTTATTGGATTTGGTATTCTTTTTATGGGAATGGACATCATGGGAAATAGTTTAGCTCCTTTGGCTGAAAATAAAGCCTTCAGAAATATGTTGATGAGTTTGAATGACCCATTTATAGGGTTACTTGTAGGATTAGGGATGACAACCCTTATCCAGAGTAGTAGTGCTTCTATTGGTTTGTTGCAAGCCTTAGCTCACCAGGGGTTAATAGACATTAATATGGCTTTCCCAGTTCTTTTTGGGGACAACATTGGGACAACAACTACTGCTTTATTGTCTAGTATTGGAGCAAATAAAACTGCAAAGAGAGCCGCAATCATTCACTTTTTATTTAATCTCATTGGGACATTATTATTTATGTTTGTTTTGAGATGGCCAGTACAAAAACTTGTTGAGTATTTAACTCCTGGCGATGTACAAAGACAGATTGCCAACGCACACAGTTTGTTTAATATAATAAATGTAATAATACAGTTCCCGTTTGCTGGTCTTTTGGTTAAGATAGCCAATAAGCTAGTTCCTGGAGAAGAGGAAGAGGAATCTGCAGGATTGAAATTCTTGGATTCTAGAATTATCGAAACACCTTCAATAGCAGTTGGCCAGGCAACTAAAGAAGTACTAAGAATGGCAAAAATTGTTGAGGAGAATTTAAAAACTGCTGCTAATGCGTTTTTTAATACAGATGACAAATTGGTACAGGAAGTGTTTAATCAAGAAAAAGTTATCAATAGATTGGAAAGAGATATAACAGATTATCTAGTTGAATTGTCAAATGCCCCCCTAACAGATGAGCAGCATGAATTTGTAAATATATTATTTAATTCTATTAATGATATAGAAAGAGTTGGCGACCATTCAGAAAACATTGCTGAACTTGCACAATATAAAATTGACAGCAGACTACAATTTACTGATGAAGCAATAGATGAGTTAAAGATAATGTTTGATAAAGCTGAGAATGTATATACAACTGCCGTAGAAGCTTTTAAAACAAAAAATTTTAAAATGGCCGAAGATGTTGCTGATTTGGAAGAAGAAGTAGACTACATGGAGAAACGATATAGAGCAAATCACATAGAAAGGCTGAATAAGCAAATGTGTCAAACAAGTTCGGGTGTCATATTTTTAGACATTATCAGCAATCTAGAGAGGGTTTCTGACCATTCTTCTAACATTGCTCAATATGTACTTAGTCAAAGATAATAAAAGTTAATATGTATTTAAAAAAATAACGAAGAGTGGATGTTTGAAGTTTTGGATAAAATTTACTATAAGGATTGTTAATAATAACGAATTTTAATATAATTTTCATAAATGTAAAAATTCTGTTGTATTTAGTTCATTTATATAATATAATATGGATGAAAATATATAGTTTAACAATTTAATATCTAAAAACTGGATGAAAAATACGGGAGAGACCAAATTTGGCGCCGAAGGAGTAAGTGATGGGGTTTACCATTCTAGAGCGATACTCTCAGGCAAAAGGACCGTATTTTGACAGTTCTCTGGAAAGCGAAAGCACCGAAGGAGCAATCCTATGCTATATTACATATTTTGAGGAGAAACTCTCAGGTTATTAAACAGAGTAGATAGACGGGTATATGTCTTTTCTATTCTGTTTTTTTATCTAAAAAATAACTAAGGAGAATGATTATGGGAAAAATAATAGTTGTTACAAACAATCCCCTAGTTAAAGAAAACTATGAGAAAAATGTTTTCATTGAATATTATGAAGTAGATTTGTTAAGTTTACTTGAAAAAGTTCGTGATAAAATTCATCTTGGTTACAGGCTTCTTACGCATCCTTTGTCAGGTAGTGTAAAACCAAATGAAACTCCATATAAAACAATCATAATTTCCAAAGAGGATAAACTTGACAATGATTCACTTGTCATGATTGAAAATAGTATTCTTACAACAAAGAAGCTGTTGAGCTGTAAAAAGACTCCAAATTGGCAACAGAAAATTTTGGAGGATTTTCAAGTAGTAGACTTGTCCTTGATTCAAGGAGCTATTGAGCAGCTACTATAATACTTTGATTTGTATAAAAAAAATTTATTTGGAAAATTTAATACAAAACAATCCTATTATATTATTTAAAAATATATTAAAGGAGGATGAAAAATATGTCTGAAATTTATGATGCAATAATTATTGGTGCTGGCCCTGCTGGCTTATCTGCTGGATTGTATGCAGCAAGAGCAAAAATGAAAACTTTAATCATTGAAAAGGAAAAGTCAGGTGGGCAAATAGTATTAACTGAAGAAGTTGCAAACTATCCAGGTTCTATTGAAAATGCTAGTGGACCTTCACTTGTAGCTAGAATGGTGCAACAAGCAGATAGCTTTGGTGTTGAAAGAGTGTTAGATACAATTAAAGAGTTAGATGTAAGCGGAAAAATAAAAGTACTTAAAGGTGAAAAAAACGAGTATAAGGCAAAATCAATAATTGTAGCAGTAGGAGCCAAATCAAGACCAATAGGCTGTCCGGGGGAAAAAGAACTAACAGGAAAGGGAGTTTCTTATTGTGCAACTTGTGATGGTGCTTTCTTTACCGACCTAGAAGTTTATGTAGTTGGTGGTGGAGACGCAGCAGTTGAAGAAGCAATATATTTAACAAAATTTGCTAGGAAAGTAACAATTGTTCATAGAAGAGATGAATTGAGAGCGGCTAAATCAATTCAAGAAAAGGCTTTCAAAAATGAAAAAATTCACTTCATGTGGAATTCGGTAATTTCAGAATTAAGAGGAGAAGGTATATTAGAGTCAATGGTTGTTACAAATACTGTAACAGGTGAAAAAACAGAAATCTTTGCTGATGAAGAAGATGGAACATTTGGTGTATTCGTATTCATAGGATATTTACCAGAGACTAAGATTTTTGAAGGGGTGTTAGATATGAAGGGTGGCTATATCGTAGCTGGTGAGGATATGAAGACCAATACTCCAGGAGTATTTGCTGCAGGAGATTGCAGAGTTAAAACATTAAGACAAGTAGTAACTGCTACAGCAGATGGAGCAATAGCTGCAGTAGAGGCAGAAAAGTATATAAACGAGGTATTTGATGTTTAAAAAAATAAATTAGGAGGGATAATATGTTAGAGTTAACTAGGGAAAATTTTGAAGAA